>JTFO01002092.1_pt1 | contig 22455 bp, 16 predicted proteins | sample 235411 | NCBI WGS metagenome assembly JTFO01 (sample SAMN03067590, study PRJNA260953) | activated sludge metagenome | biome: Sludge; feature: Wastewater; isolation source: CETP activated sludge from laboratory augmented bioreactor treating... | place: India:Gujarat | collected 2013-04
CTCGGTATTTTGCTTTGCTCATTGCGGTGTCTAGTATCAGCGTGGTTTGGCGATCTGATCAACGCTAACTGAGAAAGTTCCGCTATTTGTTCAACAAGGCCCCCGAACATTCGTATGCATGTGGCCAGCAATTAGCACAATTGCAGCTAGATGATTTAAACATCAAAGTAAAATCCGTACGCCGGGCTGAACAAGAGTTTACCGAGGTACATGGCGACTTCACCTTGCAGCAGGATGATGTGGTACTGCTGGCTGGTAGCCCAAGAGCGATTGAAGCAGGAGAAAGTTATTTATTAAATGGGTAAGTGTTAACAACTGCTAACACATTGTTACTAACAGCTTAATAAATGATGCTTCATACTATATAGGTCGATAATTTCTTAATACGGAAGCAACATTCCATGGCATTTAAAAAACGAGCGCTGTTACCCCCGCTGATTATCATCATCGCTATTTTGTTGTTAGTGGCTTTAAGTATGCTGCGCCCGCAGCCGCCGCAACGCTCTATGGAGCGTCCTGCGGTATTGGTGGAGGTACTTGAAGCAAAACCTGAAACCATTAACTTTCAAGTGGCTGGACAGGGCAACGTGATGCCCAAGCATATGACTAATATTGTCAGCCAAGTAAGTGGTCAAGTGGTTGAGGTTTCACCTAAGTTTGTCAATGGCGGCTTTTTTACCGCTGGCGAAGTGTTGATCAAGATAGACCCTGCCGATTACCAAGTAGCCTTACAAACAGCCCAAGCTAATTTAGCTCAAGCAAAAGCAGCTTTGGCAGAAGAAAGTGCACGTGCGAAAGTGGCTAAAGAAGAATGGGAATCGCTGCAAATGGGTGAAATCCCGGCACTTGGTATTCGTGAGCCGCAAGTAGCCAGTGCAGTAGCTGCCGTGCAATCAGCTGAAGCTGCGGTGGCAAAAGCCAAACGCGATTTAGAGCGGACCCAGATTAAAGCGCCTTTTGCAGGTATTATGCAAAATAAAGGGGTGGATATGGGGCAGTTCGTTAGCATGAACAGTCAAGTAGCTACGCTTTATGGTTCTGAAGTTGCCGAAATACGAGTTCCTTTGAGCGATCGCGATCTTGCCTACTTAGATTTACCTGAAGCTAACCATAGTGGCGCTTATCCTGAAGTTTTACTTACTAGTAATGTAGCTGGTGAAGAATTCAATTGGCGCGGTTCCTTGGTGCGAAGCGAAGGTATCTTAGATAGCAACAGCCGAGTGATTTATGGTGTGGTAGAAGTGCCAGATCCATACAATCAAAGTGGCAATAGCCATGCAACGCCTTTACGTTTTGGCCGTTTCGTACAGTTGAAAATTCAAGGTTTGTCGGCTGAACAGGTGTTTGTGATACCGCGCCATGCCATGACTGTGAATGGCAAGATTTGGGTGGTTGATGACGAGCGACGGTTACAGTCGCGAACCGTTAACGTGCTTCGTAGTGAAGAAAACTCGCTGATTATCAATGAAGGTTTAGAAACCGGCGACCGAGTCATGCTCACGCAGGTACCTAATGCTTTGCCAAGTATGAAAGTACGCTTAGCGGGTGACCCGTTACCGGCACAGCAAGAAGCCCCGGTGGCTGAAACTGCTCAGGTAAAGGAGTAACACCATGAGTAGTCATTATGATGTAGACCCCAAGAAGGGCTTTATTGCTTGGTGGGCGAATAATAGTGTCGCCGCCAACTTATTGATGGCGTTGATTATCATCACCGGCTTATTTATGGTGGGGCAAGTGCGCAAGCAAATGTTCCCCGAAATTGAACTCAATATAATTAGTGTACAAGTACCCTTTCCTGGTGCGGCTCCGCAAGAAGTAGAGCAAGGCGTATTAGTGCGTATTGAAGATGCCATCGAAGATGTTAACGGCATTGAGCGTGTCACCTCTACGGCCCGTGAAGGTAGTGGTTCGGTCTCGATTGAAGTTGAAAGTGGCTACGATGTGCAGGTGGTTATGGATGAGGTGAAAATGCTCATCGATGCCATTCCAAGCTTTCCTCAACAGATTGAAAAACCAAATATTTATCGTATTCGTCCGCAACGCCAAGTGATCTGGATGAGTATCTATGGTGCTATGGATGAATATTCTCAGAAAGAGTTAGCCAAATCGATTCGTGACGAGCTCAAAGATATTGGTGGTATCACCAAGGTTGAGGTAGTGGGTGCACGCGATTATGAAATATCGATTGAAATTTCTGAGGCTGATTTACAACGTTATAACTTAACCTTCCAAGATGTTGTAGAGGCGGTTCGAGGTACCTCGATTGATGTGGCTGGGGGCTCAATTCGTACTCCCAATGGCGATATTCTATTACGTGCTAATAACCAAGCCTACGTGGGAGATGAGTTTGAGCGAATCACCCTAATTAATCGCCCCGATGGAACTCGCTTAACGCTTGGCGACATAGCTACCGTAAACGATGCTTTTATTGAAAGTAGACGTTTTACTCAATTCGATGGTGGCCCCGCAACTTTTATCCGGGTCGATTCAGTAGGTAATCAAAACGATTTAAAAATAGCTGAGGTGGTGCGCAACTACGCCGAACGTAAACAGAAAGAGTTACCACCCGATGTCAATATTGCACATTGGGGAGATGCCTCTTATTACCTACAGGATCGTTTAGATCTGATGATTGGTAATATGATTTCTGGCGGCTTTTTGGTGTTCATTATGCTGTCACTGTTTTTGCAACTGCGTCTCGCTTTTTGGGTGATGATTGGCATTCCCTTGTGTTTCTTAGGTACCATCGCACTAATGCCGTTACCCATGTTCGATATTTCTATCAACATGATTTCGTTGTTCGGTTTTATCTTAGTGCTGGGGATAGTGGTGGATGACGCCATTGTCATAGGCGAAAGCGCCTATTCGGAAATAGAAGCCAATGGGAAATCGATTGATAACGTGGTGGTAGGAGCCAAGAAAGTAGCTATGCCTGCAACCTTCGGGGTGCTCACCACTATGGTCGCTTTTATTCCGATGTTGATGGTAGAAGGCGGGATGGGGGCTATTTGGGAATCCATCGCTTGGGTCGTTATTCTGTGTCTAGCGTTTTCGTTAGTCGAATCTAAGCTCATTTTGCCAGCTCACATTGCCCATATGAAGTTTTCTAAAACGGCGACAGACAAGCAAAATGGTTTTCAGCGGGTACGAAATAAGATCTCAAACGGCTTAAAAGTGTTTGTAGATAAATACTATCGCCCGTTTTTAGCCAAGTGCCTTCATTATCGCTACACCACCTTAGCTAGTTTTATTGCTATGTTTATTTTGGCGATTGGCCTGATCTCAGGTGGCGTGGTGCGCTGGGTATTCTTCCCTAACATTCCGGGTGATTTCATTCAAGCACAAGTGCAGATGCAACCTGGCTCGTCTGAAGAAGCTACCATCAGCGCTTTACAACAAGTTGAGCAGGCGCTGCGCGCAGTTGATGCTCGTGCCGAGGATGAAGGTGGCATGGCTCTTGTTAAACACGTCAATACTTGGATGTCGGGAACCACTGGTGGTACCGTCATGACCGAGTTGGTGAAGGGCGATGACATTAACATTGATGGCTTTAAGTTCATTAATGATTGGCGCCAACAGGTACCAGAAATTGCTGGAGTTAAATCACTCAACTTTCAAGGTAGTGTTGGCGGTGGCGGTGGTTTTGATGTGGAATTTCAGCTAACTGGCGAAAATCTACAAGACTTATCGGCGGCGGCAACCCTACTTAAGCAAGAGTTGGGGCAGTTTGACGGGGTGTTCGATATTGAAGACACCTTTGGTGAGGGCAACGACGAAATCATTCTCGAGTTAAAGCCACTTGCGACAGCTATGGGTATCAGTCTGCAAGAACTAGCAGGACAGGTGCGTTATGCTTTCTATGGTGCTGAAGCGCAACGGATTCAGCGAGGCGATGAAGAAGTTCGAGTCATGGTTCGTTATCCGTTAGATGAACGTCAGTCGGTGGGTAATTTAGAGGACATGAAACTGCGCACCGCTGATGGTTCGTTAATTCCGTTCACTGAGTTAGCCAACGTACGTTTTGCTAAAGGCTACAACACTATTACACGTATCAACCGTGAGCGGTCTGTAAACGTTCGAGCTCGTGTCGATAAAGACCGTGTAGAGCCGTTTCAGATTGTACGCCAAGTGATGGCCGAAAAACTGCCTCCGATTTTAGATCAATACCCAAGTGTGGGGTATAAGCTAGAGGGGGCATCGCAAGATGAAGCCGAAGCAACTAATTCATTAGCAATTGGCTTTGCTCTAGCTCTATTTGCTATTTATGCCTTGATGGCAATTCCGTTGCGCTCGTACAGTCAGCCGATGATCATCATGTCGGTGATTCCGTTTGGTATGGTCGGTGCGGTGGTGGGCCACTGGGTTATTGGCATGCCTATTTCGATTTTGAGCCTATTCGGTATCATTGCCTTGGCTGGGGTTGTGGTGAATGACTCCTTGGTTATGGTTGATTATGTGAACCGCGCGCGTGCGGATGGCGTGGCGTTGCGTAAGGCTGTTGCGGAAGCTGGCGCAGCGCGCTTCAGAGCGATTATCCTAACCTCGTTAACCACCTTCTTTGGTCTGTTACCTATTGTGTTAGAAACCAGTATGCAAGCTAAGCTGGTAATTCCAATGGCGATTTCATTGGCGTTCGGTATTTTGTTCGCTACCGTGATCACGCTTTTGTTAATTCCATGCTTGTACCTGATTCTTGATGATACCAAGCGTAACATGAGGACTATGTTGAGCTGGTATGGCTTGGCCAAACCACCGGCCCCAAAATCAGCACAACACAATAGTGTCACATAATGTTAAACTATTGGCCGTAAACTGATTCTTGTGCTGGCAACCGTTGTTGCCAGCACTTCAGCACAGGAAAGCCGGTCATGAACCTAGCGATTATTGATCTCGTCGCATTGTTGTTTTTTGTGTCGGTATGGGTAGGCTACACCCAGTTTGCCCGTATTCGCGCACGCAGTACCTATAGTCTTTCGCATATTCTGCGTCAACTCCGAGTTGACTGGATGCGCACTTTAACCCGTAAAGAACACCAAATCGCTGATGCTGCGCTGCTAGGTAATGTGGAGCGTACGGTGACTTTCTTTGCGTCCTCGACGGTACTGGTGTTGGCCGGTGTGCTGACTTTATTAGCATCCGCTGACAAGGTGGTTGAGGTGATGCAATCCATTCCCTTTACGGCGCCAACTGCGCCTGACAAAGTTCAGTTTAAGCTGGCAACGCTGTCGTTAATTTTTGTCTGGGCATTTTTTAAGTTCACTTGGTCGATTAGGCAATTTGGCTTTGTCTCAGTACTGCTTGGTGCCGCGCCACAATATCGCAGCACTGAGTTTACTGACGAGCAACGTGAAACCTTTGCCCGCCAGGCCGCTAAGGTTTTAGATCAAGCCGGACATGAATACAATAATGGGCTGCGTGCTTATTATTTTTCGTTAGCCTTTCTGTGTTGGTTTTTGCATCCCTACTTATTCATTGGGGCCACCACCGTGGTGATTTTTGTCTTGTACCGTCGCGAATATCGTTCACGCGTATTGCGGGCGTTATTAGCAACCAAAGGTTTAGAGCCAGGCCCCATTACGACAGATGGAGAATCATCGTGAGTTTTGACGTATTACGTTGGAGTGTGAGCTCCGCCTTAGCGGAGCGCCCAGATGCCCCGTTAGCAGCACTGTTTCAGGGGCCTGCGCAGGCGGATCCTATTCAGACCACTCAAACCCTAAGCAATGGCACTGACGTAGCCTTTTGGGATTATGGCGTGATTGCCGTGACCCCTCCAGCATCGGTAGCAGCAACTAAAGATGTGGTGATTTCTTGTGCGGTACATGGTGATGAAACTGCACCCATAGAAATGGTGCGGGATATGCTGCAGGATATCTTGTCTGAGCGTTTAGTGCCTAGCCAACGTGTCCTTTTTTTAATCGCCAACCCGGCGGCTATTTTAAATGACTCACGCTTTGTGGACGTTAATATGAACCGCTTATTCAGCGGTGCTCATAGCCAAGGTGATACAGCCGAGCATCAACGTGCCAGCGACATTGAGCGTTACGTGAGTCAGTTTTTTAAACTACAGCAACGTTATCACTACGATTTGCATACGGCTATCCGTGATTCAAAACATGAACAATTTGCGGTATATCCCTTTACCCATGGTGAGCCCTATAGCAAACAGCAACTGACCTTCTTGGCAGAGTGTGGCGTGGATACCATTTTGCTTAATCGGGCACCAACCACTACTTTTAGTTACTACAGTGTGCAGGCCCACAAGGCCCATGCGTTTACCGTAGAGTTAGGTAAGGTGCGTCCGTTTGGGCAGAACGATATGAGTAGATTTGCACAAGCTGATAGCGGTTTGCGTAAACTAATAAGTACAGAGGTGTTAGAACTCCCTGAATTTAGCCCGAGCCGACATCATGTTTATGACGTATGTAGAACCATTAATCGGCAAGCAGAACAGTTTGCTTTAAATTTTCCAGATAACGTAGCTAACTTTACTGAGTTTGCGCAGGGTCACCTGTTGGCTACCGATGGCGAGATAGAATACCGAGTGGAGCAGCCTGGCGAACGGATTATTTTTCCAAATGCGAACGTGGCGATTGGGCAACGGGCCTTACTTACCGTCGTACCTATCGCTTTAGAGCAATTGAAACTGGTCTGATTTTGCAGTTTTCTGACGTCTCTTGTTTGCATGTCAGTTAACGTAAAGGTAAAGTGAGCGCAATTTTTCTTACAACGAGAAAGTTATGGCTAAAGATAACCAACATCAGTTAGATATTGTCACCCAACCGAAATTTATTGACGGTTCGGCGTTAACAATTCCAATGCTACAGATCTTGAAAGAAGATGGTAGCGTGCAAGCTGGGGCCGACGTGCCAGACATGAGCCAGGAACTAGCACTGAAGATTTTTGACACCATGCAGTTTATCCGCATTCTGGATGAGCGCATGATTGCAGCGCAACGCCAAGGACGTATCAGCTTCTATTTGTCGTCGCTAGGCGAAGAAGCTGCCAGCATTGGCTCGGCTGCGGCGTTGAGCGATAGCGACATGATCATGGGGCAATACCGTGAGCAGGGCGCGCTAGCGTTTCGAGGCTTTACTGTAGAGCAGTTTATGAATCAGCTGTTCTCGAACGAGCGAGACCTAGGCAAAGGGCGTCAGATGCCAGTGCATTATGGTACCGCCGCATTAAACTTTATGACCATTGCGTCCCCATTAGCCACTCAAATTCCTCAGGCAACGGGTTATGCCTATGGCCAAAAAATGGATAAGAGCGGTAACTGCACCATTTGTTACTTTGGTGAAGGTGCTGCCTCAGAAGGTGATTTTCACGCTGCTTTAAACATGGCTGCCGTGTATAAAGTACCGGTTATCTTCTTCTGTCGTAACAATGGTTATGCGATTTCTACTCCGTCACAGGGCGAACAATATGCTGGCGATGGTATTGCACCGCGTGGTGTGGCCTATGGCATGAAGACCATCCGTGTGGATGGCAACGATTTGTTTGCGGTCTACCAAGCGACTAAGTTAGCGCGTGAACTAGCAGTTGAACACAACGAACCTGTGTTAATTGAGGGGATGAGCTATCGTATGGCCGGCCACTCAACGTCAGATGACCCAACCGGCTATCGTACTCGCGAAGAAGAGAACGCTTGGCGAGCGAAAGACCCAGTAGTGCGTTTCCAAAAATGGTTAGAGCAGCAGGGTTGGATCACCACCGAGCAGGCGCAGTCGAACTACGATGAGAAAAAAGCCGCGGTGTTGGCTGCATTGAAGGCTGCTGAAACTGTGCCAGTGCCGCATATCGATGAAATCATCGAAGATGTCTACGACACTCCTCCGAAACATTTGCAAGAGCAGCTAGAAGCGTTAAAAGCGCACATTCGCAAATACCCAGAGGCCTACCCAAAAACCGCATCGCGTATGGATGGAGGAGATAAGTAATGGCAAAAATGAACTTATTACAGGCCATTAATAATGCGCTTGATATTGCGATGGCTAGCAGCGATAAGGTTTACAGTTTTGGTGAAGATACCGGGGCCTTTGGTGGGGTATTCCGAGCTACTTCTGGCTTGACCGAGAAGTATGGCCGTCATCGCAACTTTAATACGCCGCTGGTGGAGCAAGGGATTATTGGTTTTGCCAACGGTCTTGCCTCGCAAGGCAGCTATGCCGTTGCTGAAATTCAGTTTGGTGATTATATTTTCCCAGCCTTTGACCAAATCGTGAACGAAGCGGCTAAGTTCCGCTATCGTTCAGGTAACGAGTTTAACGTGGGCGGTTTAACCATTCGTACGCCATACGGCGGCGGTATTGCCGGTGGTCATTACCATTCACAGTCTCCAGAAGCTTACTTTGCGCATACGCCGGGCCTGAAAATTGTCATGCCGCGTAATCCATACATGGCCAAAGGCCTATTACTGAGCGCTATTTTTGATCCTAATCCCGTCTTGTTCATGGAACCCAAACGGGTTTATCGTGCCTCTGTTGGCGAGGTGCCAGAAGAAGATTACCGGCTAGAATTAGGTAAAGCGGACGTTGTCAAAGAAGGTAAAGACATCACCCTGTTAGCTTGGGGTGCGCAAGTTGAAATGGCCGAGAAAGCAGCGGAAATGGCAGCTCAAGACGGTATTGATTGCGAAGTTATCGATTTGGTCAGCTTATTACCATGGGATGTTGACACAGTGGCAGCATCAGTGCGCAAAACCGGCCGGTTAGTGATCACCCAAGAGGCGCCTTTGACGGGTGGCTTTGCGAGTGAGGTAGCGGCCACGATTCAAGATCAGTGCTTCTTGTATTTGGAATCACCTATTGCGCGTGTATGTGGATTGGATACTCCCTATCCACTAAGCCATGAAAAAGAATACTTTGTCGATCACCTAAAAGTTTACGAAGCGATCAAAGCTTCGATGACCTATTAAGAGGCCCATGCTATGAGTAAAGATTTTATCTTACCAGACATCGGCGAAGGGATTGTCGAGTGCGAAATCGTTGAATGGTTGGTACAAGAAGGCGATAGCATCAAAGAAGATCAGCCGGTGGTTGATGTGATGACCGATAAAGCCTTGGTACAAATTCCCGCCAAAGAAGATGGCGTGGTGGCTAAGTTGTATTACGCCAAAGGTGATATTGCTAAGGTTCATGAACCATTGTTTGCCATTGCAGGCCATGCTGATAGCGAGTCAGCTAGTGCCGCTGAACCAGCGGTAGCAACAGAAGCACCAGAAGCAGCAGCATCTGCGACAGATAGCAGCAGCGTGACGGACTTTATTTTACCGGATATTGGTGAAGGTATTGTTGAGTGCGAAATCGTTGAATGGCAAGTGCAAGAGGGCGATGTCATTGAAGAAGATCAACCTGTGGTTGATGTGATGACAGATAAAGCTTTGGTACAAATTCCAGCGAAAGAATCAGGAGTGGTTGAGAAGCTTTATTATCAACAAGGTGATATTGCTAAAGTACATCAGCCCTTGTTTGCTATTCGAGTAGCGGGCGGCGCAGCTGCACCAGTAAGCGCAAAGGCAGTAACTGCAGCGACCGCTGAGCTTGGTACTTCAGAGCGCAGCACGACTGACAATAACGTGGCGGCACAACGTCCAGGCAAGGCTATCGCCAGCCCGGCTGTGCGTCGTCGGGCCCGTGAGTTAGATATTGATATTAGCCAAGTGAAGGGCTCTGGCGCTAAAGGCCGAGTGCTTAAGCAAGATGTAGAGGCCTTTGCCCAAGGTACTGAAAATGCTGCTGCCAGTGCAACAGTAAATGCAACCGTACAGCCAACAGCAACCTCGAGTCAGGCTGTAGGTAGTAAGCGAGTAGAAGCTATTCGAGGCGTTAAAGCCGCAATGGCTAAACAAATGATGCGTTCAGTGAGTACTATTCCGCACTTTACTTATGCGGATGAGTTTGACCTAACTGCAGTCATGGCGCTGCAAAAACAGTTAAAAGAGCGCTACGCTGATCAGGGTGTTCGCATCACCATGATGCCGTTCTTCATTAAAGCTTTATCGCTGGCGTTAAAAGAGTTTCCGGTGATGAATGCCCAGGTCAACGATGACTGTACCGAAATCACTTATTTTGACGATCATAATATTGGCATGGCAGTAGATACTAAAATCGGTTTGCTAGTGCCTAATATTAAACAAGTGCAGAATAAGAGCATTATTGATATTGCTAACGAAGTAACTCGATTAACCCAAGCCGCTCGTGAGGGCCGCGTCGCCCAAGAAGATATGAAAGGTGGAACTATCTCTATCTCTAATATCGGGGTGATTGGGGGCACAGTTGCAACGCCTATTATCAACAAGCCAGAAGCAGCAATTGTGGCCTTAGGTAAGGTGCAAGAATTGCCACGCTTTGATGCGCAAGGGCAAGTGGTTGCACGTAAAATCATGACGGCAAGTTGGTCAGGCGATCACCGTATTATCGATGGTGGAACTATTGCACGCTTTAATAAGCGTTGGCAGGAGTTTTTGGAAGATCCAACCAGCATGTTAGTGCATATGATCTAGCTGGTAGCGCCAGTTTACTCTGAAGACCTTTCCTAAAGGATAAGAGCCGGCCTAAAAGCCGGCTTTTTTTTGGATGAAAATTAAACTAGTGTTAGCCAGGAAAGCTTGTGATAACTTATATTGGTTGTCAGCAATTAAAGATTTTGTCATCGTTGCCGATAACTCGCTATCAGATAATTAACCTTGTAACGGAATTCAAAAAAGGCGGACTATGGAATTTCCTCAGTCGATAAAGCAACAAACCTGCCGGGATTGTTTAAGTGGTAAAACGCTTGGTTTTGAAATTAAAATGGCATTTCAGCCGATTGTAGACTGGCACAAGCAGGCTATTGTAGCTTATGAAGCTTTAGTGCGAGGTCCTGAAGGGCAAGGTGCTGGCTGGGTGTTTGAACGCGTCAACGATGATAACCGCTATTACTTTGACCAAGCCTGTCGGGTTAAAGCTATTGAAACAGCTGCACGCTTAGGGTGCCAAGCCTATCTTAATATTAATTTCTTACCTAATGCCGTTTATAATCCCGAGACCTGTATTAAAGCGACGATAGAAGCCGCCGACTTGTATGGTTTTGATTTAACTAAGCTGGTGTTTGAAGTCACCGAAAGCGAACAGATCATCGATAAAAATCATTTGCAGCGAATTTTTAGTAGCTATTCTAAACGAGGCTTTAAAACGGCCATAGATGATTACGGTTCAGGCTATGCACGGATGGACTGGCTAGTGGATTTGCGGCCTGATATTCTAAAACTGGATATGCAGCTTATACGCGATATTGAGCAGCATCCGGACAAACAAAAAATGGTCAAACAATTGGTGCAACAATGCCTACTACAAGGAACACAAGTGTTGGCAGAAGGCATTGAAACACGAGCAGAACTCGATTGTATTTTAGCTTTAGGGATTCATTTGGTGCAGGGGTATTATTTTGCGAAACCCGAGCTGGAACATTTAAGTAGCGTACCTTTTTCTAGTCTTTAACTTGTCGAGTTATTCTTCATGAATCCAGTTCCGTTTTCTGGTTTGCGCCTAGGTTTTAAGCTGCTTAGCTTTGGCGTGCTTGGCTTAGTTGCTATGGCCGGCGCGCATGCTGCCTCGCTCAGTTCGACATCAACCTCACCATCGACACCATCAGCAGCGTTATTAGAACAGCCCCTAACAGCTAGCGCCATTGCCGAAAAGGCACTGGGGCAGTATGCGGTGCGTACGTGGAACACCCGTAATGGGCTCCCCCATAACTCAGTCAATAAAATAGCCCAAGCTAAAGATGGCAGTATCTGGCTTGCCACGTGGGAAGGCCCGGTACGCTATAACGGCCAGACTTTTCAAATCTATGCTGACACCGCTGAAACTAAGATGCCCGAAGCAGGCGCTCTTGATGTATCTATGTCACCTAACCAGCAGCTGATTCAAGTAGCGGGAACTCGCGGTGCGGTCGTGCGATTTGATGGGCAACGTTGGGATTACGTCAAAGTTGGTGATGGTTATATTTTTGAAACCTTGATCGATCAGCAACAACACTTTTGGGCAGCCTCGACCGCAGGTCTTTATCAGGTAGATAGTAGTGGACAAGGGCAACATAAATTGTATACCCAAACCGAAGGGCTACCAGCTGACTTTACCTTTCGTATTCACCAAGCCCCTCGTAGTTATCGAGAAAACGCCGGCGTATGGGCCGGAACGCGCTTAGGCCTCGCCTATTATCATGCTGCTACTGACAGCTTTGTCCAAGAGCCAAGTGTACCGGCTACTCAGGTGCGAGCCATGCTAACTTTGGCCAATGGGACGTTAGTGGTGGCAACTGATGAGGGCGTTTTTTTTCAACGTGCCTTAGGCGAACCGTTTCAACCTTGGCCCGTGCCGATTAAAGATCGCGTCACCAGTTTAGTTGAAGGCCCCAATGGTTGCCTTTGGGTCGGTACCTTTACGCAGGGTTTAGGCAGGTTTTGTCTTAATTCTGAGCAGTGGTTATCGGTAGAAGATGGCTTACCGAACTCACACATCAACGATCTTTTTAAAGATCGAGATAATAATCTATGGATTGCTAGCCATGGTGGCTTGGTGCAGTTGCGCAATACTTTGTTCAGCAGCTATACCCAAACTGATGGTATCAAGGGTAATAATGTTCGCGCTATTGCCGAAGATGCGCAGGGGGCGATTTGGATTGGTACCAATGACGGTATCAGTCGGCAGCAGGGCGACCGCTTTGTCGCTGTTGCGGGGCAATCAGATACCAACAAAGTTTCAGTGTTAAGCCTGGCGCGTGGTTCGGAACAGTTGATGTATGTTGGTTCTTATACCAGCGGTTTGTTGCAATTAAGCCAGCAAGGATTGAGTGCCAGCTTAACCGCAGCAAATGGGCTTGATAGCAACGAAGTTAGAATCGTTAAGGTGTTACCTAGTGGACATCTGTTGTTGGGCACCCCTGAAGGACTCAAGTTAGTTGCCGCAGAGTTCGGTAAGTTAACTGTCTTGGATAGTTTAAATTCGGCGAACGGTTTGCCAGGTGATTTTATCTCATCTATTACCATCGACCCTAACGGTGGAATTTGGCTGGGTTCAACGCTCACACTCATGTATTTACGCCCACAGGTGGCCGATCCACTAGCCCAGCTAGCGACTACGCCATCGTTTAATTTGTGGCAGCCCGAGGCAGTAGATCTACCAGCTTTTACTGGTGCGCGTAACGTCTTTGCTGGTGTGGTCCACCAACAACGTTTATGGTTCGCGACAGATCATGGTTTAATCACGCGACCCTTAGCGAGTGACGACTGGCGCTGGTTGTCGCGTCGTGATGGGCTGCCCTTTGATAAGGCTTTTTCGATTAACTTTGATAGTAACCATCATCTTTGGTTAGGGAGTTCTCAGGGGATCGCACGCTTAAGCCGCCAGACCCTTGATGGTTGGTTGAATAGACGTATCACCAACATAAGTTACCAGCGCTTTTCAGAAGCTGATGGCATGGTTACGCGGCAACTGACTACCGGTGGGCCTGCCTCTTTAGTGAGTGACAGCAATCAGTTGTGGTTTGCCTCTGCACTTGGTGTGATTGCTGTGAATCCAGCCCAGGCGCAAGCGAATGATGCTGAGGGTAATAAGCCTGAGCCTGTATTGCTAGAAGCTATTAACGCGGATAAGCAACTGCTGCTAGCTCCGCAATACGATGCAGCGCAGTCTGTGGACGACCTACAATTAACCCCAACCACGAAGCGTATTACCTTTTCTTACGTCAGCATGACCTACGCTATGCCGGAGCAGTTAGAATATCAAACGCGCTTGGTTGGTTTTGATGATGACTGGATAAATCGTGGCAGCGCTACCGCGGTGGAATACACCTCGTTACCTCCGGGTAATTATCGCTTTGAGGTTCGTGCACGCTATCTAGGTGGGCAATGGAATGAACCCACGGGTATCAAGTTTAGTCAACAAGGGCGATTCTTTGAACAACGTAATGTGTGGTACGCATTGGTGGTACTGGCATTACTACTTGGTGGGTTATTAGGCTGGCGCTTGACCAGCAAGCGCTGAAGCTTGCTGGTTCATCAAGCTAATTATCGATTGGCAACCATACGACGCACTAGCCCAGGAGCAAAGCGTTGTAACCATGGCGCCAGTTTGGATACGCCTGAGCCCACTACCACCTCAGCTTGTTGCTTAGCGATGGCCGCTAACGAGCATTTGGCACATTCTGCTGCTGAAATGCCCCCAGCATTATCAGGGTCAGCATGACCCAACGCTGAGCCGTCACCAGTAAGGGAATTGTGCGCCACTTGGGTGTTGATAAAACCAGGTAAAATAGAAGTGACCACCAAACCATGGCTGGTCATTTCAGCCCTTAACGAGTCCATAAAGCCAATCACCCCAAACTTAGCACCATTATAACCACTGCGTAGTTTGGTTCCGACTTTGCCGGCAACGCTAGATACCGTAACTATGTGTCCAGCGCGCCGTTCCACCATCCGCGGTAACACCAATTTGGTTAGCGCAATCACGGCAAAATAGTCAATTTCCATTAATTGCCGATAGACTTTTAAGTCGGTGTCTAGAATCAACGAACGTTGCGAAACACCGGCATTATTGATGAGGATATCGATAACTTGATCACCCAAGGCTGCCTGTGCTTGTGCCGCCGCATGCTCCGGCTGATTCAAATCAAGAGCCAAGATTTGGTGGCGCTCTGGATGAACAAGTTGTTGCCGTACTTGCTCTAATACCTCAGCGCGACGCGAGGTTAGGATTAAATGAGCCCCAGCGTCGGCTAGCTGTTCAGCCATGGCTAAGCCGATGCCTGAGGAGGCACCGGTTAGCCACACGGTTTTACCTTGAAAGTAACTCATATCAGTTAGCCTGCAGGGTAAATGTAGTTAGCTTGAATACCTAGTGGGAAACCAATCATCCAGTAAATGATTAAAAAGGCGGACCATAGAATCAACAAAGTAAAGGTAAAGGGTAGCATCATAGCTACTAACGAACCGATACCAGTACCCTTCACATAGCGCTGACAATACAGCACCACTAACGGGAAGTAAGGCAATAACGGGGTAATAATATTACTAACCGAGTCACCTACACGATAGGCAGCCTGCGTTAAATCAGGTGAGTAACCTAATTGCATCAGCATAGGTACAAAAATTGGCGATAACAGCGCCCACTTCGCAGATGATGAGCCCAAGAATAGATTGATAAATGCTACCAGCATGATCAAGCCAACCATGGTGACTCCACCAGATAACTGCAGTGAACTTAAGAACTGGGCACCTTTGATAGAGAGCAGAGTTCCTAGGTTAGAATCGCCAAAGGCTTTAATGAATAACGCACAGAAGAATGCCATGACCATGTAGTAGGCCATGTCTTCCATCGATTTACTCATGGCTTTAATGACATCTTGTGAGTTTTTAAAGTTACCAGAGATATAGCCGTGCACTATGCCTGGTACGATAAAGAGCAAGAAAATCAACGGGACTATCATTTGCATCAGCGGTGCCGCAAAAGATGATAACTCGCCAGTTGGATCTGCTAATGGAGTATTTTCTGCCGTGGCGGCAAAGAACAGGGCAACTAAGCCCAAAACCATGGTCAAGGTAGCAGCATAAAAAGCTTTACGGTCACGAGGCGTAACATCGTCTAGCACTGGCATATCTTCTTGATCACCATCAATTGTGGCGGTCTTCTTTAACCGTGGTTCAATCACTTTATCGGTTAAAAACCAACCCACAGCAACCACCACCAGCGATGATGCAGCGGTAAAGAAGTAGTTATTGAGCGGATTTAACTGAATAGAAGGGTCGTAAATTTGCGCAGCCGCTAAGGTATATCCCTGCAAGAGCGGATCGATAGCGGAAGGTACAAAGTTTGCGCTAAAGCCACCGGAAACCCCGGCAAAAGCTGCTGCAATACCAGCAAGAGGATGGCGTCCTGCAGCGTAGTAAATCACCCCGCCTAACGGAATAACCAACACATAACCGGCATCTACGGCGGTATGGCTGACAATTGCAATAAGAATGAGGACCGGTGTGAGCAGCATTTTTGGCGTGACATTAAGCATCAGTTTAATGGCTACGTTAATAAAACCACTGCGCTCAGCTACACCCACCCCAAGCATCGCAACCAAAACGACGCCTAAGGGCGCAAAACCCATAAAGGTATTGACCATGTTGGCGAGGAAGTCAGCCATTTTGTCGCCCGCCAGCAAGTTTGTGATTTCCACATTATTGCCCGTAAGCGGGTGGATAGCATTAAAGTTAATGCCAGCGAGCAGGTAACTGAGTACCCACACAATCACCAATAAGCCAAAAAACATGACGGCAGGATCAGGTAGTTTATTACCTACCCGTTCAACTTTGTCGAGAATGCGATTAAGCAAGGTAGACGATTCTTGCGAACCAGACATGAGAAAACCCCTTGTTGTATTGTTATTATGATTAAGACGAAAGTATCATACCCCATGTTCCTTCAACAACAAGATGAAAGTTATGATTTGTGGTACTGATGAGGCAGGGCGCGGCCCTATTGCCGGGCCTGTGGTGGCAGCAGCGGTTATTCTAGACCCTGCCAAGCCGATTGTGGGCATTAATGATTCGAAAAAGCTCTCGGAAAAAAAACGCGCAGCTTTGAGTCTCGAGATCAAAGAAAAAGCTTTGTATTGGGCGATAGCGCAATGTAGTGCTAGTGAAATTGATGACCTTAACATTTTGCAGGCTTCGCTGTTGGCGATGCAACGAGCCGTGGCAGGGCTGCCAGTTGCGCCAAGTATGGTGTTAGTGGATGGCAACCATGTACCGCAGTTACAGGTGCCAGCCCAGGCAGTGATTGGTGGGGATGGCTTACATGAATGTATTGGCGCTGCTTCGATTTTGGCCAAAGTAGAGCGCGACCGACAAATGTTGGAGTGGCACCAGCAGTTTCCTCACTATGATTTTGCCAAACATAAGGGCTACCCAACCCCTGCACATCTGGCAATCTTGCGTGAACAGGGGGCCTGCGTCATCCACCGTCGCAGCTTTGCGCCAGTAAAGCGCGTTTTGGGTAGTGTTAGTTAGACAAAATCTTACATTAAAAGAAATTCTTATAAAAAATTTATCAGCTTTTATTTACACAATACTAACACTTGACTATGTTTAATTTAGCTTCGGCTATATAAACTTAGGAGAGTGTGATGAGAATATCTGCAACTTATCAAGGGCTGCAGCAATCGTTAAAAGTGATGGCATGGGTTGCCTCGTTAACGTTACTTGCTGCGTGCTCTAGCGATAGCAAAGATGATGACCCAGTAACCCCTCCACCGCCGCCGCCGCCACCACCGGCCAGTTATACTCTGGCTGGCACGGCAACGGGCTTGGCGGGTGCAGTTGAGCTTAGTGCTAACGACGAGAGTCTAACCGTAAGTGAAGATGGCGATTTTGCTTTTACCACCGAATGGGACGATGAAACTACAGTAGACCTAGCGGTAGTAGCAGCACCAGACGGGCAAGTTTGTACGATTGATCCTGAACAAGTGACTTTTGCCGGGGAGGACATCACCGATTTAGCCTTAACCTGTGAAGACGAGGTGGTAGCTCCAACCTTTGCCATGCAATGTACAGTTGCTGGTAATAGTCGTGAACTAACACTCAACTACAGCATTAATGGAGAAGCCTACAGTCAAGCGCTTACTACCGGAGATGTGCAGTTAGAGCAGCCGGTTAGCCCAGGTGATCAGGTGCAATTAAGTGTGGATGAATTAGTTGGCCATACCTGTAGCGTTACGCCAGCGGAATTTACTGTAGGTGAAACAGCGCCTTCCATAGAGGTAACTTGTTCAACCTTTGGCTCTGTCTCCGTGTTGGTCACCGACTATCAAACAGCCATGCCAATTGCTGATGCTTCGCTAGAAGCTTATGTATTCAGCGGCGAGGCTGGTGCTGCAATTGAAGACGATAGCGCCTATTTGTTACTCGACAATGTGCAAACGAACAGCGAAGGACGAGTTACTATAAGTGGTGTCGGCTACCAAGAGCGCCTCGTGTTGCGCGCTGTTGCTGATGGTTTTGCTAGCCGTTCAGATGTAGCGCGCACCAGTACTGAAAACCCTATCACCAGTACCTCGGTAGCGATGATAGCCGTGGATGCTCAAGTTAATTTTGACGCCGCCGCAGCTACCATGGTGACGGTTACTGATTCACCGATGGCGGTTGATTTGCCAGCTAATGCGTTTGTTAATGCTGCCGGTGAAGTGGTGACCGGCGAGGTGACGGCGAAGTTGACTAATATCGATGCTTCATCGGATCCAGACATCATGCCCGGCGAGTATGAAGCCTATGATCCAGAGCAAGATGTGGTGCAACTGATTGAGTCGTTTGGTGCTATTGACGCTAGTTTTACTGATAGCAGTGGCGGGGCTATTAACCTTGCTGAGGGTACCCAAGCTACTATCCGCATCCCACTAGCGCAACGGGCGACATCACCGCCGGCAACGATTCCGCTTATTCACTTCAATGAAGTCACGGGTATCTGGGAAGTTGAAGGCGAAGCAACCTTGCAAACCGATAGTAGTAGCGGCGATCAGTATTATGAAGGTGTGGTTGGACATTTCTCCACTTGGAATGCAGATGTGCTGTTTGATTCGATTCGAGTGAATGGTTGTGTTTTTGAAGAAGATGGCGTGACCCCCCGTCGTAACGTTCGGATCCGTGCGGAAGGGGTGAATTATATCGGTCGCTCTTCGGCTTATACTAATGCTGAGGGTGATTATTCGATTCGGGTACGCCCCAATAGTCAAATCCTAATCTCAGTGGATGACGCCAGTGGCATCAGTACCACCTTCCCGTTAGTTACTGGTAGTGAAGATATGACCTTGCCAGAATGCGTAGTCGCGGTGCCAGGAGCCATGCGGGTTACTTTAACTTGGGGCGAAAATCCACGTGATTTAGACACTCATTTTATGGGACCTACCGTGCCGAATGGCGAGGCCAGCACTGAACGTTTTCGTATCTACTACAGTAATCGTAATCAAACCATCAATGGTGTCACCATAGATTTAGATGTTGATGATACTTCTAGTTACGGGCCTGAAGTTACTACGGTACCAGCTTTCCCGTATCCTGGTATTTATCGCTATGCCGTGCATCATTACAGCGGCAGTGGCACTGTGTTCCAATCGCCTACGCGGGTAGAACTACAGGTGAACGGTGAGAACTACGTTTTCGCACCTAGCCAAGATGAAGATACCGATGGTACTAATGATACTTGGATCGCGTTTGATCTAGAGGTTGCTGAGGATGGCAGTGTTAGCGTGATTCGAGTGGACCAGTATGTACCTCGTGCTAACTCAGATATTGGCAATGATGGTGCTAATAGCATGATGTTGTTTCCTGAAAAGTCAGTAGACTAAGCGCTATTCTTTAGCACATAGAAAAGCCCGCATGCAGCCTTAATGGTGTATGCGGGCTTTGTTAATTGTGGCTCTATAAACAGATACGTTGAATTAACTCGCGCAATTGATTTTGTGCCGGAGCAATTTCATCAATGCGAATGTATTCATCAGGCTGATGGGCTTGGGCAATGCTGCCGGGGCCCATAATAATGGTCTGACAGCCTAACTCTTGCACAAACGGTGCCTCAGTGCAGTAATTAGCTGGCTCCGCTTGGTTGCCAGTAAGTTGTTGTGCGAGCAGCACAATCTTTGAATCAGGCTCACAGCGATAGCCAGGAATCGGCTCATGCATGTGTTCTAAACAAATTGCGCCAGGATACTTAGCTTTTACTTCGGTTAAACGTTGGTCGATGATGCCGTATAAATCGCTGATATTCATGCCTGGTAGCGGGCGCATGTCGAGGTGTAATTCGCAACAAGCACAAATGCGATTAGCCGCATCACCGCCATGAATAGCGCCAAAATTTAGGGTCGGATAGGGCACCACAAAAGTACTATCATGATAGCGCTCGCGAAATTCTTGCTGTACGACACGTAATTCCGTGATCACATCGTGCATCACTTCAATGGCATTGATGCCCGCGGCAGGATTGGAACTATGTCCGGATTTACCGGTAACCCTGATGGCCTCGGTTAGATGGCCTTTATGGGCGGTGACCGGCACCATGTTGGTCGGCTCACCAATCACCGCATAAGCGGGTTTTAAGTGGCCAAAAGCATCGAGTTCACGAGCTCCGGCCATGGTGGTCTCTTCATCTGCTGTGGCGATAATATAGAGGGGCTGACGTAGCTTGGTTAAATCGATACCTCGCAGTGCTTCTAATACAAAAGCGAAAAAACCTTTCATATCAGCACTACCAAGCCCATATAAACGGCCGTCGGCTTCACGAAGTTTAAAAGGATCGTGAGTCCACCGACCTTCGTCCCAGGGCACTGTATCAGTATGACCAGCGAGCAGTAAGCCGCCGCTGTCGCAGCCGTCGGGTACGTAATGAGCCAACAAGTTAAATTTACCGGCCTGATGGTCGAGTTCATGCACATCGATTTGAAAACCAAGAGCTTCAAACCAACGGGCTAATTTTTCGATAACGGGCTTATTGCTGGTGTCCCAGCTGGTATCAAGACAGGAAACAGAAGGGATCGCAATAAGATCGCGATACATTTCTAAAAAACTAGGAAGCTGTGCCATAAATTGCTCCGTACGTCAGCATCATTCATGGACACAGCATACCTCATATTCTTAAAAAGGGTAGGGGCTAGGCTTAGAAGTGGTAGCTTGCTCGCAAGCGTAAGCCATCACCAAATTCATCATCCTGATAGCCGACACCAACCGACAGATTATTTTGGAGATAATAGTTCACCCCAACTTGATACTGATTGTCGGTACCAGCATCGCTGTAATCTACCCAGCCCGCGCCAGCATAAACTTCAAATTGGTCAATACGTTGACGCAGAATGCCTTCAACGCCCCAAAAACTGCTATCTACGGGGCCCCAATCGACGTTACCAGCGCGTACGCCAAGATCAGCTGTTAAGCCTTGGCTTAACCAAAAATAACGGGCTAATTTGATGCCGAAGGCATCGTTGCTTCCGGCAGTATCGCTGTCAAAATTACGGTAGTAACCACTCACGTAATAAGGACTGCTAAATTCATAACTACCTTGGGCGATGATGCTATCACCACCATCATGATTGGTGATACCAATGCTGCCATAGTTGTATGCCGAATAACGAGGACTCGTTTGGGCATCATTACTGCTCTGCGCAAAGCTAGCTGAGCTGGCCATAACAGCCCCCGTTGCGACCACAGAAAGCATGATTTTATTTAGCAATTTCATCGTGATTCTCCTCACTTTTTTACTGCATTTTTGCTACACTACGAGCCTAACATTAGCAAGCGTAAGGCAACTTACCTAGTGGGTTTACTGAACCTTTACCCAGCCAGCCCCATGGTTTTAAGTACTTTATTCGTTTAAATCTTGATGACACACCGCTTTGGATAAACAACCGATGAATTCAATACCGCACATTGATATGAGCCTGTATGGGCAAGATTTTGATGCATTTGCACAGCATGTTGGCGCTGGCTACGAGCAACATGGTTTTGTAGCTTTAACTAAACATGGTATCGAGCAACAGTTGATTGATGATGCACTCGATATTTGCCGTGATTTATTCGCGTTACCTGAAGCGGTGAAAAAACAGTACCATATTCCTGGCGGTGGCGGCGCACGTGGTTACACGCCATTTGGAACTGAGATTGCAAAAGATGCTAAACATGTAGATTTAAAAGAGTTCTGGCATGTTGGCCGGGAAATCGAAGGGGTTGCACCGTACAAGCAATTAACGCCGAACGTATGGCCACAAGAGCTTCCTGCTTTCAAAACCAAAATTTTAAAGCTTTATGAAGCACTCGATGCGTTGGGTTTACAGGTACTTGAAGCTTTAGCTGTGTATCTAAAACAGCCTCGAGATTTCTTTCACGATAAAGTAAATTTTGGTAACTCCATTTTACGTCCGTTGCACTACCCACCCATCATCGATGAGGGCACACCATCAGTACGTGCAGGTGCTCATGAAGACATTAACGTGTTAACGCTACTAGTTGGCTCACGTGAACCTGGGTTAGAAGTTTTGGCCAAAGACGGAAGTTGGATTCCGGTGACCATCATCGAAGGCGCTATTATCTGTAACGTGGGTGATATGTTACAGCGTTTAACCAACGGGGTATTGCCATCAACTACCCATCGCGTGGTGAATCCACCGGCACCATTCAGTGCAAAATCGCGTTACTCCATTCCATTCTTCTTGCACTTTAATCCGGATGTGATGATCACTCCGTTAGCAAGTTGTATTAGCGATGAAAACCCACAGCGATTTGAACCTATCAGCGCCGATGATTATTTGCTTGAGCGGCTGCGTGAAATTGGTCTAATTAAGTAAGCTAAATCTTAACGATTGGGCGTCAGTTGTGATGTGAGTTTAATCTTAAATGGGAGTGGTAAGTTGATGTTGAAACGTATTGGAATAGGCTTAGTTGGGTTG
>JTFO01000050.1_pt1 | contig 22428 bp, 23 predicted proteins | sample 235411 | NCBI WGS metagenome assembly JTFO01 (sample SAMN03067590, study PRJNA260953) | activated sludge metagenome | biome: Sludge; feature: Wastewater; isolation source: CETP activated sludge from laboratory augmented bioreactor treating... | place: India:Gujarat | collected 2013-04
GCCCAGGTATTCTTTGGAAACCTCGCCGGTATAACACGTACGCATCTAGGATGACTCCGAAATAGTAAAAACTGCAAATTGGAAAATTCAGGTTCCAGCCAAGGGAGGTGTCCCTTCAGACTGGTCAGAAACTGGGGGTAAGGCGATCGACTCGGCAGGGCCGACCACACCCATGGATACGATGTATTTAAGCGCCGCATCCACTGTCATGTCGAGCTTGTGTACATCGGCCCGAGGCATCATCAGGAAAAAACCGGAAGTTGGGTTGGGTGTTGTGGGCACGTAGACGCTGACAAAGTCGTCTCCCAATATCTGCGCCACTTGTCCGCCCGGTACTCCGGTCAAAAAAGCAATGGTCCAGGAGCCAGCCCTGGGATACTGCACCAGAACGGCTTCGCGAAACGCCTGACCATCGGGTGCCAACACCGTATCACTGACTTGCTTGACCGAATTATAAATGGAACGCACCAAAGGAATACGCCCAAGTAGCAATTCCCAACGATCCACCACCGCACGGCCCAGGTAATTGGCCGCCAGTAAACCCGTACCAAACAAGACCGCCAGCACCAGCACAATTCTAAAGCCGGGAATTCGCAGGCCGAACAGGGCCTGCGAAGACAGAAACTCCGGGACCACGCTCTCCAGCGTTTCGATCAGCAAAGTCATCACCCAGACGGTGATGACCAAGGGCACCCAAATGAGCAGGCCAGTGACGAAATAACGCTTGAAGGGGCGCATAAGAAGTGGTGTTAGCTGGACGATGAGGACGTGGGTGTCGCCGCAGGCGCAGGCGTGGACGTAGCGCCACTGTCCGCGGACTTGCTGCCACCCTGGTTACGAAAATCCGTTACATACCAGCCCGTACCCTTGAGCTGGAATCCTGCCGCCGTTACCTGTTTGGTAAAGGTAGGCTGATTACATTCTGGACAAACCTCTAAAACGGGGTCCGACATTTTTTGCAGCACATCTTTTTCGTATTGGCACGAGCTGCATTTATACGCATAGATAGGCACGACTCATCCTAACAAAAAGCCGAAACAAACTTCGAGAGATAAATAAGTAGGGTCGATACCAGCAAATTTCAAGCTGGGGACCCGCTCAAAAAGAACCCGAAAAGAGTTCACAGGGGCACTTCTGACGTGATTTTAGCCCTTTTTGGGGTGCAATCGCACTGAACTTCACCCCGCCAGACAGGCCGCCTGCGGCGGCCATCCGATTTAGATCAAAAATAGGCAGGCAGCAATCAAGGTCGGTGCTGCGGCGCTAAGCAGCAGCCGCAGGGGTGAGATGGCCCCGTCCGGGAAGCTGCCTTTCAAAATGGAGAAGCCAGCGGGGTTCGGTGCATTGGCAATCACGGTCAAGCCACCGCCAGTTACAGCACCTGCCACCAGCATGTATCGCCAAATGTCCGACGTACCTTCAACCAAAGAGCCCAGATAGGTCAAGGCAGCATTATCGGTCACAGCGGTCAAGGCCGTTGCACCCCAGAACAGCACCGTCGGCGACAGGCCGCCCAGCAAATCCTGCAACCACCATTTTTGCAAACCACCCAGCACCACCAGACCGGCCAGAAAGAAACCAACCATCAGACCTTCACGCACCAGCAAAGGGTTCTGGTAATGCTTGTACGAATGGGCATAACCAATGAACAGCATCAGCAACGCCATGAACACAATGGGGTGATGCGCACCGAGCACAACCGCTATCAGGAAAGCCACGTGAACCGCCATGACACCAATCGGTACCGGGCGTTGGGTTTGGCTGGGCTCGGGCATGCCCTGCCCCATTTCCAGCAAAGCTTTACGGCAAATCAGTGTGACCAAAGTGGCATTGATCAAGACGGCCAAAATAGCGCGCCAACCAAAATGCGTTGCCATAAAGGCGCTGTCCCAGCCAAACGTGCTGGCAACCATCAGGACAGGCGGTGCCGCATACGCGGTCAAGACGCCGCCAATGGACACGTTCACAAACAGCACACCCACGGTCAAATACTTGAAACCGGCATGGCCTTGATGGCGGAAATACGCCTTATGCAACAGCAGAGCCGCCAAGGTCATGGCAGCGGGCTCGGTAATCAGGGAACCCACCAACGGCACCACGGAAATGGTGATGAAGTAGGTGGAAATCTGGTTCGACACGGGTACCGCTCGTGCCAGCACCGACACGATCTTGTTCACCAGCTCCAGAATCGGGCGGCTGGCGGCAACCACCATAATCGCAAACACGAACATGGGCTCGGTAAAGTTGCGGCTCTCCAAATACTCGATGGCCGACTGCAAGTCCACAAAAACGGCCATATAAGCCACCAGCACACAGGCCCAGACGCCAAACACGGCTTCGACCTCGGACAACATGTGCCATAGCCCTGCATGGCTGCCGCCTTTATTGGCCAAGCGTGCAAACACCGGAACCGAGAAGGTGTGGACGATGGCAATGGCAAACAGCGCCGTTGCAACATACTCAAGAGGAGAAGCCATTCTTCGAACCTTTAAAGCTTTATGTAAATTGCTGCGTATCAAACCAAACTGATTGTGCCCGCCAACGCGGCCACCACCAGCAAAACACCAACCCAGATGTTGGCACGGAAAAGGCGCAGGCCTCGTTCGGGATAGCGCACGTCAAAATGTTTCATCTGCCACAGCAGATGGGCACCAATAACCGCCATCACGGCGTAATACAAAATCCGCTCGTCCAACAGCAAACCGCCTACCAGCCAGCACAACATGGCGGCTATGTAAAAACCGCTGATCCAGGTCTTGCCGGCCTCACGAAAACGCAAGGCGGTCGAGTGCAGACCCAGCTTGGTATCGTCGGCCACGTCGATATAGGCATAGATGGAGTCATAGCCTACCTGCCACAAAATCGCGCCCACCCACATCAGGATGGCACCCAAAGGCACTATGTTCTGCGTGTCGGACCAGGCCATCAGCATGCCCCAGTTAAAACAGATCCCCAGAACCACTTGCGGCCAATAGGTAAAGCGCTTGCACAGTGGGTAGATCATCACAATGGGAAACAGGGCCAGCGCCAGCCAGCGGCTGTACTCATTGATGGCAAAAAGCAGCAAGGCACACACAGCCATCTGCGCCAGCACGAAGATCACGGCCTTGCGCATGGTGAGCTGCCCGCTGGTCAAAGGCCGGAAACGGGTGCGTTCAACCTGGTGATCAAAGTTGCGGTCCGCCATATCGTTAAAGCAGCAGCCAATGCCACGCATCAACAAGGCACCCAGGGAAAAGATCACCACACGCCACAAGGTAGGAAGACCGTCCGCCGCCTGCACCAGAGCGGCCAGGGCGGGCAAGAGGGTCAACCAAGTGCCCACAGGCCGGTCCAGCCGGCACAAGCGCGCATAAGGCCCCCAGGAGGCGGGCAAATAACGGGCCACCCAGTCATTGGTGGGGCGCATATCGGACAGATCTGGGCGCGGAGAAGACTCCGAAGCGGATGGAGATGTCATAGAGGTAAAACCTAAATCCAGGCCTTGAGCCATAGACTAGAAACAGGCATACCCTCTGGCTGAGGGTATGCGGTGGATTCCAGGAACCTGCTCATGCTCCAGGAGCAAAGAGAGCAAAATGGACGACCCTTGAAAACCACAACGCTGGCCCAGCCAGCGCGTGAAAAGACGCAGACCATCAGTCTGCGTCCATTGCCTGCCAAACACCCATCAGGCTTCTTTGATGAGTTTACCCAAGATGGCGATGCCTTCGCGAATTTTTTCCTCGGGCACAGTCGCAAAGCTCAGGCGCAAGGTGTTGCGTTTGACGTCCTTGCCCGCGTAGAAGGGCTCGCCAGGCACAAAAGCCACCAGATTTTCAATCGCTTTTTGCAACAGGGCCGTGGCATCCACGTGCTCGGGCAAGGTCACCCAAATGAACATGCCACCTTCAGGACGAGTCCATTGGGCCGTGTCCGGGAAGTTCTTGTCCATCGCATCGAGCATGATGGCGCACTGTTTCTGGTAAATATCGCGCACTTTGGGCAGGTGCTGTTCCAGGAACCCGTTATGTACGGCTTCGTAAACCGCCATCTGCGTCAACGTGGAGGTATGCAAGTCCGTGGCCTGTTTGATCTGCACCAGCTTGTCGATGATTTTGGCAGGAGCCACGATGTAACCCAGGCGCAGGCCGGGAGCCAGAACTTTAGAGAAGGTGCCCAGACGAATCACGGTGGCACCTGCCTTGCGGCCCAAAGACAGCAAGCTGGGCAGGCGTTCGCCAGCGTAACGCAGTTCGCCGTAGGGGTCGTCCTCAACGATTGGGATATGTGCGGCAGCACATCGTTCCACCAGATCCTGACGACGCTCCAAGGGCAAACGCAGGCCGGTCGGGTTCTGGAAGTTAGGCAGTGCGTACAGCAGACGGGCACCCATAGCTTCAGGAGCCGACACGTACTCGGGAATCATGCCCTGACCATCGGTAGGAATCGCCACAAAAGAAGGGTCGTACACCGACAGAGCCTGCAAGGCACCCAGGTAAGTAGGCGATTCCACCAACACCTTGCTGCCCTCGTCGATGAACAACTTGCCCAGCATATCCAGTGCTTGCTGCGAACCGTTCACCAGCAGGATTTCGTCGGCGTGTACAGGGGAGCCTTCGGCGCTCATTTGCTCTGCCAACCACTGGCGCAGGGGCAGATAGCCTTCCGTGGTGGCGTATTGCAAGGCCACACGACCCTGCTCGCTCAGTACCTTGTTGCACGCGCTTTGCATTTCCTCGACAGGAAAGCCAACTGGAGTGGGCAGACCGCCCGCAAAGGAAATAATCTCGGGACGCGCAGTGACCTTGAGAATTTCACGAATTGCGGAGCCACTCAGTTTCTGGGCACGTTGGGAAAAGGTAAAAGACTGCGAGAGGGTATCCATGATTCGGAAAAGTCCTGAAGAAGAACGATTAAATACTTCATATGCAAACTTTCTAGCTTGCAACAATGAACGCAGGATGCCGGACAAACCAGGCATCCTGCACCTTTGAATGAGTTATGACGCGGGTTTATTAGCGTATACCTTGCCACCAAGCGGCTTGCAGCGCAAGTAGCCAAACCGTATCAGCTCGGGATTTACCCTGAAAAATCGATCTCCCCTTCAAGGCAATCGTCGCACTTTGTCTATACTCAGCTATTGTATATACAATTAAAAATCTGCTCGGAGCCATGCCACCATGAGCGACCCTCACCCTGCCACTTTGCTTGACCTGCTAAACATCAGCAGCCTGCCCGCGCAGCCCTGGAAAAACGGTGGTGGCACCACGCACGAAATACGGTGCTCCCCAAAGCATTCCGATTATGAGCACTTTGACTGGCGCATCAGCCTGGCCCAGGTCCACACTTCCGGCGATTTTTCACGCTTTCCCGGCATAGATCGACACATCATGTTGATCAAAGGCGACAACATGCAGCTAACCCACCATGACCACATTCATGTGCTGCACCCTTTCCAGCCCTACGCCTTCGCGGGCGAGGACCGGGTGGCCTGCGTGTTACCGCTCGGACCCACGCAGGACTTGAATCTGATGCTGCGCCGGGGCCGAGCCCAGGGCAGCCTGCAAGCCTGGCAAGGACGGAATGCTCCCATGACCTTGGCCGCAGGCACGCACTTTCTGTATGCACCGCAAGGCGGCTACCAGTTCCAGGCCGACATACATCGCTGGACCTTGAACACCGGGCAGGCCCTGACAGGCAGCACATCCGCCCCCCTTGTCGCTGCAACTGCAGGCCGAGCACGCTGATGCTCCACTGGTCTACGCCTATATCGCTCCCACGGAATGAAACCATGCGCTACACACTTTGGACTGATTTACGCTTGGCCCCCAACGCCGACCCCGAGCAAGTCATTGAAGATGCCTGCCTGGTCGAACAAGCAGGCCGTATCGCCTGGATGGGCCCGCGCCATGCTCTGCCCGCACAGTGGCAGCAAGCCACAGAAGAACACAGGCTGGGAAACCGCTGGGTCACTCCAGGCCTGATCGATTGCCACACTCATCTGGTTTACGGCGATAACCGCGCCCAGGAATTTGCCTTGCGGCTGGCAGGGGCCTCCTATGAAGACATCGCCCGTCAGGGCGGGGGCATTGTGTCCTCCGTTAACGCCACCCGCTCCTTGAGCGAGGACGAACTGCTGGCCCAGGCCCTGCGTCGTCTGGATGCTTTGCTGGACGAAGGCGTCACCGCGATCGAAATCAAATCCGGCTACGGCCTGAATCTGGAGAGCGAGCGCAAGATGCTGCGTGTGGCCCGTCGTCTGGGTGAGTTGCGTCCGGTAACCGTACGTACCACCTTTTTAGGGGCCCATGCCCTGCCCCCTGAATTTGCCGGGCAAACCGATGCCTATCTGGATCTGGTGTGCGATCACATGCTGCCCACGCTGGCACAAGAAGGACTGATCGATGCGGTTGACGTCTTTTGCGAGCGCATTGCCTTTGATTTGAAGCAGTCCGAGCGCGTCCTGAAAGCAGCCCAAGACCTGGGCCTGCCCGTCAAAATGCACGCCGAACAGCTCTCCAACCTGGGCGGTACAGAAATGGCAGCACGCTACCACGCCCTGTCTACCGATCATCTGGAATATCTGGATGAGGCCGGTGTCATCGCCATGAAGCAAGCAGGAACCGTGGCCGTACTCCTGCCCGGTGCCTACTACTTCCTGCGTGAAACTCAGTTGCCCCCTATCGGATTGCTACGTAAACACGGCGTGCCCATGGCCCTGTCCACCGACAGCAACCCCGGTACATCCCCCTGTGCTTCCCTATTATTGATGCTGAACATGGGCAGCACGCTTTTCAAGCTGACAGTCCCTGAGGCCCTGGCAGGTGTCACCCGCCATGCTGCCAAAGCCCTGGGTGCCCCGAATATCAGCGGTGAATTGAGTATCGGGGCCCGCGCCGACTTTGTTGCCTGGGATATAGACTCCCTGCCCGAGCTGGTCTACTGGATGGGCCTGCCACGCTGTGCCCTGGTCGTGTACCAAGGAATCATCAGCCGTGACCTGCGTAAGGAATCACCATGACTATTCTGCGGCACTATGATGCGCTCTGGGCCCCCTGGGCCTATCTGGACAGCCAATGGCAGGCCAATGTACTGCTGCGCTGGGACCGGGACGGTACGCTGACGCATGTTCTCCCCGAAGCCAACCAACAAGACATAGACACCGCAGGCTCCGTATATAAGGCACTGGGCGCCGCACTGCCGGGCATGCCCAATCTGCATTCACACGCTTTTCAAAGCGCCATGACCGGGCTGACTGAATTCCGGGGACAAGGCCAGGACAGTTTCTGGAGCTGGCGTGACCTGATGTACCGCTTCGCCGCCCGTCTGGAACCCGAGCACATGCAGGCCATTGCCCATTGGCTCTATATACAGATGCTAAAAGCAGGCTACACCAGCGTGTGCGAATTCCACTACCTGCACCACCAGCGCGACGGCCAGAATTACGCGCCCATAAGTCTGCTGGCCCAAGGCGTCATGGAAGCGGCCAGCGCCAGCGGACTGGCCATTACCCTGCTGCCCGTGCTGTATCAGTACAGCAATTTCGGCAGTCAGGCTCCCCGCCAGGATCAACAACGCTTTTTGAATAGCCCCACACAGTTGCTGTACCTGCTGGAGTCCTTGCACACCAGCCACCCGTTGAATGCCGACCGGCGTTACGGTATTGCGCCCCACTCCCTGCGCGCCACCAATATTGCTTCCATCAATACCCTGATCGACGGCCTGCACAGCCTGCCATCACGCCACCCGATTCACATCCACATTGCCGAGCAAATGGCCGAAGTGCTGGCCTGCCAGGACGTCAAAGGCTGCAGCCCGGTGGCTTATCTGTATGACAACTTCAACGTGGACGAACGCTGGTGTCTGGTCCACGCCACTCATATCGACGAGCAAGAGCGCAAGCAAATTGCCCGCAGCGGTGCCGTAGCCGGCTTGTGCCTGACCACCGAAGCCAATCTGGGCGATGGCCTGTTCCCCGCTGCCGCCTTTCTGGCCGAGCATGGTCATATGGGTATAGGCTCGGACAGCCATATCTGCGTGGACTGGCGCGCCGAGCTACGCTTGCTGGAATATGGTCAACGATTGATCAACCAGCAACGCAATGTGCTGGCTTCGCCCCAACAGCCTTTTGTGGCGGACTACCTGTTTGAAACCTGCGCGCGCGGTGGTGCACAGGCATCCGGGCGAGCCAGCGGGCAACTCAGCCCCGGCCATCAGGCGGATTTAATGGTGATTGATCTGGAACACTCCAGTCTGGCGGGGCTGGACAGTCAACATTGGCTGTCAGCTCTGGTCTTTTCCGAGCGCGCCCACGCCAACCCGATTCGTGATGTATTCGTCAGTGGTAAGGCCTATGTGACAGAGGGCCATCATCCGCAGGAAGAAGTGGTATTTGCGGCTTATAAAAAAGCATTGAGCAGCCTAATGAACAAGGCGTAGGTACAAAAAAGTCAGATAATGGCCTGTAAGCCCTTGTCGGCAATGATGTTCAGCAACTTGAGCGCCGGGCCGGTAGGATGGGTTTCACCTTGCTCCCACTTGCGTATGGTCGATGCCGTGGTATGCAAATAAAGCGCAAATACTGGCTGACTGAACTTCAAGCCTTCCCGCAGCCGCTTGATGTCGACCGCATCGAACTCCCGAACTGGCGGCGGACAAATCGCGTCAAACTCGCGCATCGTCACCTTGTCGATCGCTCCTGCCCCCTGGAGCGTCGCCAGATCGCCGCGTAGCGATTCGATGATCTTGCTCACAATGCACCTCCAATAACACGTCAGCCTGCAATGCATTAAACAAGGCTTCAGGGGACAAACCCAAGAACACCTTACCGACAAATTGCAGCGCTTTCTTCTCATCCTGCGTGATGTTCCCCTTGTCGCTCTTGGAGAACCCATACAAGAACACATAACGGCTACCTATTCTGGCCGAAAGCAAGCTGCGATAGCCGCCGCTTTTGCCACCACCAGGGCGAGCTACCCGCTTCTTGTATAAGGCGCCCCCCAAGTCCACATCGATCAAACCGCTTTCCATCTCATGAACTGCCTTGCACAAGGCAATATCGGGCAGCTTCTCGGCCGCCTGCCATCGTGCAAAGTCTTTGCGCTTGAGAACGCACGTCATATCGACCCCCAAACTATACCCGTATCGGATACACTTATCAATCTCTCGCCGTGGAACAACCGATTCACCACCCGCTCAGCCGCATTCCACGCCTCGTTATGAACATAGCGCATACCCATCGCCACAGCCATGTGACTTGTGAGCTTTATATCCATCTTGATTGGCACACCTCAGTTGGCAATACAGGTCATCGCTCGATAGCGGATACCGTGCCTGCCTACGTATGGGACGCAGCAGCAGCCGTAGCATTCAGCGTGGACTTGTGCCGGCAGGGTGTAGTCCAGCGAAATGCAATGCTGGAGTCGTCGTGAAGCCCCCCCCACGCTACGCCTTCGGCTTGCTGCCCCCGAGGGGGAGCTTTTTGTCTTGGGGCGGCCCGGCGACAAAAAAATCCCCAGCTTGGTGATCCAGGCCAGGGACAAGTTCGTGGAGACAAAAACAATCAGCAGTACTTCATGAAAACTAAAACAGATCCGCCGCCGTCGCTGCCAAGCTTTCGTCCAGCACCAGGGCTTTCAGAGCCTCGATATCGGGAGCCAGATAACGGTCCTGATCGTAGAAAGGCACGGCCTGACGAATTGCATCCTGCACCTTCTTCAAGCGTGCGGACGTCAGCAAAGGGGCATGGAAATCAATGCCCTGTGCTGCGCACAGCAATTCAATCGCGATAATCGCAGCCGTGTTCTGTGCCATGTCTTCCAGCCGGCGCGCCGCAAAGGTTGCCATGCTGACGTGATCTTCCTGATTCGCGGAAGTAGGCAGGCTATCCACACTGGCGGGATGGGCCAGCGACTTGTTTTCCGAGGCCAAAGCCGCCGCCGTCACATGGGCAATCATGAAGCCCGAATTCAGGCCTGCGGACGGCACCAGGAACGGAGGCAGTCCGGAGATGCTGGCATCAATCAGCAAGGCGACTCGACGCTCTGCCAAGGCACCCATTTCAGCAATGGCCAGAGCCAAACCATCGGCGGCAAACGCGACCGGCTCGGCATGGAAGTTGCCGCCTGAAAGCACCTGATCCGGCTCGCCATTTTTGCCGGGGAACACCAGCGGGTTATCCGTGACAGCATTGGCTTCGGTCAGCAAGGTGCGTTCGTTTTGCGTGATCAGATCCTGAATCGCGCCCATGACCTGAGGCTGGCAACGCAAGCTGTAGGGGTCCTGCACCTTGTTGTCATTGTCCCGGTGCGACTGACGAATCTGGCTGCCGGCCAGTAACTCCCGATACAGGCGGGCCGCGTAAATCTGTCCTGGCTGCCCACGCACCCCATGGATACGCGCATCAAAAGGCGCATCACTGCCTTTGGCGGCGTCCACGCTTAAGGCACCGGCCAGAATCGCATTGCGGAACAAGGTCTGGGCGCGGAACAGGCCGTTCAGTGCCAGGGCCGTAGACACTTGCGTGCCATTGATCAGCGCCAACCCTTCCTTGGCAGCCAGCACAATCGGGGTGATACCGGCCTTGGCCAAAGCCTGCTGGGCCGGCATCCATTCACCCTGCCACTTGGCTTGTCCTTCACCGATCAGGGTCAGTGTCATATGCGACAAAGGTGCCAAATCGCCCGATGCGCCCACGGAACCCTTGGACGGAATGAAAGGCACCACGCCCGCATTCAGAATATCCAGCAAGGTCGTGACCACATGCGAGCGAATACCCGAAAATCCCCGTGCCAGACTGGCGATTTTCATAGCCATGATCAAGCGCGCAACCGCATCGGACACCGGCTCACCCACTCCCACGGAGTGCGACAAAATCAGGTTCTTTTGCAACTGCTCCAGATCGTGGTCGGGAATGCGTTGCTGGGCCAATTTGCCAAAACCGGTATTGATGCCATAGGCGGGATTACCTTCACGGATAATCTTGGCCACAATGGCTGAGGACGCATCCATGGCCCCGATCGCCTCTGGCGGCAGAGTCAGAACAGTCGGTTCCTGCCAGATTTGGCGCAGTTGTGTCAAGGTCAGTGCGCCGGGCGAAAGTTCGATACGCTTGCTCATTTATCTGTCCTGTTGTTCTTACTTGATCATGGGCAATGTCAGCCCGAAACTCTTGGCCGTTTGAATCGCCAGCTCGTAGCCTGCATCCGCATGACGCATCACACCACTGGCGCAATCGTTAATCAAGACCCGCTCCAGACGGGCCGCCGCCTGCTCGCTACCGTCGGCCACAATCACCATACCCGCGTGCTGGCTGTAGCCCATACCCACCCCGCCCCCGTGGTGCAGCGAAACCCAACTAGCCCCGCCTGCGGTATTCAACAAGGCATTGAGCAAAGGCCAGTCCGACACGGCATCCGTGCCATCACGCATGCTTTCAGTTTCGCGATTGGGGCTGGCCACCGAGCCGGTATCGAGGTGGTCACGACCAATCACAATTGGCGCTTTCAACTCGCCGTTACGCACCATTTCATTAAAGGCCAGACCGGCGCGATGACGCTCGCCCAGCCCCAGCCAGCAAATTCGTGCAGGCAGGCCCTGGAAAGCAATGCGTTCCTGCGCCATGTCCAGCCAGCGATGCACGTGCTGATTGTCCGGAAACAGCTCTTTGATTTTTTGATCGGTTTTGTAGATGTCTTCCGGGTCGCCCGACAAGGCCACCCAGCGGAATGGGCCTTTGCCCTCACAAAACAAGGGGCGAATATAGGCGGGCACAAAACCGGGAAAGTCAAAGGCATTGGCCACGCCTTCATCAAACGCGACTTGGCGAATGTTATTGCCGTAGTCCACAACCGGAATACCCATTTTCTGAAAATCCAGCATGGCCTGCACATGGACCACGCAAGACTTGGCAGCCGCTTGCTGAATACGAGCATGTTGAGCGGGATCTTGCTGCGCCGCCTGCCACTGCTCCACCGTCCAACCCGAAGGCAAATAGCCATTGAGCAAATCGTGGGCGGAGGTCTGGTCCGTGACCAGATCAGGTTTCAAACCACCGGCTTGGGCGCGTCGCACCAGCTCAGGCAGCACGTCAGCCGCATTGCCCAGTAAGCCAATCGACACGGCCTCCTTGGCGGCCGTGTGCTGAGCAATCAGCTCCAGCGCATGGTCCAGATCCCGCGCCTGCTTATCCAGATAACGAGTCTGCAAACGGAAGTCGATACGGCTTTGCTTGCATTCAATCGTCAGCGATACCGCTCCGGCAAAGCTGGCAGCCAAAGGCTGTGCGCCGCCCATGCCACCCAGGCCAGCGGTCAGAATCCAGCGCCCGGCCAGCGAACCACCAAAATGCTGACGGCCTGCCTCGGCAAACGTCTCGTAGGTGCCTTGCACAATGCCCTGGCTGCCAATGTAGATCCAGCTACCTGCCGTCATCTGTCCGTACATGAACAAACCGGCCTGATCCAGCTCGTGAAACTTTTCCCACGTGGCCCATTTGGGCACCAGATTCGAGTTGGCCAGCAACACACGCGGTGCATCGCTATGCGTACGGAATACGCCCACCGGCTTGCCGGACTGAATCAGCAAGGTCTGGTCATCCTCCAGTTCGCGCAAGCTGGCCAGAATCTGGTCGTAGCACTCCCAGTTCCGGGCTGCACGCCCAATGCCGCCGTATACCACCAGATGTTGCGGATTCTCGGCCACGGCTGGATCCAGATTGTTCTGAATCATGCGGTATGCGGCTTCCGCCACCCAGTTTTTGCAACTAAGCTGTGTCCCCGTGGGAGCATGAATCTGCCGCGCAGGATCGAAACGAGGATCTTGGCGGGCCGCCGAAGTGTGATGATCTGGCATGGTGATGTCCTCCGTCTGAGGTGTCTCTGGGTACGCGCTGGTTCTATCTGGCAGGCTGCTCCACACACTGATGGCAGGCCCAGGCGCCGACAAAACAACGGTTTTCTTGTAAGCTCACGTCAATGTATAGTCATTTTTTCAAGTTGTCTATACATATACCAAGCAGAGTCTTGCATAAGCTCATGACCGTGAGCATGGCTTCACTCACTGCCCAGTTCACGACCTTAAGTCTGGTCTGCGCGAGGCCCTTTTGAGTGTGGACACGTCCTACAGGAAAGCATAAGAATGGATGCCCCCCAGACGAGCAATACGCCCTCCGAATCGGCGTTACCCGCCTACCTGCAAATCAAAAATTTTGTGCTGGAAAAAATCCAATCCGGCCAATGGCGCGAAGGCGATCTGATTCCCACCGAACTGGCTTTATGCGAGCAGTTTGGTGTGTCACGCATGACGGTCAACCGCGCTCTACGTGAACTGACCACCGACAAGTTGCTGGTCCGCATCAAAGGCTCGGGCACCTATGTGGCGCAGCCCAAATTCCAGTCCACCTTGATCGAGATACGCAGCATCGCGCAGGACATACGGGAGCGCGGCCACCAACATAGCTGTCAGGTGCTGAGCGTAGAGCGGCTGCAGGCCAGCCCGGCTCAAGCGCGCTTGTATGGCATTGCACCGGGCTCAGCCCTGTTTCATTCCATTATTGTTCATGCGGAAAATGGCTTGCCCATCCAATATGAAGATCGTCTGGTGGATGCGCACATGGCCCCAGATTACATGGAGCAGGATTGGAGCCAGATCACGCCTAATGAGTATCTGCTGCGGGTTGCCCCCTTGCCGACCGGCTTTTACAGCATTGAAGTGCTGGTGCCTCCCGCCAGAATCGCACAAGCCCTGCACATGAAAGAGCAGCAGCCCTGTTTGGTGATGGACCGCCGCACTTTTTCCAGCGAGCAGTTCACGACTCACGCAAGACTGTGGCACCCTGGCGACCGCTATAAATTCACCGGCAAAATGTAGGCTGTAAACCTGCTCCGCCTGGAGTTTGAGTCCCAAACGCGTCGATCAGGCGGACAGGCTTCTCGCCTTCCTGAGCCATACAACATCGCCATTTTCTTATCGTATTGACCAGGCACGACCCGCCCTTGAGCTGATCACTTGCAACCCCCACCGTCCCTCTATCAGCCTATTGCCACCACACCGGAACGGGCCTGCTCATGCTGGCGATAGCGGGTCAACGACAAGCCTGTGTGACGCTTGAAGTAACGGCATAGATACGAGGGATCCTCAAAACTCAACTGATCGGCAATCTGCCCGATTGCCAACTGACTGTAGGAAAGCAGCGCCTTGATCTCCAGAACCACCTGTCTGTCGATCAAGACCTTGGGGCTGTCGTTGAAGAACTCTTTGCTCAGTTGGGAGAGGTAAAACGGCGTGATATTGAGCGCATCCGCATAAAACTTCACCTCTCTGTGCTTTCGACATTGCTGGCCTACCAGCTCCCAGAAACGCCAACTGATCATTTCCTTGCGGCTGAACGACTGGCTACCCTGGTATTCGGACGGAATCTGCTCGGCAATACGCAGAAAGAAGTTCTGCAGCTGATTACGCAGCATGATGTGTTGATACCGCCCTCGGGCCTGCACAATCTGGCGCAGTTGCACCAGCCATGCGGCCAGCAAAGCCCGATCCTTTTGCAGGGGCACACACAAGGGATTGTCGTGCAGGAACACAAACAGGGAATTGGGCAGCGGATAAGCCACTTCTGACGCCAGGTTCTTGGGCATCAACAGGAAAAACACCTTGAAGCCTTGCGAGTGTCGTTTCAGCAAGGTCATCGTATCTTCGGCCAGCACCAGCACATCATGGGTACGTACGACCTGATCCTTGAAGTTCAGGCTGACCAGGGCGCGACCCGACAGGCAGATCATCAAGGTCATATAGGCATGACCAAAAGACAAAGGCATGCCCACGCCTTCGGACAGCGTTGTCTCGCCCGTCAGGCAGCCGTCTTGGGCGCTGAATAATTGTGGAATGTGATGCATGGGGCTGAACTGTCCTTGACTGGCTAACAACAGGCAAGACTTTCTAAAAGTACCGAAACTGCCAAGGTCCCGCTCTGTTCGTCAAACCCGCCAGCTTCTATTCTGTTTGCTGCTTGACCGTGAGTAAACAAAATGAAACTTCAAACAGAAAGACTTATTTTACGCCCCTGGCAGGACAGCGACGCCGAGGATTTGTACGAATACGCCAAAGATGAACGAGTCGGCCCGATTGCAGGTTGGCCGGCTCATACCAGCGTTGAGGAAAGTGCCGAAATTATCCGCACCGTTTTCAATATGCCCGAAGTGTATGCCGTCGTACACAAGGACAATGGCCGCGCCGTCGGTTGTATTGGCATCCTGATCGGCAAGTACAGCAACGTCGAGATCAGTGAAGAAGAAGGCGAAATTGCCTATTGGATCGGCGTGCCTTACTGGGGTCAGGGCTTGATTCCCGAGGCCGTGCGCGAAGTGATGCGACACGCTTTTGAAACACTGAAGCTGAAAGCACTGTGGTGCGGCTACTTTGCCAACAATGCCCAATCGCAGATTGCGCAAACCAAGTGCGGTTTTCGCCATCATCACACCGAGGAAAACAAGTACAACCCGTTTTTGCAGGACTATCGGACTGAACACATCAGCCGCATTACAGCTCAGGAATGGGTGGCTTTGCCCAAATAACAGGCCTAACCCTAGCCATCAAGCTCCGGTCAGCTCGGAAGCGGCATCCTGGGACTGACTCACACACAAGAACAGCTCCTGGGCTTCTTCGCGGCTTAATGTCAGACCCAAGCGTGTCTGCAGGCATTCAGCCCAGGATGCCGCATCCGTATATTGATGCCGTTGCGACAGGCCCGCATTGGTCCGCTGCGTATACGTGTCATTGACCATCAGCTCGCGTATACCGGGCTGGGTGCGGCTGATCAGCAGGCTGTTCAAGAACACCGACTGCGGATGGGTCGAGGTATACCAATTACCGATTTCAAAATCGATCTGCGAGGCCGGCACCAAGCCGTACTGATACACCGTCTGCCAGCCACTAAGGGTCTGGAACTGCAAGCTCAGCACTTCTCCAGCCTGCGTAATCCGATACATGCCATGTGGCGTTGTTTGCGGCGTATCCAGCACAAACTCCAAAGGCGCCGTTTGCGTGGTGGAGCCAAAAGCCACATCCGCAAACCAGCTACGGCCTTCAATCTCAACTCGCAGCAACATATGCGTCAGGCCGGTTTCCACCTCGGCGGGGACTTGCCAGCGCACACGGGCAATCAAGGGCGTGACGTTAAAGCCCATCTGCTGCAAAACCGCCAGAAACAGCGTGTTGTGCTCAAAGCAATAACCGCCTCGTTGACGCTGAATCAGCTTGTCCACAATGGCCTCCAGATCCAGGGGCACACTGTCTCCCCGGTAGGGCGCAATGTTCTCAAAAGGGATCGCTTGCGGGTGCAGCACATGCAGCTGCTGCAACACTTCCAGGCTCGGTTCTACCGGCCCCTGATAGCCGATACGGGCAAAGTAAGAATCAAGAAAAGCCGCTGTAGAAATGGCAGTCATCTGACACCTCAAAAAATCGCGATTATGAAAAACGGTGGTCTGCTCCACCTGTTTATACAGGCAAAACGACCGCCTAAAGCTGTCTTGCACCCGGTGAGCCGGGTCTGCCACCCTACCGACACCCCATTGCCAGCAAAGCGACAGACCCTTGGTGGCTCAAGCGCTATGCTGACTGACGAAGTTCAGCAAATTCTGTTTGGGAACCGCAGCCACCAGACGGTCAATGACCATGCCGTCCTTGAACAGCAACACGGTCGGAATGCTCTGGACACCATAGCGCACGGCCAGGTCCGGCGACTTGTCCAGCTCCACCTCGCCAAACTGGGCGCGGCCCTGCATGTCGTCCGCCAATGCATTGAAAATGGGTACCATCACCCGGCACGGCCCACACCACTGCGCCCAGAAACGCACGGCATACACATGGGATGTCTGGCCCAGCTCGGCATCAAAATTGTCGTTATTAAGTATCTTGAGCATGAATGGAGACTCCATAAGGTAAGGGCGAGACGCCCGCTCCAGATCGCCACGGTATCGCGGCGATCAAAGGCAATAATCATGCAAGCAAACAAGGTCCCGGCAGTGGGCCTGACCAGTCTTCTACCTGGAGTGAGCCGCCGTACGGCTTAAACGTGCATCCAGCCTCGCCAACAGCAAGGAAACCACCGCGATGATGACACCCACCCAGGCAACCGAGGCCAAGCCGTAGCCTAGACTGATCGGAATACCGGCCAGCAAAGGAGCCAAGGTCAAACCAGCCTGAAAAGCGGAGGCGTTGGTGGCTCCTGCCAACATGGGTGCATCCGGTGCCAGCACATACACACGCCCCCACACTGCCGGGTTCAACAGAAAACCTGCCAGGCCCAGCATGAACACCATGGCAACCATTGCCCACACCGAAGCGGCAAACAAGGCGATGATGGCCGAGCTGATAATCAAGCCAATAACCCCCGCGACCAAGGTTCCACGCGGCTGACTATCAGCGGTACGGCCACCTATCGTCAAACCGATGAAGGCACCGACACCGAACAGGATCAGGACCGCTGGCAGCCATTCCGCATTCAAGCCACTGACTTCCATCAACAAGGCGGCGATATAGCCAAAGGTGCCCATATACGCAGCCGTGGTGAACATGGTGGTGGCATAGGCCACCCACAGGGCGGGACGCTTCATGGCACGCAATTCAGTGACCAGATCCGGCTCTTTTGCATCACTGGCAGTGTGCTTGGGCAAGGCCAGCAAGACCGCGACCGCGGAAATTACGGTGACCGCAATCACCGCCCAGAAACCGCCTCGCCAGCCTGTCGCCTCACTGATGTACGTACCCGCCGGGCCGCCCAACACCATAGCCACCGTCAAACCACTGACCACAATGGACAAGGCCTTGGCGCGGCGATCCGGTGGCGACAACTGCACAGCTGTGGCCGCTGCCACGGCCCAGAAACAGGCATAGGCCAGACCCATGCCAAAGCGCGCCAGCAAAATGGCCCAGTAGCCCTGTGCCAGCAAACTGACCACCGTAGCCGCAATAAAAGCCAGCTGACTGATGAACAGGGCACTGCGGCTGTGCCAGCGCAAGGCCAGGATCGCAAAAGGCGGACCACCAATCAGCGCCCCCACCGCAAAGGCTGAAATCAGGGTTCCTGCGGTAGGCAAGGAAATGCGCAGATCTTCTGCAATCATGGGCAGGATGCCGCCCATCAGAAACTCGGCACTGCCCATGGCAAACAGGCTCAGGGCAAGCAGATAGACGCCAGACGGGATGGTTCCAGTGGTTTTCAGGCTACTCATGACAAATGTCCCAACAAATTACATCGCCTTAGGCCACGTGCTTGGTCAGCAAGGCGGCAAGGTACATGCCCAGACCAAAAATTGCGTGTGTCAGCACGCTGCGCAAACGATTGATCCAAGGCGTGGGGGTACGCGATGCAGCCACTCCGGCACCCATGGCAGGCTGCATCACAAAAAAGGGCATCACGACCGTCACCGTGCCCACCATGACGGCGGGCAGCCAGCGGGGATCTTGCAGCCATGCGGTGCCATAGACCGCGACCAGCAAAAAGGCGAAAACAATGCCCACGGCATAGTGAATGAACCAGCCCAGGGCAGACTCCCCCGCAATCGGTTCAGCCTTGCCGATATGGCTGTGCGTAATCTGGCCACGCAGCAAATGTCCGGCCCAGCGGCCCACCATGGCGTAGTTCAGCGTAGCAACGCCCATCGCCTTTTGAATCAAGCCCCAAATGTCCATGAAAATAGTGGCTCCGACCCCAATCAGCATCACCTGCACCCACTCATTGATCGATAACATTGGCAATCCTTTCCGTTGATAAGCACCTTGTTTTGAGTGATCATAGAAGTTGAAGTCAACTTCAAGTCAATAGGTACACGATGGATATTTCAGAAGTCGCCAAACATACCGGCTTGCCCTCCTCCACCGTGCGTTATTACGAGAAGGAGGGCCTGATCAGCGCAGTCAGCGCCCCCGGTGAACGACGCCGTTTTACACCACAAGTGCTGGATCAACTGGCCTTGATTGCCCTGGGGCAAGCGGGTGGTTTATCACTGGAAGAAATACGGGCCATGCTGCCTCCCGATGGGGCTGCGCAGGTAGACAGGCAGTTGCTGCTGTCCAAGGCCGATCAACTGGATGCCACCATCAAGCGCCTGAAAGCCATGAGCGAAGGCTTGCGCCACGCTGCCCACTGCCCCGCCGCCAACCATACGCAATGCCCGACATTCCAGCGCTTGCTGAAAGCTGCCGCCATCCGGGTGAAGAAGAACAAGACCGGCAACTCCAGCGAGGCAGTGCGTCTTGCCAAAACCGGATAGGACAGAAACGCAACAGCCATAATGGGTTGAAACTTCAAAGCCATAAAAACCTCCCCCTATAATGGGCAACTGCCACAACAAGGCCATATACCCTCTTGGGGATTGCGCTGACCGGTACACGTACCGCATTTCGCCAACACCCCCCAGCAAATTATTTAAGTGAGGAGCCGTCTACATGACGAGCACTAAGTCAGCAACTGAATAAGCCGCAACAAGCTTCTGTCTTGTTGCGGCGTTCTGTACTTCCAATCCCGCTGATTGATAACAAACAGACGCCGCCCGATTTCTTTTTCGAGTGGTAATTTTGTTATGTCTTCCTCACGCTCTTTCTGGGCTTTTACGCTGCCAGCCGCCTTGCTGCTGATGGCGCCCTTCGACATCCTCGCCTCCCTGGGGATGGATATTTACCTGCCTGTCGTCCCGGCCATGCCAGCGCTTCTAGGCACGACCCCAGCCGTCATCCAGCTGACCCTTAGCCTGTACATGCTGCTATTGGGTGCCGGGCAACTGATCTTTGGCCCCCTGTCGGATCGCATAGGCCGACGGCCTGTTTTGCTGACAGGGGCCGCCCTGTTCGTGCTGGCTTCAACAGCCGCCGCCCTGTCCAGCTCCGCCTGGGCTTTTGTGGGTTTTCGGGTGCTGCAAGCACTGGGGGCTTCGGCCACCCTTGTGGCCTTGTTTGCCACAGTGCGCGATGTCTATGCCGATCGCCCTGAAGGAGTAGTGATCTATAGCCTGTTCAGCTCCATCCTGGCTTTTGTCCCCGCCTTGGGGCCGATTGCCGGTGCTTTGATTGCCCGTGCAGGCGGGTGGCAGGCCATCTTCCTGAGTCTGGCTGGCATAGGACTGCTGGCCTGGATCCATGCACTGCTCAAATGGCCAGAAACGCGGCCTGCCAAACCAATACATTCACAACAGTCCGCACTGGCCGTACTCAAAAGCCCGGCCTTTTGGGTCTACACCCTGGGCTTCTCTACCGGGATGGGGACATTTTTTGTCTACTTCTCGACCGCGCCACGAGTCTTGATCGGACAAGCGGGCTATTCGGAAATGGGCTTTAGCCTGGCCTTTGCCAGTGTTGCCCTGGTGATGATTGCCACCACCCGCCTGTCCAAAGCCATTGTTGCTCGCTGGGGCACAGCCGGGAGCCTGAAACGCGGCATGGGCTTGATCGCCCTTGCCGTCCTGCTACTGGCAGCCGGACAACGCTGGCTGGATCCCTCCTTTGCCAGCTTTATCCTGCCCATGTGGCTGGCCGCCATTGGCATTGTGATGACCGTATCCGTCACCGCCAATGGCGCCTTGGCTCAATTCAACGACGTGGCCGGTTCCGCCGTGGCGATCTACTTTTGCGTGGAAAGCCTGATCGTTAGCGTGATCGGTACGTTGGCAGTGACCCTGTTGGATGGGGATACGGCGTGGCCGCTGGTGGTCTTTGGACTAGGAATGAGCAGTGTGGTTTTGCTGGCTTTGATGCTGCTGGAGGCAAGAATCAAACGCGAAGTTTGAAGATAAAAAAGGGAAGGCTTTCGATAAGTCTTCCCTTCATTTGGATCACCCGTCGTCACTTTTCATAAATAATTCCAGGAGCGAGCTATGGCGGACAATAAGGCAATCAAGCGTACCCATGTCCGTAATCCCAGCCCTTATGTGTTCTTAGGGCTGGGATTACGGACATTAAGTCTGCAAGTCGTCGGGTTTCTTCTAGCGAAATAGCCCGCAAAAGACTTGTGCAACAAACCATCACGCCCACCATCGAGCAGAACAGACACTCTCAGTTCTGTGTATCGCCAGCCTTCTCCAGATTCAAGTCATACGTCACCCACGCTGTTGCCTGAGCCAGACCATCGTACAGCCTCCGCGCCTGGGCATTGTCAGCCGCCGTGATCCAGCGCAGAAACGGCCAGCCTTGCTCCTTACCGGCTTGGGCGACGGCCTCAATCAAACGACGGCCCAGCCCGCTGCCTCGCTGTTCAGGAGATACAAACAAGTCATCCAGAAAGCCTGCTTCCTTGCCCAACAAAGGCTCCGGGAAAGGACGGTAATGCGCCAGGCCCAGCAACGCACCATCCGCCGTCGTTGCCACCTTGCCCTGCAAAGGATGCCGCGCATCCAGCAGCCAGGACCAGGTCCGAGCCAAGATATTTTCGTTCATGGGTTCTTTGTAAAACTCGGCATACTGCCGATACAGCCGCTCCCAGGCAGCCCGGTCTTGCGGCTGTACATCCCGGATCTGAATACCATCGGCTCCGGGCTGTTCTGCACTGCTAGTCATGCTTGTATTCCCCTGTCGCTACCAAGCTGTTGCAAGGGCTGGCTGCTCCTGGTGAGAGGCAAAATGCGGCAGCACATATTCAGCCAGCTCCTGGACAATTTCCGCCGCCGGTCGCTGCGAAAACTGAATACCCAAAGCGGCATGATTCACACCCGCTGCCTGCCATTCCTCCAACAAGGTAATCAGCCCCTTGCGCCCGGTACGCAGTGTAAAGCCACCGCGCAAAGGGGTGCGTGGATAATCGGGGTCGTCCACCAAATCCAGCCACTCGTTGGTCATATGCGGACGAAAGCCGCCATCTGGAATCCGGGCGCGCCAGGCCCGAATTTTCGCAGCCAGTTTTTGCGGGCCCAGCGGCGTATGAGTCGCTTCCGGGTAGGTCAACCAACCATCGGCGTGTTCTGCAATCCATTCGGGCGACTGTCCCGAGGAACTGGTGACAATCAAAGGAATGGAACCATGCACGGGCTTGGGTAGCAGCTCTGCCGTATCAAAGCGGCCTAGCGGAGAGTCGATATTCAATTGCCCCGCTTGCGTTAACTGACGGAAGTAGCTGACAGCCTGCGCGAAACGCTCTGCCCGTTCGGCTCGCTCCACGCCATAGGCGGGAAACTCCACGGGCCTGTCCCCGGAAGCAATACCCAACACCAGGCGTCCGCCCGATAACTGGTCAATGGTGAAGGCGGATTTGGCCAGGTCGATCGGGTGACGCAAGGAGAAAATCGTACTGCCCGTGGCCAAGGCCACCCGCTTGGTGCGAGCAGCCAAAAAAGCCAGATAGGTAAAGGGGTCGAACACTTGCCCCGCACCCCCGAAGCTGGGGTCATACAAAGGCACGTCACGTACCCACACCGCCGCAAAATCCTGGCGGTCTATCTCCTCTACCAGCGCCGCCTG
>JTFO01006543.1_pt1 | contig 22342 bp, 20 predicted proteins | sample 235411 | NCBI WGS metagenome assembly JTFO01 (sample SAMN03067590, study PRJNA260953) | activated sludge metagenome | biome: Sludge; feature: Wastewater; isolation source: CETP activated sludge from laboratory augmented bioreactor treating... | place: India:Gujarat | collected 2013-04
CAGCGCAGCACCGGTGCGAATATGAGGGGCGACGTCCTGCTCATAGACGCGGGCAATATCCTCGTCAGGCAGCAACATCATCACGATGTCGGCTTGTTGAACGGCAGACGGGATATCGGCCACAGCCAGACCGGCAGTGGTGGCCTTTTGACGTGATGCACTGTTGGGGCGCAAGCCCACGACCACTTTCACGCCAGAATCGCGCAGATTCAATGCATGTGCATGACCTTGGGAGCCGTAGCCGATGATGGCAACCCGGCGTTGCTGCACCAGGGCCAGATCGCCGTCCTTGTCATAAAACACCTTCATACTGCCTCCTTTTGATGAATTCTGTGTTCTGTATACAGAGTTCAGTATTGTGGGGCAATATTCGAGGTGTCAAGGAAAAATTGGCAGGTCGGGGGAAATCCCTAGGGCAGCAATATTGCTTAGCGCATCGGGGTCAGGCTGGCCTCGCGCAGCAGCCATTCACGCAAGTGTTCCACGCGTTTGAGCGTGTCACGGTGATTGCGGTAGTAGAGAAAATGCATCTCGCGTTGCAGGCTGCGACCATTGGGGGCGGGCAAGATAATCAGTTCCCGATTATCCAGTTCGCGTTCGGCAAAACGCGGTGTTTCCAGGCAGACGCCCAACCGGTCCACCGCGGCAGCGACTGCCATGGCACCGCGATCAAAGGACAGGCGTGGGCCGGGTGAGGCGGCCAGGCCATTGCTGCCAAACCAGTCGGCCCAGCTAACCGGGCTGACGGTGGAATCGATCAAGGGCAAATGCAGGTACCAGGGCTGGTGCAACGCCAGATCGGCATAGAGTTTGGGCGAGCATAAAGGCAACAAGGGTTCAGGATGCAGTGACTCCACCACCAACCGGGGATCGTGGCTGGGGGCGTGTCCGTAGCTGATCACGCAGTCAATGTCGGTGGACTGGTGCAGATCGGGCGGTGTGGCGTCCGTGCGCAGATGGATGGCCAAACCAGGATGCTCCCGCATGAAGGCATGCAGACGTGGCCCCAGCCATTTCACCGCCAGGCTAGGGGCGCAATGCACGGTCAAGGCGGGCGTGTCCCCGTTCTCGTCCTGTGTGTCCTCGCAAAGCCGGGCCAGTTTGTCCAGCAAGGGGGTCAATTCCCGATAGAACTCCTGGCCCTGGCTGTTCAGGCTGACACGCCGATTATGTCGCACGAACAGGCTGCGCCCCAGATGAGTTTCCAGGCTCTTGACCTGATGGCTGATCGCGGAAGGAGTCAGGTGCAGCTCATCGGCGGCCAGGCTGAAATTTTCTAGCCGGGCAGCGGATTCAAAGGCTCGTAGCCAGGCGAAATTAGGGATGGCTCGCATGAAGGTGCCTTAAAAAGGTGAATATTTTTAATCAATAGCTGAAAAAGCTTCGTTTGTCATTCATGGTTTTCGACCTCTACCATGGTTGTACGTTTCACCCGTACGTTGCGCTCGATGGGCTGGCGTGCGGGCAACGCAACACCTTGCCGAACCCGAAGGAGACCTTTCCATGAACGCTAAACCCGATATCAATGAAATTTTGGCCATGACGGGCCGAAAGTCGATTTATCAGCCCGAGCAGCAGGGCCTGATCTACCCGGAAGAACCCCAGTTTGATTCTTTTGAAGAGGCACGCACGCATTTGAAGCAGCGCCTGGTGGCTGCCTGCCGTGCCTTCGCCCTGCATGGTCTGGACTATGGTTTTGCAGGCCATCTGACCATCCGTGACCCCGAGCACCCCAGCTTGTACTGGACCAATCCGATGGCCGTGCACTTTGCTGACGTGAAGGTTTCGAACCTGATCCTGGCTGACCATGAAGGCAAGGTTGTGGAAGGAGACTACGCCCTGAACCGTGCTGGTTTTGTGCTCCATGCCGCTGTGCATGAGGCTCATCCTGACATTGTGGCGATGTGTCATGCGCATACCGTCTACGGCACCGCTTTTGCCTCGCTGGGCCAGGAAATCCTGCCCATTACGCAGGATGCCGCCGCCTTTTTTGAAGACCATGTCGTCATTCGTGAAGAAGCGGGTCAGGTTGCCGTGGAAACCAAAGCCGGCCACAAAGTGGCTAATGCTTTTGAGGGCGTCAAAGCGGCCATTCACCAGAACCATGGCTTGCTGACCGCCAGCCGTCACAGCATTGAAGCGGCCGCGTTCTGGTTTATTGCGTTGGAGCGTTGCTGCCAGCAGCAATTGATGATTGCCGCAACGGGCATCACACCCACATTGGTGACCCCCGAACGCGCTCGCTACAGTCGCGAGCACGTAGGGAGCGAATACATTGGTTGGCTGCATTTTCAGCCTATCTGGGAAAACCTGTTGCGCACCCAACCCGATATGTTTGATTGACCCGTCCCGCAGGCAGCTTGATCCGTTGGGGGCAAGCTGCTGGCTTTGCATAAATAAAACGAGGAGACACAAGCGTGGAACGACGAGCAATGCTGAAACTGACCGGCCTGGCCGGCATTGTGGCCAGTGGCATGGCCCCTGCGGTGGTCAAGGCACAAGAGAATTTGCGCTGGCGACTGGCATCAAGCTTTCCCAAGCACCTGGATACGATTTATGGCGGCGGGGAAGTCTTTGCGCAGAAAGTGCGTGAGCTAAGCGATGGCAAGTTCAATATCTCCGTGCATGCGGGCGGGGAGTTGATGCCGGCCATGGGTGTGGTCGATGCGCTGGAACAAAACTCGGTGGAAGCGGCCCACACGGCGCCCTACTATTTCTTTGGCAAGAATGAAGCGTTTGCCTTGAGCTGTGCCATTCCCTTTGGCATGAACTCTCGCCAACTGACGGCCTGGATGTACCACGGCAATGGCTTGAAGCTGACGCGCGACTTTTATGCCAACTACAACATCGTCAACTTCCCCTGTGGCAACAGCGGTGTGCAGATGGGGGGCTGGTTTCGCAAGCAGATCAATACTCCGGAGGATATCCGGGGCCTGAAGATTCGCATTGGGGGTTTGCCGGGCAAAGTTATCGAGAAGCTGGGTGGCATTCCACAAAATATCGCTGGTGGTGAGGTATACCAGGCTCTGGAAAAAGGCGTCATTGATGCCGCTGAGTGGGTGGGACCTTATGACGATCTGCGTCTGGGCTTTCACAAGGTGGCGCCCTATTACTACTATCCAGGCTGGTGGGAAGGTTCAGTAGGACTGGATCTACTGATCAACAAGAAAGCGTATGACGGTTTGTCGCAGCACTACAAAGATATTGTCTCGGCAGCCAGCACGTATGCGCATCTGGATATGCAGGCGAAATACGATGCCCGTAATCCGGGAGCCTTGAAGGAGCTGGTTGGTATGGGAGCCAAAGTGCTGCCGTTTTCTAAAGAAGTGTTGGATGTTTCATTTAAGGCTAGTCAGGAACTGTATGCGGAGTTGAACGAAAGCAATCCGCAATGGCGCACCATCTATGCCGATTATCGTGCTTTTCAAAAAGATGAATTGCTTTGGTTTCGCTTTGCTGAGGCAAGGTTTGACCAGTACATGCAGTCCGTGTCTCTATAAATGACAGGCAGCAGTAGTAGGACTGACGGCCGCTTTCTGTGATGGAAAGCGGTTTTTTTGTCCGCCGTAGCCGTCCCAAGGCTTGGTGACCCCGGCAAAAAACGCCCCTGTTGGGGTTTTTTTTTGTCCGCTGGCAGGCGGTGTGGATGCGGAAGATTGCTTGGGTAGTTAGGTAAGCCATTACTTTTTTATATGAATGTATAACATAAAGTCCGCACAATTAAAAAGACATATTTTGTCGGTATTTTCCCTAGAATTTAGGCGTAAACTCCCATGAATACTGGTTTTAAGATCATTATCTAACCATGTTCACATAGACAAGAATGGCCGCACTATCATGTTGCTCGAGTTAAATAATAATTATGTCCGGTCAATTAATAGAGATAAACCCATGAAAAACAGGATTTGGGGTGTACTGGCAGCAGCAGGGATGGTGGCCGCGCTGGGCGCCCAGGCTGAAACGCTCAAGCTGGGTGTAGTGGGCGGTATGACAGGTCCAGGAGCGTCCTGGGGTCTAGCCATTGATGGTGGCGTGAAAATCGCCGTGGATGAAATCAATCAGGCCGGTGGTCTGGACGTGGGCGACAAGAAATACAAGGTCCAAGTGCTGACCTACGATGACCATTACAAAGCAGCCGATGCGGTCACGGCGACCCACCGCCTGATCGATCAGGACGAGGTGAAGTACATCATCGGGCCGATTGGCTCGGCCTCGGTCATGGCCATGAAGCCTCTTACCGAACGCAACAAGATCATCATGCTGTCCAACAGCTACTCGACCGAAGTGCTGGATGCCAATACACAGTACATGTTTCGCGTTTTGCCCACCCAGTATGAATACAACCGCCAGTTGATTGGCTGGTTGAAACAGGAACGCCCGGAACTCAAGCGTCTGGCGATCTTGTCGCCCAACGATGCGACCGGCTGGAGCACACAAAAGATCCAGACCGCTGCCTATAAGGACGCCGGTTATGACGTGGCCGAGGCCAAGTTCTTCGAGCGTTCGCAAAACGACTTTCGCACCTTGCTCACCAGCATGGTGGCCAAGAATGTGGACTTTATCGAGCTCGATACGGTGCCACCTGGCCCGGCCGGTATTGTGATCCGTCAGGCACGTGAAATGGGGTTCAAGGGCCAGTTCACCAAGTTTGGTGGCAATAACGTGGCCGAAACCGTGAAGTCTGCCGGTGCGAACAATGCGGAAGGGACTTTGGTGTATTTGTCTGCCGATCCGTCCAGCGAGCCCTATCAGAAGTTGAGCCAGGCGTACGCCAAGATCCACAGCAACAGTATGGATGACTTCGTTTTCTACTTTTACGATGCCACCCGCCTGCTGTTCAAGGCCATTAACGAGGCCGGCACGGTGGACGATACCGATGCCGTACGTGCCCGCATTCAAGCGCATAGCAGCTTTGATGGCATTCAAGGCGAGATTGTTTGGGGTGGAAAGGATGTTTATGGCGTGAATCACCAGATTGCGACCCCGGCCTACCTGGGTGTGATCGAAGGTGGCAAGGCCAAGGTCATCAGCAAGTTCGACGTCCACTAGTGCCCGGTTTTGCTTCAGTACGCACTGCGCCACCGGGGTGGAGTGCACTTTACTATGGTTAGCAATTATGCAGATCGCAATCCAAATCGCCATCATCGCCCTGATGTCCACGTTTGTGTATGCCCTGGTTGCCCTGGGTTTCACTCTGGTGTTTGGCATATTGCGGGTGGTGAACTTCGCCCACGGCGAGTTCTACATGCTGGGCGCCTACGCCATGTATGTGTTTTATGGTCAGTTTGGTTGGTCCTACCTGTCCTCTATCGCGGCAGCGGCCGTATTGGTGGGGCTCCTGGGTTTGCTGGCCGAGCGTGGCCTGTTCCGGCGATTTGTGGGTGACGAGATGGGCGGCATGATCATGTCCCTGGCCTTGGCCATTACCTTGCAGGTCGGGATCTCGTTGCTGTTCTCGGTGGATGATCAGTCGGTCCCTCGCCCGGTGGAAGGCGCCTTGCAAATTGGGCAAGCCTTTTTCGCCGAGGATCAATTGCTGATCGTAGGCATGAGTATTTTGGCGCTGGCGGGCTTTTACTTCCTGATCGAGCGCACCCGTATTGGCATGACGATACGGGCGGTGGCGCAGGACCGGGAAGTGGCCCGTCTGCAAGGTGTCAGCTCCTGGAAGGTCATGGCTTTTACCTTTGCCTTGAGCTCTGGCCTGGCCGGTTTGTCGGGCGCCTTGATGGCACCGGTCTACACCGTGCATCCGTATATGGGCGAAGCCGTGGTGGTGAAGGCGTTCATCATTGTGGTTCTGGGGGGGCTGGGCAGCTTGCCCGGTGCGGTGGTTGCCGCCTTCATTCTGAGTGTTACCGAGGCGGTGGCGTCCACCTTCTATAACGCGACAGTGGCCACCATGCTGTCCTTTCTGGTTGTGATGGCCGTGTTGTTGGTCAAACCCCGTGGTTTGATGGGGAGGTCGTCATGAGCGCGATCAAAACTGCTTCTTTTTATCCGCGCGATGGCGCTGTGCAATGGGCCTGGCATGTCGTGGTGGTAGTGGTGTTGCTGGGTTGGCCGTTATGGGCGGGACAGCCGCGTTTTGCTCTGCATCTGGCCATCATGGTGTCGCTGTACGCCTGCCTGGCCATGAGTATGAATCTGGTCTTGCGCATCGGTCAGCTTTCGCTGGCGCATGGCGCTTTGTTTGGGCTGGGGGCCTATGCCTCGGCCATTCTCAGTCGAGATTATGGCTGGTCTTTTCCAGCCGCGTTTTTGGGCGCCGGAGTACTGACGGCAGCGTTAGCTGTGATCACCGGCCCTGTTTTTATGCGTATCAAGGGTGTGCATTTTGCGCTCTTGACCTTCGCGCTGGGCGAAGCCGTGGTGCTGTGCTTTGTCGAGTTCCACGAACTGTTTGGTGGCAATAACGGCTTTGGGCAGATTCCGTCCTTGCATGACAGCTTGCCGATTCCTGAGGGGCGTTACGGTATCTATCTGGTGACGGTCAGCTTTGCCTTGGTGGTGTATTTCGTGCTGCGAGCCTTGTATCGCCGCGAATGGGGTATGGTGGCGGACTCTTTGCATCAGAACGAGCAACTGGTGCGCTCCGGTGGTTTGAATGTGCTGCGTTTTCGGGTCAGCGTGTTTGTCCTTAGCGCCCTGATTGCCGGCTGGACGGGCAGTCTGTACGCCCATTACAAAGGGTATATCTCGCCTGATGCCTTTGGCTTTTGGACCGCCGTGGACGTTGTCATCATGAATGTGCTCGGTGGTGTGGGTGCCCTGGCCGGTGCCGTGGTGGGAGCCGCGATTTTGATCCCCCTGCCCGAGCTGTTGCGCGACTTGCTGCAGTACCAGCGTCTGATCTACGGGCTGACCTTGGTTCTGTTGCTCTTGTTCATGCCGCAAGGCCTGGCTGGTGTGTGGCGCAAGAGGCGCGGCGCGCGCAAGGAGGTGACATGAGCGTGCAATTGAGTGTCCATGGCCTTAGCCGACATTTTGGTGGCATCCGTGCGGTGGATGAGGTGTCCTTTAGCACGGTCCCCGGCCAGATTACCGGCGTGATTGGCCCCAACGGTGCGGGTAAAACCACGCTGTTCAATCTGATTGCCGGTGCCACCAAGCCTAGCGCGGGGGGTGTCACCATGGACGGCGTCGCCATTACGGGTCACCCGGTGGAGTCTTTGGCGCGCCAGGGTCTGGTACATACGTTTCAGATGACGCATGTATTTGCGGGTCACACGGTATTTGAAAACTTGTATCGCGTCGCACTGTTTCGTCAGTTTCCTTCGCCCTGGTCGCTGTTCACCCCGTGGAGTGTGCGCCGTGGCCGCCAAGAAGCGGCGCGGCAGGCAGAGCAAGCCCTGGCCTTGATTGGCCTGGAGTCTGTCGCCGATGAGCAGGCCGATTCGCTGGCGTATGGTTTGCAGAAGATGTTGGGTGTGGGCATGGCCCTGACGGCCATGCCCCGCCTGCTTTTAATGGATGAGCCCGCTGCGGGTCTGAACCCGGTGGAAACGGTGGCGATGGCCGATCTGATTGAACGTATCCACGCCAGCGGCATTGATGTGATGGTGGTCGAGCACGATATGGGTCTGGTGATGCGTTTGTGCCAAAAATTGGTGGTATTGGTTAATGGCCGTTTGCTGGCCGAAGGCCCGACCGCACAAATGCGTCAGGATCCACGGGTGATTGAAGCTTATCTGGGCGCGGACCTGGACAGGGAGCCAAGGCTGAGACCGCCTGTGGGCTCCTCCAGTGCCCAGAGTGGAGCGAGACTTTCGGCTTCGGTAGCGGCTGCCAGCCAGGATGTTGTGGCGACCACGGCCAGCCAGCCTGCCCCCATGCTGGAGCTCAAGGAGTTGGTTGTGTCCTATGGCGCGGTGCGTGCTTTGGACAAGGTCAGTTTTACAGTGGAAGAAGCCAGTGTGTGCGTCGTGATCGGGGCCAATGGCGCCGGTAAATCGACCTTGATGAAAGCCATCAGTGGTTTGGTGCCGGTTGCCGCAGGAGAAATCCTGCTGGAAGGCCGGCCTATCCAGAACATGAGTGCCGAACGTCGTGTGAATTTGGGTATCGCCCTCTCGCCGGAAGGTCGTCGCTTGTTCCCGGAGCTGACGGTGCGCGAGAACCTTTTGATGGGGGCGTATCTGCGCCGCGATCAAGTCGAGGTGACGGTGGACCTGGAGCGTATTTACGGCTACTTTCCCCGCCTGCTGGAGCGCGAGAAAAGCCAGGCTCGTCACCTGTCCGGTGGTGAGCAGCAAATGTGCGCGATTGGCCGTGCGCTGATGTCCCAGCCTCGCCTGCTCTTGCTGGATGAACCCTCCCTGGGACTGGCCCCGGCAGTCATTTTGGAAGTAATCCGTGCGATTCGCCAGATCAGTCAGGACGGCACCACGATTGTGCTGGTGGAGCAAAACGCTCGCTTGGCACTGAAGTTGTCCAACCATGCTGTTGTACTGGAAACCGGGCGCTTGAGTCTGGCGGGCGATAGCAAAGACATTTTGAACAACCCGCAGATTGCGGCGGCCTATCTGGGCCGGGCCGCATAGTCATCGCATCATGCCTAATATTTACCAGGTTGCCATGTTTAATGCCCAGCGCCACCCCGGCAAGGTGGCGGTCTCGGACGGGCGTCAGGCTTTGCCTTTTGGTCAGCTCTGCGTCCGTGCGCAGGAAGTCGTGACGGACGCCCGGTGTTGCATTCCGGCGGTGGCCTTTGCGGATATCTGTGCCGTTGGCGATTCTCGCCTGCAACAGAGCTTGCAAGACATTCACTGTCCGGTGGTGATTGTGGACGGTAGCGAGGACTGGTTCGTGCCGCCAGAGTTCGCCAGAGAGGTCGAGCGTGTGCTGCAGAAAGGCAAAGTTCCGGTGGAATATATAGAATGGCCGAGCATTGGGCATTTTTCCCAAAGTGAATGTTCCGAGCCGTTCACCCGTGACACCCTGGCTGCGATGCGCCGCCAGTCTCTTTAAGCTGAAAACCGTATGGCAAACACCGAATCCCAGTCCAGCGCCAAGCCCACCCTGTATCAGAACATGAGCGATCGCTTGTTGGAGCTGATCCGTTCGGGCCATTATCCCATCGGTTCCAAGCTGCCCACCGAGATGGAGCTTTGCCAGATGTACGGGGTCGGTCGGCACACGGCCCGTGAAGCCATACGCAAACTGACCGATCTGGGTTTGATCGAGCGGCGCCGCCGTGCCGGTACCACCGTGATTCGCCAGCATCCCAAGCCGCAGTTTGGCCTGGCACTGGACACTACGGACCAGTTGCAGCGCTATCTGGAGTTTACCGATCTACACGTGTATAAAAAGGCGGTCTGTGTAGACACGCAGCCGCCCGAAACCGAGCTGGATGGCGATCCGACTGACTGGGTGAAAGTGGAGACCTACCGCAGTGTGCCGGGCAGCAAGCGTGGCATTTCCTGGACCGATATTTATTTGCGTAAAGAGTACCAAGTGGTAGCTGACCAGATAGCTACTCAGCCTGGCGGTGTATATCCGCTGTTGGAGGAGCGCTGTGGTGACGTAGTGGAGACCATTGATATGGAGATTTCCGCCTCGCGTTTTCCACCGCATGTCGCACGCTTTCTGGGGTACGAGGATGTCGATCCGGCTTTGCTGATTATCCGTACTTTCCGCAATCAGGCGGGCAAGATCATGGAAGTGTCGGTCAGCTTTTACCCCCCTTATGAATTTCGCTACGTCACGCGCCTGTCGCGCAGTGATGGGAGCCACCGCTCACTGAGCTGATTTTTCCGATCCTTTGGGCAGACATTCATGAAACGCAATGATGGCCGCAGCGTGACGGTCACGGTGACGGGCGACCATGCGTTGAGTCAGAGCCTCAGGTGCCCCTTCCATCGTTGTGGAGAGGGGCCACCTCTACCTGGTATCAGGCGGTTTGGCGCGCTTGTGCCAGACGTCCCATGTTGGTCGGAAACAAATCCAGGCCAGCGGTTGCCACCAGATCCCAGAAGCCGGCGGGAGAACTGGAGACTACGGTGACGCCCAATTTATCTTCCACCTGACGCACGGCTTCCAGCGACACCAACCCCCCGCATGACAGCAGCAAGCCTTGTGCTTGACCGGGAGCCTGCTCTTGGGCGATGTCCCATGTTTTCAGGCAAAGGTTGACCAACTCCTGCGTGCTGATTTGCGACATGGCCGTGACGTCATTGACGCCCAGACCATAAGCGCACACGGCTTGAATCTGGTTTTGTGCCAGAAAACGGACCAGACGCTGGTTCACGTCGTCAATGTAGGATGAGGCTACTGCGACCCGCTCGATACCGCTGACACGCAGGCCGCGCAAGATGGCGTGGCTCATGGTGGAGCATGGCAGGCCCGTGGCTTCACGCAGGCGGGCGACCAGTTCGTCGTTAAAGTCCGAGCCCCTGTAAAAGCTGAGCGAGGTGCCCATCAGTGACACGGCCTGGGCGCCACGGGCAGCCAGTTGCTGAGCCGCTTGTACAACCTGGTCAATGACCTGGTCATAGCCCTCCTTGTCTACCGAACTGAGCGCCAGACCTTGGGCGATGAAGTCAATTTCTGGGTACATTTCCGGGCCTTCCGGAGGCACCAGACCGGCGGCCGGTGGCACGATCAGGCCCAGGACGGGGCGTTTGGTGTCAGAGTTGTCAGTCGTCATAACAGTCACTGCTTGTTTCATTGTTTAAAGTCGAGTTGGGCGCTTTTGATCACGTTGGCCCAGCGTTCGGTCTCTTCACCCAGCCATTGTTCGGTGGCCTGGGCATTCTGGTAACCGGCGACTGAACCTTGAGCCAGGAAAGCATCCTGTACCTGCTTTTGCTGCATGCTGTTTTCCAGCGCCTTGCTGACGGTGGCGACCAGGGCAGGGTCTACGTTTTTGGGGGCCAGCATGAACAGCGAGGGTGTCACGCTATAGCCGGGAATGGTTTCCGAAACGCTGGGCAGATCGGGCATGCCGGGAAAGCGGCGTTCGGACAAGGTGGCCAGCAGACGGATGCGGCCGGAGTTGGCCAGGCCAATAGAAGAGGCCAGGCTGGCAAAGGACATGGATACTTCACCGGCGGCCAGAGCCTGGCTGGCGGGAGCGCCACCACGATACGGGACATGAACCAGTTCTGTCTGGGTTTTCAAGGCGAACAACTCGCCACCCAGATGGTGTACCGAGCCCACACCTACCGAGGCAAAGGTTTCAGTTTGAGCGGGCGCCTTGCGGATCACTTCGATGAGCTCGGCAACGGTCTTGACGGGGCTGTCACCGGGAACGGCCAGGGCCAGATCAGACTGGCCCACCATGCCAATCGACGTGAAATCGCGCTGCAAGTCATAACGCAGCGCCGGGTAGATGTAGGGAGCGACCAGCAAGGAGGTATCGGCAAATAGCAGCGTGTTGCCGTCAGCCTGGGATTTGGACACGTAGTCGGCAGCAATGGTGCCACCAGCGCCGGATTTGTTCTCCACAATCACGGTGCGATCCAGCTCTTTGCTGAGCGCCTGGGCGGTCACGCGGGCCAGGGTGTCGACCCCGCCGCCGGGTGCAAAACCCACGACCAGACGAATAGGTTCTGCCGCGTGTACCGCAGCCAGAGGGGTTAATGTCAGGGCGAGCGCAGCCAGCGCACGCCGTGTGAAACGGCTTGCAAACATGAGAAAGTCTCCTCGGTATGAGTGGTAGTTTTTTTAGCGAATTATTTATTTAGTGCCGCATATAGAACCCGGCTAATGGGTTGAGCTGGGCATGGAGCCAGCTATAACGTTCGCGCTTGTCGAACTCCCATTTCTCGGGATGGGCTTGGGCGACACGGCGCAGGGATTCGGCACCGGACAGCACATGGCTGGCCGCAGCCTGCATGGCGCTGGGGCCGTCGCGCAGGGCCAGAGCCTGGGTCAAGGCCTGATGTTCATGCCAGGACTGCTCCATGCGGTTTTCCTGATCCAGATGGCGGTGGCGGTAAGGGTTGGTCAGACGGCGCAGATGTTCAATTTGCTGCACCATGAAGGTATTGCCGGCAATGCTGTGAATCAGGGCGTGCAGTTCGGCGTTGTACGTGGCGTAGTCAGCCAGGCTTTTTTCCTGCAGGGCCTTGGCACCGCGTTTTTGCAAACGCTCCAGCTCGCGGATCTGCGCATTGCTGATGCGGTAGGCCGCCAGTTGGGTACAGGCGCCTTCCAGCAAGGCCAGGGTTTCCAGCATTTCTTCCAGTTCTTCAATGGTGTGCTGGGTGACAAAAATGCCGGCTCGGGGGGCGATGCGAACTTGCCCGGTGGCCGCCAACTGCAACAAGGCTTCGCGCACCGGGGTGCGTGATACCCGGAAAAACGTGCACAGCAAGGATTCATCAATGGCGCTGCCCGGCGGCAAATCACCGCTGGCAATGCGGTGCTCCAGTTCGATCCGTACCCGGTCGGTATTGCTAAGCGTCATGTCTGTCTCCCATGCCTATTGCTATTTTTTAGGCTTAAATGATTCTAGGGAGGGCTTTTTGATATATCAATTAAGGCTTATCCGAGGGTAAAGAAAGTTTTGTGCCGTTTTGCTTCGAGTAGATTTCACGGATAATCAATCTCTTGCGGCCATTCCCACACTCTTTCCAAGAGGGGATCAGGCACGGTATTTTCCGGATGAGACCCGATGAGCAACGAACGTAAACCCCTTGATGCGCTGGCCAGTGGTGCCATGCTGGTGCTCTGTTTGATCTGGAGCTTTCAGCAGATCTTGCTCAAGGCGACGGCACAGGACATGGCCCCCATCTTCCAGATTGGTCTGCGCTCGGGCGTGGCCTGCGTGCTGGTCGCTTTGCTGGTTCTGGTGCGGACACACAAGCTGGCCTTTACAGAAGGGGCCTGGAGGCCGGGCTTGATGGCCGGTTTGCTGTTTGCGCTGGAGTATTTGCTGCTGGGCGAAAGCCTGCGTTTTACCTCGGCAGCGCACGTGGTGGTGTTTCTATATACGGCGCCCGTGTTTGCGGCTTTGGGTCTGCATATACTTTTGCCTTCGGAACGTTTGGCCCGCCTGCAATGGGTGGGCATCGGCCTGGCGGTGGCGGGTATCGCCATTACCTTTTTAGGCCCGGCCAGCATGGATGGGACTGATCTGGGTCGCATGCTGATTGGGGACTTGATGGCCTTGGCAGCCGGGGCCTTGTGGGGCTTTACCACCGTGTTGATCCGTAGCACGCGCCTGTCTGCTGTTCCGCCTTCGGAGGCCTTGCTGTATCAACTGTTCAGTGCTTTTGTGATTCTGATGGTGGCTGCGGTGGTCAGCGGTCAAACCCAGGTGCATTGGTCGGGTTTGCTGGGCGCCAGTCTGGTATTTCAGTCCGTGGTGGTGGCTTTTCTAAGCTTTCTGGTCTGGTTCTGGTTGCTGCGTAATTATCAGGCCTCGCGCCTGGGGGTGTTCTCTTTTGCGACTCCACTGTTCGGTGTGTTATTTGGTGCTTTCCTGCTGGGCGAAGCCATAGAACCCCGTTTTGTGATGGGCGCTTTACTGGTGCTGATGGGCATTACCCTGGTCAGTGCCTATAGCTGGATCAGTCAGTTGCGACGTCGCAGAACGTGAGCGAGTCAGCGATCCGATGCGAACGCCCTTAAGGGGCAAGGCGTTGCCGCAAGCTGCTTTTCAACCAGCGGCAAAATTGGCGAGCATCACGTTGTTGGGGTGATTGTGCGTTGACATAAGCCATGTAGGTTGCGCCTGTGGCAACCTGGCCAGGGCCCACTTCCCGCAAGACGCCATCGCGTAGATGGTCCATGACCAGTAAACGTGGCACAACCAGAAATCCTGATCCGGCAATGGCCCCGGCAATGGCGAAAAACAGGTGATCGTAGGTGGCGCTCATCAGCAGACGCGAAGGCTCAATCCCCTGATCCAGAGCCCATACACCCAATATGTCGGGGCGTGAGCGCGCGGTCACCATAGGCCAGTGCTCCCACGTTTGCCCGCTGTGTTGCTGAATCAAGGCCGGTGCGGCCACACAGACGAGTTCTTCACGTGTCAGCTCCCAGCTTTCGCTATCGGGCAGATTTAAATCCCGGCTGATCAGGACATCGAATTCTTCATTAGGGCGTGGTGGCGATAGATTGGTGATCAGATCAATCTGCATGGCGTGCTGGGCGGTGAACTGGCCAAGCATGGGAACCATCACCGTCATTGAAAAACTGGGCATGGACGTGCGGACTCGCAGCCGTCCGTGCTGATCCGGCTGATGGGCGATTTGCTGAATGGCCATCTCCAGGGTGGCCATTGCATCTTTGACCGTGTCATACAACTGCAGGCCGGCTGCCGTCAGCTCAATATAGGGACCTCGTCGAATGAACAGGGCCTGTTTGCTGACTTTTTCCAAGGTGGCGATATGTCGGCTGACTGCGCTTTGGGTGATCCCCAGGCTTTGGGCTGCACGGGTGAAATTGCCTTGTCGGCCCACGGCGACAAATACGCGCAGTGGAACCAGAGGAACCGTCTCAAGCATGATTAAAACTCATGATAGGGTCACGACTAATAGGGGGTGGAGGTAGGGTGTAACAGAACGGTCATCTACGATAAATACCATGATTTCCATGCGATTTTATTTAAATTTCAGGAAATAATCATGCAAAACCGTTTTCCTTATCTATCCGCTTTGCTCATGCTTTCTTGCCTGGCTTCGGGCGCCGCCAAGGCCGATGAGGTGGTGTTGTACTCCTCTAATAATATCGATGTGGTGAACACGGTGATTGAGCAGTTCCGTCAGGTTCATCCCGAGATAGCGGTGTCCGTGGTGCGGGCGGGTTCCGGTGCCTTGATGCAGCGTATCAAGGCAGAGGCCGATCAACCTTTGGGTGACTTGTTCTGGTCGGGTGGGTTTTCCACCTTGTCGCAGTATGCCGATTACCTGGCGCCCTACTCCTCGCCTGAAGCCTCGGCGGTAGGAGCCCAGTTTCAGGGGCCAGACCAACGCTGGCTGGGTACCAATACCCATGTCACGGTGTTGATGGTCAATGAGCGTCAGTTGGGCAAACTCCAGGCTCCTGCCAGTTGGGCGGATCTGGCTGATCCTGCCTGGAAGGGCAAGATCGTGATTCCTGATCCGGCACGCAGCAGCTCCTCCTATGTCGCCCTGTACGGTTTGCAGGAGTTGATGGGCCAGGACGTGTTTGAAAAAGTGGCTCGCAATGCCGTGGTGGTCGGCACGACAGCGGGCGCCTACGAAGGCGTTGCCAATGGCGAGTTCGCGGTTGCGGTAACGATGGAGTATGCCGCCTATCAATATGTGGCCGGTGGGCTGGATACGATTGATCTGGTCTACCCCAAAGAGGGCACTTTCCTGTCGCCGGAAGGGATGGCCTTGATTAAGGGTGGGCGTAATCCCGAGTCTGCCCGCAAGTTGTACGACTTCCTGGCCTCGCGTCCTGCACAGGAAGAGGTATTCAAAAGTGCGTTTCGCCGTCCTTTACGCAGCGATATTGCCGTCAATACGCTGACAAGCCTGCCTGCCATGGATCAGATCCGTGTGCATGCACTGGACGATGAGCGTATGGGTGCCGATCGTGAGGCTTTCCTGGCGCGTTGGCGTGATCTGGTTTCGCAGCGCTAGGCAGGACTCCTATGCAGATACATTTATCAGGCATTCAGCAAAGCTACGGCGCACAGACCTTGTTTCAGGGTTTGGATCTGAATATCCCCAGCGGCTCCTTGTTTACCCTGTTGGGGCCGTCGGGTTGTGGCAAGACGACCTTGCTACGCATGTTGGCCGGATTTGTGCGCCCTGATCATGGCAAGGTGCTGTTCGGCCAGAAAGAGATGACGCAGGTGCCTGTGCACAAACGCAATGTGGGCATGGTGTTTCAGGATTACGCCTTGTTTCCGGACCGCAGCGTGCTTGATAACGTCAGCTACGGTTTGCTGGCGCGTGGTCAGTCTCGCACTCAAGCCCGTGGTCCCGCTTTGGACATGTTGGCGCGAGTAGGTTTGAAGGATAAAGCGGATGCCTTGCCGTCCGCGCTGTCCGGGGGGCAGCGACAGCGAGTGGCCATGGCACGCGCCTTGGTGATCAAGCCTGATCTGCTCTTGCTGGACGAGCCCTTGTCTGCCCTGGATGCAAAGCTGCGCACGGACTTGCGCGAAATGCTGCGGGACTTGCAGCAGGAAGCCGGCATTACCACCGTGTTTGTGACGCATGATCAGGAAGAAGCGCTAAGCGTGTCTGACTACATTGCCGTGATGGACCGGGGATGTGTCCGTCAGGTCGGCACGCCTGAGCAGATTTACCGCTGCCCTGACAACAGCTTTGTGGCCGATTTTGTGGGTGGGGCCAATCTGATCGAGCTTCAAGAGGAACTCGGTCAGGCTGCAGATGGCTGCCGCCGCTTCCGGACAGCGGGTTGCATAGTGCGTATCCAGTCTGCCGGAAGTTTTTCTGAGCAGACGATGTTGGCTGTGCGGCCTGAAACCCTGAGTGTGGATGCCTTGCGTCCGCTGGATGAGGGTGACATTGCCGCGCGGATTGAAAGCGTGGATTACCGAGGCCCCAGTACGGCGTATCAATTGCGCACGGAATTTGGTTTTCTGAAAGCGGTGGTTTGGAACACCGGCGCCGTGCAGAATTGGGAGCGAGGGGATGCGGTGGTCTTGCGCGTTCCCGAGTCGGCTCTTTTGGTGGAGCGGACATGATGCTGGGTTCTTTGCGACGCGATCCAGCCTGGCTGATGCTGGCTCTGGGGGCCGTGGCCTTGCTGGGCTACTTTTTGCTGTGGCCGGTCTTGTCCATGCTGACCAGTTCCCTGGTCAACCAGGACGGTCAGTTTGGTTTGCATGGTTACGTGCAGTTTTTTTCGGAACCGGCGTACCGGGAGAGCCTGTTCAACACCTTGTGGTTGGGCGGTGCGGTAACCCTGCTCAGTCTGGTGCTGGGCGCCGGTTTGGCCCTGGCAGCCGCGCGCTTTTCCTTCCCATTGGCCGCCTGTCTGGGTGTATTGCCCTTGCTGACCTTGGTCATTCCGGATGTGGTGGTGGCCGCGGCCTGGATTGTGGTGTTGGGTAAACAAGGCGTGCTCAATAGCCTGCTGGCTCCCTTTGGCCTGGAGTTGCCTTCCTTGTACTCCTGGTGGGGTCTGGTTTTTGTGATGACCTTGAACAACTACGTGTATGCCTATGTGGCTGTGCTGGTAGGTTTGAAGTCCATGGATCGCAACCTGGAAGAGGCGGGTCTCAGTCTGGGCAGCTCACCGGGGCGCACATTGCGCACTGTGACCTTCCCTCTGATGGTGCCGGCTTTATGCGGTGCTGCGGTGCTGGTTTTCATGCACGTTATCGGGGATTTTGGCGTTCCAGCCATTCTGGGCGCCCGTACCCCCGTGTTGGCGGTCAAGACGTATAACGAGTTTGTCAGTGAGATGGGCGGTAACCCGCAAATGCAGACCACCATGGCGTCTTTGCTGGTGTTTCTGGGTTTGGTTTTGCTGTTGATCCAAAAGTGGGTGGTGGCCCGACGCACCTACCAGATGGAGTCCGGGCGGGCCCCTGTGCGGGTGCCTTTGCGTGCGTGGCAGGCAACCGTGTGCGCCACCCTGGTGTCGATCCTGGTTGTCTTGTCGATACTGCCGGTGCTGGTGGTCATTGTGACCGCATTTACGCCCTCTATCGGGCCGGTGCTCAAGTATGGCGGCTTTACCTTAAGCCATATGCAGCAAGCCTTGGTGCAGGCACCCGGACCTTTGTACAACTCCTTGCTGCTGGGGGCAGCGGCAACCAGTGCGGGTGCCGTGTTTTCTATCGTGGCCGCCTATCTGATCGTCAAACGTCCGTCTGGACTGAGTGCAGGTCTGGACGCGCTGGTCATGCTGCCTTTGACGATTGCCGGCACGGTACTGGGCATTGCCCTGATCAACGTGTTTAACAGCGGCTGGCTGGTGCTGACGGGCAGTTGGGTCATTATGGCGCTGGCCTACTTTTTGCGCCGGGTGCCCACCAGTGTGCGGGCGGCCATGGGGCCTTTGCATAACGTGCGCAATTCCATCGAGGAGGCCTCCATCAGTTTGGGCGTGGCCCCGATGCCAACTTTTGCGAAGGTCATTTTGCCGCTGGTCTGGCCCGCGGTGATTGCGGCCACGGTACTGATGTGGATTACGACTTTGTCGGAATTATCCGCCACGGTGGTTCTGTATTTCGGCGGGATGAGCACCTTGCCTATCGAGGTTTTTCAATTGGTCGACAGTGGACGTTTGGCTCAGGCCAGTGCGTATAGCCTGGTGCTGTTGATGGCGATATTTTTGCCGCTGCTGCTGACCCGTTTCATTTTCAAAGTAAAAGTAGGATGGACACAATGAGCTCTGTGCAATGTCAGGAAGAGATCGCGCTGGCCCAGCGCGTATTGGGAGCCAAGGCATCGGCCACCAAAGAGATGACACGCCTGGCCAATCAAATGCGGCAACAGGGGCAGTCAGTTATTACCCTCAGCCAGGGCGAGCCGGATTTTGCGACCCCCGAGCATGTGCGTCAGGCGGCCAAAGAAGCGATTGATCGCAATGAGTCCCGCTATACCGAAGTAGCCGGCACCCTGGCTTTGCGTGAGGCTGTGGTGCGCAAATTCGAGCGCGACAATGGCCTGCACTTCAGCCCGGATCAGATCCAGGTGGGTTGCGGGGCCAAACAAGCCTTGTACAACGCCTTGCAGGCCACGGTACAGGATGGTGACGAGGTCATCATCCCTACCCCCGCCTGGGTGTCTTACCCTGAAATGGTGCTGTTGGCCGGTGGCCAACCGGTCATTGTGCGGTGCAGTGCACAGGCCGGCTTCAAGCTGCAAGCTGACCAATTGGAACGGGCCATCACCCCCCGTACCAAATGGCTGATGCTCAACTCCCCCTCCAACCCCAGTGGTGCGGTGTATTCGCGTCAGGAGCTGGAAGCACTGGAGCAAGTGCTGTTGCGTCACCCCCATGTCTGGGTGATGGCCGATGATGTGTACGAAAAAATCCGTTATAGCGACGAACCCTTTGCAACGCCGGCTGCTTTGTCGCCCCACATGGCAGCGCGCACCTTGACCATCAATGGTGTCTCCAAGGCCTATGCAATGACGGGTTGGCGAGTGGGTTTTGCAGCGGGTCCGCTGCACCTGATCAAAGCCATGAATCTGGTGCAGTCGCAAGCAACCTCACACACCAGTTCCATCAGCCAGGCGGCGGCGGTGGCCGCACTGGATGGCCCCATGGATTTTCTGCCTGAGTTTGTGGAAGCGTTCCGTCGCCGCCGCGACAAGGTGGTGGCCGCGCTCAATGCGATGCCGGGCATTGAATGTGATCTGCCTATGGGGGCGTTCTATGTGTTCCCTAGTTGCCAAGGCGTATTGGGTTTGCGGGACCCGTCAGGTCAGTTGATCAGTACGGATAAGGACTTGTGCATGTATTTCCTGCGTAGTGTTGGGGTGGCCGTTGTGCCTGGTTCGGCGTTTGAACTGCCTGGCCACTTCCGGGTGTCTTACGCCTCCAGTGACCAGGAGCTGGAAGAGGCCATGAGCCGCATTGCCCAAGCTATTGCTCGACTGAGCTGAACCCCTTACGGAGAAACAGTGTGAATAGTAAAAAAAATCAGGTGTTGAAAGCAGCCTTCTCCCAAGGGCGATTGATGACGGCAATGGCCGCTCATAACCCGTTGGCGGCTCGTCTGGCTCAGGATGCCGGTTTCGGGGCAATTTGGGGGAGCGGTTTTGAGTTGTCTGCCAGTTATGCCGTGCCCGATGCCAACATTCTGTCGATGGGAACGCACTTGGAGATGATGCGGGCGATTGCCTCGACCGTGGACATCCCTTTGATTGCCGACATTGATACTGGTTTTGGTAATGCAGTGAATGTCAGCTATGTCATACCGCAGTACGAGGCGGCGGGCGCCAGTGCCATTGTGATGGAGGATAAAACCTTTCCGAAAGACACCAGTTTGCGAGCGGATGGGCGTCAGGAGTTGGTGCGAATTGAAGAGTTCCAGGGCAAGATTGAAGCGGCTTGTGCCGCACGCCGTGATCCGGATTTTCTGATTATTGCGCGGGTAGAAGCCCTGATTGCCGGCCTGGGGCAAGAAGAGGCCCTGAAGCGTGGCCTGGCGTATGAGCAGGCGGGTGCAGATGCCATTTTGATTCACTCCAAACAGGCCACGCCAGATCAGATTCTGTCTTTTGTAGAAGCTTGGACAGGCAAGGTGCCGTTGGTGTTGGTGCCTACGGCCTACCCTCAACTGACTGAGGCCGACATTGCCCAATTGGGCAAAGTGGGCGTGGTGATTTACGGCAATCATGCGATTCGTGCGGCCGTAGGGGCCATGCAAGCGGTGTTTGCCCAGATTCGCCAGGATGGCGGCATTCAGAATGTGGATGCCAGTCTGCCCTCCGTCAAAACCATTATTGGTTTGCAAGGTGATGCCCATATGCGTCAGATCGAGGCCCGATTCCTGCGCTAGAAGGGGCAGCATTGGGCTTCGTATAATGGCTGATGGCCCGATGGCGGGCCCTTAGCCGGATAAATGCGATGCCCCAATCTGCACAAGGCCCTATCCCGGTCACGCTGTTGACCGGCTTTCTGGGCAGTGGGAAAACGACCCTGATCAATCGCGCTTTGCAAGAAGCGCAGATGGCCGACACGCTGGTCATCATCAATGAGTTTGGGCAGACGGCGCTGGACCATCTGCTGGTGGCGCACAGCCAGGAAAATCTGGTGCAGGAGATGGGCAATGGCTGCGTGTGTTGCACCATACGGCGCGATCTGGTGCAGACCTTGCGCGATATTACCTGGCGGTTTTCCAGGGCGGGTCAGCGACAGTTTAGTCGGGTGTTCATTGAAACAACGGGGCTGGCTGATCCCGCCCCTATTATTCATACCTTGCTGGGCGAGCCTCAATTGGCGGGCAAATATCGTCTGGATGCGGTGGTCACGGTCGTTGACCTGGAGCATGCCAGCGAGACCTTGCGTCGCGAGGAGCTGGCCCGGCGGCAAGTCGCCTTAGCCGATCTATTGGTATTGAGCAAACGCGACTGCGTCGATGCCGATCGTGAGCAGGAGGTCAGCCAGCAATTGGCTGGATTGAATCAGGCCGCTCAGCGTCTGGTTTTGGATGTTGGGCAATCTATGGCGCCCTATTTGCTGGCACTGGGCGACCAGCAAGGCCAGTGGGCTGCGTGGGAGGCGTCCAGCCATGATTGTCTCCATGAGCATTATCACGACCATCATCACGACCATGGCGCCGGTGGTGCGCTGTCCGGGCAAGCGCGGCATGGGCATGCTGTCAGTGCGATCAGCGTAGCCGTGCCGGAGGCACTGAATGCGCAGCATCTGTCGGATTGGCTTGATGAGCTGTGTCGTTGGGCGGGTCCGCGCTTGTTGCGTTTGAAAGCGGTCTTGGCCGTGCAGGGCCGGGAGACGGCGCAGGTAGTGCATGCCGTGCAGCATCGGGTCTACCCGTTCGGATCCTTGTCGCAGTGGCCTTGGCCGCAACGGCAAGGGCGTCTTGTACTCATTACGCAGGATCTGGAACCAGCTCAAGTTTGGCAGCGGCTGTGTCAGTTGGATGCGTCGGTTCGTGCGGTGTGAGGTGCATTTTCCCCGTTCTTTGGCCGTTGATGGAAAACAGCCCATGAGATTGGTGAGTTTGATGGTCGTCAGTGTTTCCAAGAATATGGCTGGGTGCCGTAATTTCTATTTATAAAAATAAGATTAAGATGCATTTAGTCGATACACCTGTCTTGTAACGGCCCAGCACCTTGAAAGGAGTGATCATGAAGGCAATGGTTTATTACGGTGAAAATGACATCCGCTTTGAAGAACGGGAGAAACCGGACCTTCAAGCACCTACCGATGCCATTATTCGCATGGTTAAAACCACAATTTGTGGTACGGATCTGGGTATTTGGAAGGGAAAAAATCCAGAAATCCGTCGTGTGGCCGAAGAAAAAACCGGCAGTTTCAATGGCCGTATTCTCGGGCACGAAGGGGTGGGCATTATTGAGCAGGTTGGCTCAGCGGTAAAAAACGTCAAAGTGGGCGATAAGGTCATTGTGTCGTGCGTGAGCCGTTGTGGTACCTGCGAGAACTGCCAAAAACAACTGTACGCGCACTGCCGCAATGACGGCGGCTGGATTTTGGGCTACATGATTGACGGTACACAGGCTGAATACGTGCGCACCCCCTTTGCCGATACGTCCCTGTACCCTTTGCCTGCCGAACTGAATGAAGATGTGGCCGTGTTGCTATCCGATGCTTTGCCCACTGCGCATGAAATTGGCGTGCAGTATGGCAATGTGCAGCCGGGTGACACCATTGCCATTGTGGGAGCCGGCCCAGTGGGTATGGGGTGCTTGTTGACCGCCCAGTTGTATTCGCCCAGCCAGATCAT
>JTFO01002665.1_pt1 | contig 22160 bp, 23 predicted proteins | sample 235411 | NCBI WGS metagenome assembly JTFO01 (sample SAMN03067590, study PRJNA260953) | activated sludge metagenome | biome: Sludge; feature: Wastewater; isolation source: CETP activated sludge from laboratory augmented bioreactor treating... | place: India:Gujarat | collected 2013-04
AGTCATAACCAATATCACGTACTTCACGCATTACCATATCTGTATGCTTAGTAAACATTTCAGCCATCATGGTTAACGACGGCAAAAAACCACCTGGGAAGATATATTTTTGAATAAAATCCACCGAGTTGGCATAGCTTTTCATGCGCTGGTCCGCAATGGTAATGGCTTGCAACGCCATTTTGCCATTTGGCTTAAGTAAACGACTGCAGGTTTTAAAGAAGGTCGGCATGTACTTTAAGCCTACGGCTTCAATCATCTCTACCGATACCAACTTATCGTAAGTACCTTCTAAATCGCGGTAATCTTTTTTCAGCAAAGTGATCTGCTGTGTCAGCCCTTCTCGTTCAATCAGCTCTTTGGTATAGCTATATTGCTCTTCTGAGATGGTCGTTGTAGTTACTTTACAGCCGTAATGTTTGGCGGCAAATACCGCCATACCGCCCCAGCCCGTACCAATTTCGAGCAGGTGATCTTCCGCACATAGCTCTAAGCTATCACACAAGCGTTTGAGCTTATGTTGTTGCGCTTCAGCAAGACTTGCATCAGCGTGCGGATACACCGCACTAGAATACTGTAGGGCTGGGTCTAAAAAGGCTTGATACAGGTCGTTACCTAAATCGTAGTGCGCTGAAATATTCTCTTTAGCCTGGCGCTTGCTATTGTTGCGGCGCCAATGCTGAAACTTTTGGAGCGGTAATAACAACCAGCTAAATTTAGCTTCGGCTGCATCTAGTGCCGGCAGGTTTCTAGCAAACAATTGAATGACCTGGGTCAGGTTGGGTGTCGTCCAACTTTCATCCATAAATAATTCAGCGGCGCCAATACTACCACCAAACAAAAAGCGGCGATAAAAATCCGCTTTCTGTATATCTATCTCAGCTTTTAACTCACTGGCTTTATCACCAAACTCAGCAATCAGCTGACCTTGCTCAAACATCTTAAGGTGACCCAGCTGCAGATGATTCAGTAGGCGTAAGACAATGGTACGAAAGGTTTTATCGAGCGTAGTTAAATCGTTCTGCATCACTGTTAAGGCATCTTCTTTATACATGGAACTTACCTGTTATATTGGCCTAATTTAGACCATTATTTGTTGAGTTCATTCTGTTTGGACTCAGTACTGGTTGCCGCTGAACTTGTTGTTTCTGAAGCTCTTGTAGCTGAACAAGTGCGCTCACTGATATACACTGGATTACGTTTTAACCATAATCGCAATGCCTGCCAGTAAATAGCAGCCACCGTACCTACCGTATTTATTGGATACCGCAATAATACGTTCCGAATGCTACGTCGGTTCAATGCCACCCGCGATAATTTCATCGTGGCACTAAAATGACGTACCCAACTGGCGGCCTCTGTGCCTGCCGTTGCTTGTTGTTTAAGCACATCTAAATGAATGAGAGCCTTGTCACCCGCCTCTGCTGCATACCCAGCTGGTGGTTTGAGCTGCCAACGATAATGCATGTTAAGTGGATTAAAAGGCGATACAAAAAAAGTCTTGGGATGCCGCAGTGGTTGTTGTAAATCTACGGCATAGTAATGGCGTTCGTTCCAGGGCGTGTTACTTACTTCAGCCAACATATAACTGAACTCTTGCGCCCCATCGCTCTGCACGAAGTAACAATTTAATGGGTTGAAGTAAAGCCCACAGGTTCGCAGCGCACCAAGAAAGAACACCCGTCCGCTGATTGGCTGCTGCAACTGTTCACTGAGTTTTTGGCGCACAGCTGCGGCTAAATCACCGTCGGTATCAGGTAAATAATCGCTGCGTTTAAAGCGTAATGGCGCCCAGCGGTTGGTTAACGAAAACCACCGACTTTGCGCCGCCACTTGCTCTAACTCGTCCAATGCTAACCACCACTGCGCGATACTGTAGCTAAAGGCGTGGGGATGCGGTAAGTAGCGAGCGTGGTGCACTCGCCCCCGATAAATAGCACTAGCTAGCGACAAATTCTACTCCTAACCGTTTGGCGACATCGACGGCACTACGAACCCCGTCTTCATGGAAACCGTTATACCAATAAGCCCCGCAGTAATGAGTATGTTGCTGGCCACAAATCAGCTCACGCTGGGCACGGGCTTGCATCGACTCTACACTATACACGGGGTGCGCATAATGGTAGGTGCCTAAAATCTTTTCAGGATGAATGGCTGCCGTGTTATTTAGCGTAACGCAAAACACCTCTGGAGCCTGAATGCGCTGTAAGATATTCATGTTATAGCTGACTGAACTCGGCCGTGTCCGTGCCTGATCGTCGCTATGCAATAGATAATTCCAGCTGGCCCATGCCCGCTGTTCGCGCGGTAGTAAGCGCACGTCAGTATGCAACACTACTTCGTTCATTTGATACGGAATAGCACCCAAAACCTGTTGTTCCGCCGCACTCGGTTGAGCTAACAAAGCTAAAGCTTCATCGCTGTGGCAGGCAAATACCACTTCGTCAAAATCGCGTAACTCACCATCAGCAAACTCTAATGTGACTGCTGCTTGGCGTTCTGGTAGCTGACGATGTACCGCAACAATATTGGCATTTAACTCAATACGCTCGCGATAACTCGCGGTTAATGGCGCTACGTATGCACTTGAGCCGCCATCTATGGTCGCCCACTGTGGCCGGTCTGCAACATTCAGTAACCCATGATTATTAAAGAAGCGTAAGAAAAAGCCTAACGGAAAGGCTTCTGCTTCCTGTAACGAGGCACTCCAAATAGCCGCCACCATGGGCAACAAGTAAAACTCGCTCACTGAAGGATGGATGTGCTGCTGACGTAAAAACTCACCTAAGGTCAACTGATCAAGATCCGCTCCGCTGTTGTAAGCCTCTTTTGCAGCCTTGTTGAACTTTAAGATACCGCGAATCAATCGCCAGAAACTGGGGGATACTAGATTTTTGCGCTGTGCAAACAAGGTGTTCAGATTGTGCCCATTGTATTCCAAACCAGACTCAGGGTCGCGCACACTAAAACTCATTTCGGTATCTTGCCAAGATACGCCGATCTCGCGCATCAGCTTACGAAATAACGGATAGGTTCTATCGTTAAATACGATAAAACCGGTATCAATGGCGTATTCCTTGCCTTGCACCTCAACGGTAACAGTACGGGTATGGCCACCGATATAACTATTCTTTTCAAACAGGGTGATCTCGTGCTGTTGCTGCAACAAATAGGCCGACGTCATGCCAGCAATCCCAGAACCAATAATGGCGATCTTCATGAACGCATGTACTCCGTTAACTTAAGCGTTTTGATAGTGCTACTTGCCAACTCTGTGGCAACCGCGATAAAAATTTAAGCACCCAGCCAAACAACGTCGGAAAGGTAATGTCGGTAGTTTTATTAGTAATACCTTTACGAATTCGCTGTGAAGCGAATTCAACCGTTACCTGCATCGGCATCTCAAAGGTATTGGCGTCGGTCATCGGGGTTTTTACAAAGCCCGGAGATACGGTTTGTACATGGATACCCCGTTTCGCTAAATCCACCTGTAAGCTACGCGCGATATACTGGATAGCTGCTTTAGAGCCACCGTAAGCTTGAGCTTTGGTAAACGGCAGCAGCCGTGCAGTACTGCCAACAAAGACTAACTGCGAACCAGCTTGCAGGTTCGGCAATAAAGCCTCGACACAACGCATCATGCCAAACACGTTCACTTCAAACACGCGCTCGAACATGGCCGCTTCAAACTGCTCGACGTCCAAGTACTCACATACGCCTGCCGACAAAATCACTACATCGATATCTTGATACACCGCTAAAGCTTGCTTGGTGCTGGCCGCATCACTTACATCTAAACGCTGCCCGGTAATGTGCTGGGGATGAACTTGTTCAAGTTCTGCTAGCGCATCCGTATTACGGCCACAAGCTATCACTGTGTGGCCGGCCGCCGCATAATCGAGGGCGAGCTGCTTGCCGATGCCGGAAGTCGCGCCAGTAATCAAAATTTTCATGCAGACTTCACCTTATCTTTGACGGTGCGAATGGCCCAGCCAAGCACCGGAATATGTTCATAGACCATCGCACCAGCATCGTAGTAATCCACTTGAGCGATAATCTTGCCATTCGCTAACTTAAAATGGCTGGTACCTGGCAGTATCACCTGCTCGCCTTTAGCCAACTTAGGGTGCCGTAACAACATCTGCCAAGCTACAAACAAGTTATCACCCTGCAACGCATGGTCGGTAAACTTAAAGTAGCAGCTCTGCACATTTTTAATGGTGTTTTGAAAATAAGCTTTGAGGTCGCTCAACCCATGCACTTGGTGAATAGGATCGACAAAGCTCACCTGGTCAGCATAGAGTGCATCTAGCGCGGCAATACTTTGTTGGTTTAGCTCGGCATAGACCTGTTCTAGGCGTGCCACAATGTCACTGTTATCGGTTGCGCTTGTATCAGTCATGCCTGATCTCCGGTGTTATGCCTACCATCTACCCTCTAACTTAGTAAACTCAGCGGTTTTATAATGCTTTAAACGCAGCTAAAAAACGCTCTCGAGCTACTTTATGGTCCACGATAGGTTGCGGATAATCACTGCGTTTACGGTCTTTCAGCCATTTTCCTGGAGCATGAATATGCTGTTTAGGACAATCGGCTAATTCTTATACCCATTTACGAATATAACTACCGTCGGGATCAACTTTTTCGCTCTGTAAAGTAGGATTAAACACCCTGAAATAGGGTGCTGCATCAGTACCCGTCGAGGCACTCCACTGCCAGCCGCCGTTGTTGGCCGGAAAGCTGCCATCAATTAAGTGACGCATAAAAAACTGTTCACCTAAGCGCCAATCCAGCAGTAAATCTTTAACTAAAAAGTGAGCTACTATCATCCGTACTCGGTTGTGCATCCAACCTTCTGCAGCTAATTGCCGCATGCCAGCATCCACGATAGGAAAGCCGGTACGGCCTTCACACCAGCGTTGAAAGCTGTCAGTATCCTCACGCCATTGCATGGCATCGGTATGTTTCAAAAAGGCTTTGCCATAATTTAAGCGTGGCACGTGGAACATCAGATGTTGGTAAAACTCTCGCCAAATCAATTCCGTTAGCCACACATCAGGACCTTGATCTAACGCATCTGGAAAGTCCGGACTTAACTGCGCTAACTGCTGCACGGCTTGCCATGGCGATAGCATGCCTAGTTCCCAGTAGGGTGATAAACGCGAGGTCGTATCTAGGCCAGGAAAATCACGTTCCGCCGCATAAGCGCTCACCCGCTCATCGATGTACCCTTGTAATTGCTGATAAACTGCATCTTCACCCACCACCCAAGCGCTGGAATCCTGCCGCGGGTAATCAACCTCAGGCACCACGGCTGCTGCCACCTTGCAGCGGCGTTCCACCGGTTGCATGAATGGCAGCCCATTATGACCAAGCTGCTCTCGCAAATGCTGCCGCCACGCTTTCGCAAATGGAGTGAACTTCTGGTAAATAGTGCCGGTTTGAGTGGTCAACACAGGGGGGATGACGAGGTTGCCATGATGCCCATGCCACGCCACACCTTGCTGCTCCAACAGCGCCTTTACTGCACGATCTCGGCGCACTTCGTGCAACGGATACTCTACATTGACATGAACTTCTGAGAGCTGCTGTTGTTCGGCAAATCGCTTCACGGCTTTAGGCGCCACTTGCCAACTTTCAATCACCTGAATGGATAGCGCTATCCCAGCCGCCGCCGCGCTTTTCACAAACTCGTGTAGGTGCCGATAATACAAGTCCCACTTGATTGGAGCCCAATCGTGTTCATGCATTTGCTGTGGGCAAAGCAAAATCAACGCCGGGATAGGCTGCTCAGCACCATTCAGCTTAGCCGCAGCTGCCAGTGCCGGATTACTGCGAAGCCGTAGGTCGTGGCGCAACCACAACCCTGCCCGTGCGCTACCCGTTGCTGGTGCCTCTGAACTCATAACGCGTACCTCAATTTCAAATCAGCTGGGTAAGGATTCAAGTAACGCTGTCCGGCCAAGTAGCTATCTGGATATTCCCGTAAATAATGTCGTAGCAAGGTTAATGGCGCCAACAACGGCTGGATACCATCGTGGTAATCCAGAATCAGCTGACTTAGCTCTTGCTTTTGCTCAGCGTTTAAATGACTACCAAAATAGCCCTGCAAATGTTGCAAGACGTTAGTATGGTTGGCTCGTGTCGCTGGTTTACCTAACGCCTGCATCACCTGCTCAATATACTCTTGTGCATCTGCTGGGGTCAAATCTTGTTGCGCCGCAACCCAGCGGCCAAGCTCACGATATTGCTGCTGGTTATGCGCCATAAGGAGTAGTTTTAGGCTGGTATGAAAGGCTAATAAATCAGCTTTCTTCACCGCCACCGCCGGCGTTGCTTTGCCCAACAGTTGCTGCCAAGCATGATATACATACACCCGCATGATAAAGTTCTCGCGTAGTGGTGCATCGTTTAACCGGCCATCTTCTTCTAGCGGCAAAGCCGGATGTAGCTGCCTTAACCGCTGTACAAAAATGCCCTCAGCAGCTTTTTTTGAATAGCCAGTAACAGGATCGTACAACTTAACCCGTTCCATCCCGCAACTGGGCGATTTTGCACAAAGTATGTAGCCACTTAATTGACGCAAATGCGGCTGCGCCCGGTCGGCAAATTCGGCTAAGCGAGCAGTCACATCTTCACCTGTCTTAGGCACTACGGCGCGAACGGAAGCTGCTTGCTCATGCCACTCAAGACGAATGGTTGGACGCGGCACCGGCATACCAATCCCGACTTCGGGACACAACTTGACAAACTCCACATGACGAATTAACTCATCGGCACAAAAAGAAGACCTTTTATGGCCGCCGTCATAACGCACCTGATCGCCTAATAAACAGGCACTTATCCCAACTTTGATGGTCACAAGCTACTCCTTGTTCTTGAACTCATGCTGACAACATACTGGCAAATTACGCTAGTCGCGAGGAAAAGTTCACTCCGTACTAATCCAAAGCCCAGAGGCTAGCGTAACAGAGCATAAGTTTAACTATGAAGGATTTAAGCATGACACATGCGCAACCCACAATTCCATTGTTTCCTCTCTCTGGACATGTGCTTCCTGGGGGAACCATGCGTTTGCGCATCTTCGAGCCTCGCTACGTGCGGATGGTGAGAGAAGCCTGCAATGGTACCAGTTGTTCACCGATTGGCTTATGCATGCTCAATGAGGATGGCGACGTAGCTTCTAACACCCATATCCATCCCATTGGCACCAAGGTCACCATTGTTGATTTTGAGCAATTGCCTGATGGCTTACTAGGGATCACGGTAGCCGGCAACGAGCTGTTCCGTATCGTCGACATTCAAGTGCAAGACGATGGCCTACGAGTAGGCGAAATTGAGCCGATTGGAGCTTGGTCAGCGTTGCCATTGGGCGCGAACGATAAGCATATTGCTGACCAGTTAAACGCTGTCTATCAAGCTTATCCAGAACTTGCCATCGAAGCTGACCCTGAATTGTGGCAACGAGCTGATTGGGTAGCGCTACGCTGGCTAGAGTTATTACCCATAGCCGCTACTGCCAAGCAAGAATTGTTACAGGCTCCAACGGCTGATGCAGCTTTAGAGTTTTTACGCGATCTGATGGATGCTAGCCAAGAGTACGACAGCTAATTATTTTTGCAGATTTTTAGGCGGTAGTGATCCTTGTGTAAAACCTTAGCGTAGTCTTAGGTAATCCTTGAATATCCAAGCGGGTATCACTACTATGCAGATAGCAACTGAGCAAATAACACAACGGAAAACTATGCCTCCTGCGCAGCCGGATAATCCCGAACACGCTGCCGAGCTTCTCGCCCAAATTGCTACTGAGCAATCGCGTGCTGCTTTTAGTGAATTATTCAAACACTTTGCACCACGCTTACAAGCTTACGCAACGCGACAATTCGGCAATGAACAGACCGCGATGGATTTGGTTCAAGAAACCATGACCAACGTTTGGCATAAGGCTCATTTATTTAAGCCCGACCGCGGTTCTGCAGCCACTTGGATATTCACTATTGCTAGAAACATTCGCTTTGATTTCTTGCGGAAGAATAAATATCGTCAGAATGATTTAAGTGCGGATGATTTGTGGCCAGTTCTGGCCGAGCAAAATGAATCTCTTGATGACGATTATGCGTTAGATGACGATTTACTGATGCAGCAGTTGGCGGTTTATTGTGAACAACTACCGCCGGCTCAAAAAACCGTGATTGAGTTGATTTACATAGAGGGCAAGTCGCAACAAGAAGTTGCTGACGCCTTGGATATTCCGTTGGGTACCGTTAAATCACGTACTCGCTTGGCACTACAGAAATTGAAAGAGTTAATACAGCATGATTAAATTCCACCCTTCAGAACAGCAACTTGTGCTTTATGCTGCTGGTGAATTCAGCCCTGCCATGCTGATGATGGTGGGTACCCATGTGGACATGTGTAAGCAATGCCAAGCACAGGTACAAGACATCGAAGAGCAGATGGCACGCAAACTATTTGGCGAGAATAATTTTGCCGATTATCAAGCCAATAGCCTAGATAGCAAGACTCATGATGCAATGCTCGCTGCAATATTTGCGTCAACGGCGCCGGTTGCTGAACCCAGCCCACCGCTGCCCCATGACAACCTATTGTACTTAGAAGGCAAGCGTTTTACGTTGCCAGCGACCTTAGCACGTAACAGCCACCGCATTGGTGACTGGAGCCGCTTACCGGGTAAATTGTGGCGTGCCTCCGTAGATATCGGAGCTGAGCAGTCGCTCAACTTTATCTATATGGGCGAGCAAAGTACCGTACCAGAGCATACTCATAAAGGTAACGAAGCAACCTTAGTAATAAACGGTGTGTTCAGTGACGAGCAAGGTGACTATAAAGACGGTGACTTTGTGTTACTGGATGGCGCGCACAAACACAGCCCGCACACCACTCACGAAGATTGTTTAACCTTAGCGGCACTAGACGCTCCGTTACACTTCACTACGGGCCTGAGTCGCTTGTTAAATCCTTTTAGTAGTTTGTTCTTTAAATAACTCAAGCTGCAAACTAAAGTCATTAAAAAAGCCGTTGTGATAATCACAACGGCTTTTTTTTAGTCTTGCGGATTGGCGTTAACAACGCGCTGCTTTAATTTCTGTCCAGGCCGGAAGGTTACTACCCGGCGAGCTGAGATTGGAATATCTTCGCCCGTTTTTGGGTTTCTACCCGGCCGTTGGTTTTTAGTACGCAACTCAAAGTTACCAAAACCAGATAGTTTTACTTCTTCACCAGCTTCTAATGCACGACGAATTTCTTCAAAAAAACATTCAACCAGTTCTTTTGCATCACGTTTGTGCATGCCAAACTTTTCATTTAATTGTTCAGCTAATTCAGCCTTGGTCAGCGCCATAGCATCACTCCCTTAGGGTTGCCCCAAATTCAGATGTCAGCATGTCAACCACTGCCGCCACGGCAGCGTTGATTTCTTGTTCTTCGAGCGTGCGCTCAGCGTGCTGTAACGTCATCGATAAAGCTAAACTGCGATGACCTTCGGCAACACCAGCACCTTGGTACACGTCAAACAAGTTTAGGCCAACTAAATGATTTACGCCAATATTTTCAATTGCCGCCAAAATCTCACCGGCGGCAATGCTCTGTTTCACCACAATCGCCAAATCACGACGAATGGATGGGTATTTAGAAACTGCTTGAGCTTCTGGTACCGCACGGTTTACCAAACCGTCTAGCTCTAGCTCAAATACGTAAGTGCGACCATTCAAGCCCAGTTTTTTCTCAAACTGCGGATGAATCGCGCCCAAATAACCGATGCGCTTATCCCCGCGGAACACAGCTGCAGTTTGCCCTGGATGCAAGGCTGGATGCTGATCCGCCACAAAGCGGAACTCGCCCGCCGCGCCGGTCATGGCTAACAAAGCTTCCACATCACCTTTAAGGTCATAAAAATCAACCGCACGCTCCCCATCACTCCAATGCTCTGGATGCGCTTTACCAGCCCTAATACCAGCAATCATCGGCTGTTGGCGAACGCCATTTTCAACATCCTCCGCAGGAATGAAACGTAAACCAGTTTCACAGAAAGCTAACGATTGTTGCTGGCGTTTCTGGTTATACGCCACAGCACCTACTAAGCCTGGCCACAAACTCACACGCATCGATGACATCTCTACCGAAATCGGGTGCGGCAGCGTCAACGCAGCCACGTCATCAAATAGCATCGCTTGATGTTTAGGATCAACAAAGCTGTAAGTGATAGCTTCTTGATAGCCACGGTCAATCAAAGTGCGCTTTAATGAAACAGCACTAAGCTTGCCTTCTTGGCGGGCAATCATGCGCAATTGTGCTGCTGGAGCAGCAGCTTGAATGCGATGATAGCCATAGATGCGGGCCACTTCTTCAATCAGATCTTCTTCAATGGCCATATCAAAGCGGAAGGTTGGTACAGTCACCTGCCAAGCATCTGCATCTTCTTCAACAGCAAAACCTAAGCGGGTTAATATGTCAGTTACTTCTGCTGCAGCAATGCTAATCCCCAACACTTTGGCTAAGCGAGCTTTACGTAACACAATCTGTGCTGCTTGCGGCAGATGTTCAGGGCTTAATGCCTCAACAATCGGACCTGCTTCGCCGCCGCAAATCTCAATCAACAACGCAGTGGCTCGCTCCATCGCCGTACGTTGGAGTTCAGGATCAACCCCACGCTCGTAACGATGCGATGCATCTGTATGCAAACCAAACCGACGTGCCCGACCAGCGATCGCCGCTGGTGCAAAAAACGCGCTCTCTAAGAAGACATCCGTGGTGGTACTGGTTACACCGCTATCGGCCCCACCAAAAATACCTGCCATGGCCAGTGCTTTTGCTTCATCAGCAATAACCAACACGTCATCAGTTAAGGTCACTTGGTTGCCATCTAGCAAGGTCAGGTGCTCGCCAGCGGTTGCCATTCGTACCTGCACGGCACCTTCTAACTTAGCGTTATCAAAGGCGTGCATAGGGTGACCCAGCTCTAACAACACGTAGTTGGTCACATCCACCACAGGATCAATACTACGTACACCACTGCGGCGCAGACGTTCACGCAACCACAATGGTGACTCGGCTTGCACGTTAAGATCACGTACAATTCGACCCAAATAACGAGGACAAGCTGCCGGTGCTGCTAAGATTACCGCGCGCTCTTGGTCATGGGTTACCGTAACTGGAGCCATAGCTGGTTCAGTTACTGCTAAGCGATTCAGTACGCCCACTTCGCGCGCAATACCACGAATACCTAAGCAATCAGCGCGGTTTGGGGTTAAATCTACATCTAAAGTTACATCATTAAGTTCAAGATAATCGCGATAATCCATGCCTACTGGCGCATCGGCTGGCAATTCAATAATGCCATCGTGATCATCACTTAAACCAAGCTCAGAGTTCGAACATAACATGCCATGTGACGGCTGACCGCGTAATTTGGCTTTCTTGATTTTAAAATCACCCGGCAGCACAGCACCCACAGTCGCTACTGCTACTTTTAAACCCAATCGGCAGTTCGGCGCACCACAGACGATATCAACCGGCTCATCAGCACCGATATCAACCTTAGTGACTTGTAATTTATCGGCATCAGGATGCGGACCACAGGCAATAACTTCGCCCACCACGACGGCACTAAAATCTTCCGCTACCGCATCAATACTGTCTACTTCCAGGCCCGCCATGCTTAATTGCTCTGACAACGCCACACTATCTAAGGCCGGGTTAACCCAGCTACGTAACCATTTTTCACTAAATTTCATCTGCGTACCCGGCTTAGTTAAATTGTTTTAAGAAGCGTACGTCATTTTCGAAGAACGCACGTAAATCGTTCACGCCGTAGCGGAGCATAGTTAAACGCTCAACGCCCATACCAAACGCAAACCCGGTGTATTTTTCGCTATCAATGCCAACTGCTTGCAACACACTTGGATGCACCATGCCGCAACCTAGTACTTCTAACCATTGACCATTTTTACGACGCACGTCCACTTCTGCGGACGGCTCGGTAAATGGGAAGTAAGAAGGACGGAAACGTACTTCTAGCTCTTCTTCAAAGAAGTTCACCAAAAAGTCTTCTAGAATGCCTTTAAGCTGGGTAAAACTCACATCCGTATCTACCATCAAGCCTTCAACCTGATGGAACATCGGCGTATGGGTCTGATCGTAGTCATTACGATACACGCGCCCTGGCGAAATAATCCGCAACGGTGGCTGTTCCTGTTCCATGGTGCGGATCTGCACCCCTGAAGTTTGGGTGCGCAACATGGTCTTTGGGGTAAAATAAAAGGTATCGTGGTCGGCTCGAGCTGGGTGATTCGCAGGAATATTGAGCGCATCAAAGTTATGAAAGTCATCTTCCACTTCCGGGCCTTCGACAGTACGAAAACCTAAATCACCAAAAAACGCTTCAATTCGTGCAATGGTCTGACTGACCGGATGCATGCCGCCACGCTCAGCACGCCGACCCGGTAAACTAACATCAATCCGTTCAGCCGCTAACTTAGCCGCTAACTCTGCTTGTTTTAGTTCATCGTTACGCGCGTTAATCACGGCTTGCACTTGCTGCTTGGCTTCGTTAATCGCTTGTCCGGCAGCTGGACGCTCTTCAGCACTTAGTTTGCCGAGGCTTTTCAGCTGCTCGGTAAGAGCCCCTTTCTTACCCAAGTAATCAACTCGTACTTGGTCCAATTGTTGCGCGGTAGTGGCCGCCGCAACCGCCGCTTCAGCTGCAGCTACAATGTCAGATAACGCCATGAGTTTCCTCGGTTATGACTAAAACATAAAAGTGAATAGTTAATTGCGCCTATGATAACGAAAAAGCATAAAAAAAGGGAGCTAGAAAGCCCCCTTTTTATGTATTTCAACTAGCTTACAGAGCGCTTTTAGCTTTCTCTACCAGCGCAGCAAAACCAGCTTGGTCATGAACTGCGATGTCGGCCAGGATTTTACGATCGATTTCTACCGATGCTTTTTTCAAGCCATTGATAAAACGGCTGTACGACAAACCACTTTGACGCGCTGCAGCATTGATACGAACGATCCATAATTGACGGAACGTACGTTTCTTAGCTTTGCGGTCACGGTATGCGTATTGACCCGCTTTGATAACGGCTTGCTTCGCTACGCGATAAACGCGTGAACGAGCACCATAATAACCTTTCGCCTGCTTCAGGACTTTCTTGTGACGCGCTCGCGCGATCACACCACGTTTTACTCGTGCCATTTGCTATCTCCTTTCCTTTTACGCGAACGGTAACATGCGCGCGACTAACGCTACATCAGACTCGTGCACCATGCTTTTCGCACGTAAGTGACGTTTCCGCTTTGAGCTTTTCTTAGTCAGAATGTGACGCAAATGTGATTGCTTGCATTTAAAGCCGCCTGAAGCGGTTTTCTTAAAGCGCTTTGAGGCGCCTTTTTTGGATTTCATTTTCGGCATGAAAATTACTCCGCATTGTTAGTTAACAGTGTAACAGGGTGAGTTTGGTGAACTTCAATTGAAGCCCGCCGCCCTACTTGAAAACCACAGCTACTTCTTAGTAGGTGCCAGAACCATAATCATCTGACGACCTTCAGCCCGTCTCGGGAACGACTCGCAAGTTGAGATCTCTTCTAAATCGGTTTTGATCCGGTTTAGTAGGTCAATACCCAACTCTTGGTGCGCCATTTCTCGGCCACGGAAACGAACGGTGACTTTAGTTTTGTCACCTCCCTCCAGAAAACGAGTCAGGTTGCGTAGTTTTACCTGATAATCGCCTTCATCAGTTCCAGGACGGAATTTAATTTCCTTCACCTGAATCTGCTTCTGGTTTTTCTTTTGCTCTTTAGCGTTCTTAGCTTTCTCGTAGACAAACTTCCCGTAATCCATCAAACGACAGACTGGCGGCTCAGCGTTAGGGCTGATTTCAACCAGATCAACGCCCGCTTCTTCAGCTGCATTAATTGCATCCTGAATAGCGACAACACCGATTTGTTCACCTTCAACACCGATTAATCGTACTTCTTTGACACGAATTTCTTCGTTAATCCGATTCTTATCACCAGCTTTCTGAGTTTTTTTTCCGCCTTTAATGGGTCATTCCTCCAATCAATTAACTAATCTTGCGACTACGTACTTCTTCGTTGAGCTCAGCAATAAACTGCTGTAGCCCTTTAACACCGTGGTCTTCACCACGTCGAGTACGTACCGCAACCGCTTGGTTCTCGACTTCTTTATCGCCAACAACCAACAAATATGGAACACGTTTTAGAGTGTGCTCGCGAATTTTAAAGCCTATTTTCTCATTTCTCAAGTCGGCTGTCGCCCTAAATCCGAGTTTATTCAACTCTTTTACGATTTCTTTTGCATAATCAGCCTGATTATCGGTGATATTCATCACCACAACTTGATTTGGTGCCAACCATAATGGGAAGTAACCCGCATATTCTTCTATGATAATTCCCATAAATCGCTCTAACGAGCCCAGAATGGCACGGTGAATCATCACTGGCGTATGGCGTTCATTATCTTCGCCCACATAAGTAGCACCTAAGCGGCCCGGTAACGCGAAATCTAACTGTACCGTACCACATTGCCATGCCCGACCTAAACAGTCGTGCAGGGTAAATTCAATTTTCGGACCGTAGAAAGCGCCCTCACCCGGCAAGTATTCAAACTCAATGCCGTGATTCTTTAACGCATCGGCCAAGGCTTGTTCAGCATGGTCCCAAGTTGCGTCATCGCCTAGACGATGTTCTGGACGAGTTGACAGTTTCACTACGATATCTTCAAAACCAAAAGTTTTGTAGGTTTCGTAAACCATCTTAATGCAGCCACTAACTTCTTGCTGCACCTGTGCATCCGTACAGAAAATATGCGCATCGTCTTGGGTAAAGCCACGAACGCGCATCAGGCCATGCAAGGCACCTGATGGTTCGTTACGATGGCACGAGCCAAATTCAGCCATCCGCAACGGCAAATCACGGTAAGATTTTAAACCTTGATTAAAAATCTGCACATGACCCGGACAGTTCATGGGTTTAATAGCATATTCACGGTTTTCTGAAGCCGTAGTAAACATCAGCTCAGAAAACTTTTCCCAGTGCCCTGAACGTTCCCACAACACTCGGTCCATCATCAATGGGCCTTTTACTTCTTGGTATTTGTACTCGCGTAATTTTTCGCGAATAAAACGTTCAAGTTCTAAGAAAATGGTCCAGCCATTGTGGTGCCAAAACACCATACCTGGCGCTTCTTCTTGCCAGTGAAACAAATCTTGGGTTTTACCAATTTTACGGTGGTCACGTTTTTCTGCTTCTTCTAATCGTTGCAGATAAGCTTTTAACGCTTTTTTATCCGCCCAGGCCGTACCATAAATACGCTGTAGCATCTTATTATCTGAATTGCCACGCCAGTAAGCACCGGCTACCTTCATGATCTTGAAGTGTTGGCAAAAACGCATGTTCGGCACGTGCGGACCACGGCACATATCGATGTATTCTTCATGGTGATACAAGCCAGGCTGATCATCTTGGCTGATATCATCATCTAAAATCTCAACCTTATAAGGTTCATGACGGCTGACAAAAGTCTCGCGAGCTTGTTGCCAGCTTACCTTTTTCTTCACCACTGGATATTCAGTTTTTGCCAACTCTAGCATGCGTTTTTCTAACGCCTGCAAATCGTCTGCAGTGAGCGTATGCTCCATATCCACATCGTAGTAAAAGCCATTATCAATGACCGGACCAATGGCCATTTTCACATCAGGGAACATCTGCTTTAAGGCATGGCCGAGCAAGTGCGCGCAAGAGTGACGAATAATATGCACACCATCATCGTCTTTTGGCGTGATGATCTGTACATGGGCGTCTTCAGTAATGAGGTCACACGCGTCGTGCAAATCACCGTTAATTCGTCCAGCTACCGTCGCTTTGGCTAAACCAGGGCCAATATCTTGGGCAACATCGAGAATGGAAACGGGGCCATCAAAGGCGCGTTGACTACCATCAGGAAGGGTTACTACAGGCATGACTGAATCCTTTTTTACAGTGGTGGCACCTACCAAGTGTCACTTGTGATTTTAGAAAGCAGCACTATAGCGTATGATGCCGCCTAAAGAAAGTCCTGCAGCTAGAGACATCAACCATGCAAAGCTTCATTGGCCCTATAGCGGCCCTAACTGCCGCCTTATTTTGGACCCTAGCCACGCTGCTTTATAGCCAAGCGGGTAGTTACTTGTCCGCCACCCAACTAAATTTAGTCAAGGGCATCGTGGCCTGCCCGCTACTGTTTATTGCTGGATGGTTCACCGGGCAGTTGCTGGCTCTCGAGGCTAACCCTGCCACCTACCTACTGCTTGCCAGTGGCGTGATCGGCATTACTTTGGGCGATACCTTATATTTTTCAGCCCTGCGTCGACTCGGCCCCTGGCACACCATGCTACTGGAGTACTTGGCGCCGCCGTTCGCCGCGCTGCTGGCATGGGTATTGTTAGCCCAAGGCATGCGCTTACAAGAAGTGATCGCTGCGGCCATTATCATTCTGGGCATTGTGGTCGTGATTAGCGAAAAACCAGCGGCCGCCAATCGGGTGCAACTCAGCACCAGTGGCATTGCCGCGGGCGTTGGCGCAGCATTATGCCAAGCGCTAGGGCTCGTGATGTCGTTTCACGCCCTGCAAGAATTCAACATGAACCCCCTTAATGCCGCCTTACTTAGGTTGCTTGCCGGAACCTTAGCGCTGACCCTAGCGCTACTGGTACTCAAACCTAGTTTGCTACGTAGCACCCGGGCCGCGCTCAGACACACCTCTATCCCCTGGCTATTGGTGGCTATCGTGATGGGTACTTTTTTAGCCATTTGGCTACAGCAAACCGCCATTGCCTATATTAATCCGGGCCTTGCCCAAACCTTACTGGCAACCGCTCCGCTGTGGCTAATTCCGATTCAATGGCTACGCGGCCAACCACTGTCACTACGCAGTATTGCGGGTGCTTTAGTTGCCGTGGCCGGTATTGCACTGTTGTTTGGATTCACGGATGTCAGCTAGTTGGTTACCCCGCCGGTAGCTAACTAGTTGAGCCATCAGCTAAAATAATTTACGACTTTGGCAACAGGAAATTTTCGTAGAATCAGCCATACTAAAGTGAATCAATTCACTGCAAGGAAGTAAGTATGAACGCTGATAAACTCTACGATGCCGGCCTACGCTGCCCTCATTGCGGCCATCGCATCCACGTTAGTATTGACCCCTCTGAGGGCGCCCAAGATTACTTAGATGAATGCGCGGCATGCGGGTCAGACATACATCTGATTGTGAAAATAGATGAGGTAGCGGATAAAATCATTGTGCGCGTGGCCAGCGATGATGAAAACTTCTATTGAGTCTTAATCACCACTGACATCGCCGCTAGCCGTTGTAGGAGTTGCCGATGGCGCCGCAACGGCCACCACTCATATAAAAAGATCTGCAGCGGCTGCCACATAGCAACCCAGCACACAATCAACAGCCCTTCTGAAATAAAATCGACGGCGCGCGAATGCGGCACCTGTTGTTGCAATAAATCGCTCACACCAAAACAGGCAATTAAAAACGCCAAGCCCACCAACAAACTGAAGCGACCTTGGCGCATTAACCGACGAAACTGTTGTTCGGTGGCTTCAACACTGGCGCTAAAATAACTTTGCAAGGCCGCGCTGACACGCTCTTGGGCCAGTTCAGGAGCTGCCACCTGCTCTACTAATACTTCTAATTTAAAAGCCCCCGTACGCGGATGCTCAGCCGCCCAATCGACAATGAAACTCTCAGCTGCGGGGTCAAGATCGCGGCCAACAAACGGCGACGGGTCGAGCGAGTTAAATAACTGCTCAACCGATCGCAATTTTAATCGAATCACATGTTCGTTGGCGGCCATAGCTTATTGGCCACGCTGGGCAAGTACTCGCTCAACCGTATTCACAATGGTCATGGTTTGTTGGTCGAACTCAAGATTAACCTGTTCTGCCGCAGCTAAATTAGTAAGCCGCAAAGTTTCAGGAATTAAATGCAACGAAAACTTATTGCCAACCACTTGACCCACCGTCAAACTTGCGCCATTGACACCGATAAAGCCCTTGGGCAAAACGTACGGCGCAAACTGCGGTGCAAATTCAATCCACAGGGCCAGGTTATCCGGGCTTTGTTGGCGCTCAACAATGCGTCCAACGCCATGAATATGCCCAGAGACATAATGACCGCCCATTTCATCGCCAACTTTTAAACTCCGCTCAAAGTTAACCGTATCACCTACAAGGAGCTCACCTAAATTCGTTAAGCGCAAGGTTTCGTCAATAATATCAAAGCTTACCGTGCTATCAGTAAAACGCACCACAGTTAAGCAGCAGCCATTAATCGCAATACTGGCCCCCAATGCAACCTGTAGCAGGTATTCAGGCGCCACGCTCAACGTAAGGTGACGAAAGTTATCACGATCTTCTAATTGGACTACTTGCGCTTGGGTTTGTACTATTCCGGTGAACATACGTGGTCTCTTTTTGGTTTAATCAAACAACACTAGCTAAAAATATTGTAACTAGAATGCCCATCAAGTGCTATGTAAAGTATACCAAGCAGCAAGTAACTAGGATCCCTATGACTCTCCTGCAACAATTTTATTGGCTAGCGGCACTGCTTCTATTAACTGCCTGTACCCCCGCCCCAGCTGGATTAGAGCAGGTAGCTGATTACCGGCAGCGGGTCGCTAATACCCTCAAGAGCCCATTACCAGCACCAGTGCTAGCAGCGCCCACCTGGCAACTGCCGCCGTTGCGCGAGCTTCGCATCGAAGTACCAAGCCAGAGTCTGTCGTTGCTGGATGCGATACGTTTAGATCAATGCCAAGCGGGCAGTCTAATCGCTGAGCGCAACAGCAGTTTAGGCAAATTACAACAGGGCTTAGTGCGCTACTATCATGATTATCAGCTGCTGCAAGCGCTTTATATCTGTGCCGCTCAGCTAGAACAACAAGGTCAGCTTGAATTAGCGCAAAAGGTGAGCGACTTAAGCCGCAACAAAGCTGCCAATATGACCCAACTCAAGCTCCAAGCCTTGGTAAGTGACCCTAGTATACGGCAAAGTTTACGCCTAGCAGATCGTCCTTTAGCCAAGGTCGACCCTGCCCAACTCGCGCCGCTTTTAACCGCCTTACAACAAGTCTACCTACTGTTAAATGCGCCCTTACCAGCGCCCAATGCGGCATTCAACCAAGAGCAGCAAAGCGAGTTATCGATAGCCCCGGTTGCGCTGGACGAGCTAGAGCAGGCATTGCAGCTCCTCGAACAGTCTCCTTACCTAAGCCAACTCTGGCGCGCTCTGTATGATCAGCAACAATACCTGCAGCAGCTAACGCCATTAGTACAAGACTTGAGTGCCGCAGCCGGTTGCCTAAGTGCCGGCACTCCCAGCCGGGCCCAGGTATTGCGCAATGTTTTTGTGCAATATTTCAGTGGCCCTGTGCAGCAGCATTTTGCCGGCCTAATTCGCCAAGCTCAGCAAGTAGCTCCGCTGTTAACCCTATTGGCCTCACCCGAGGCACCGCAAGCGTGGTTAACCCACCTGCGACTAATCAACGCATTACCTGATCAACTCACCGATACCACCCGTAATCATGTGCGTTATTGGCAACAGTTCTTCAGTGATTGTGGTTTTACCCCGGGGACATAACTCAAGTAAAACACTTGGCAGCCATGACAAATTAGAGTATTTTATGAGAACGATTCTCATTAAGCATTTGGCTTAAGTTGTCACTCAGTCTACCCAGGAGCTTATTCATGACCCTTTTTAAACAATTAACCAGTGCCTCTATTGCCGTTATCCTTGCCAGCGGCGTAGCTTTTGCACCAGCTAGCCAAGCTAGCGATGACCGTCCCGACCACTTTAAAGGCAAGCCATCAGAAAACCTTGAGCAAGCCTTAGATAACTTGCGCGAATACAATAAAAAATTAGCCGAAGAACTTAACGGTGAGTTAACGCCTCAAAAAATGGGGGAAATTCATCAATTAACCTACACCCTCGAAGTCGCACTGCAACGTCTAGAGACCGAAGTTGATGATTTACAAGACGTGCTAGAGGAAGTTCACAAAGGCTCAGAGCACATGGACTTTGACAAAGTGAAGAAAAACGGTAAACAATACCTGCAAACTTCAGGAAAAATAGTGGACTAACATGAGCTTTACCAGTACCAGTAATTATATTGTTGCCGATGATCTCGGCCTAGCCGTAAACGCCGCAGTAACTTTAGAAAAACCGCTCTTACTCAAAGGCGAACCTGGCACTGGTAAAACCCGACTGGCGGAAGAATTAGCCGCCAGTTTGGGCGTACCACTGATTCGTTGGCAAATAAAATCCACCACCAAAGCTCAGCAAGGTCTGTACGAATACGATGCTGTATCGCGCTTGCGTGATAGTCAGTTGGGCAGCGACAAAGTGCACGATATTGCCAATTACATTAAACCGGGCAAACTCTGGCAGGCTTTTAGCGCGACCACCCGACCGGTATTGTTGATCGATGAAATCGACAAGGCGGACATCGAGTTTCCCAACGATCTCTTACATGAACTGGATCAAATGGAGTTTCATGTGTATGAGACGGGCGAGCAAATCAGAGCTCAACAGCGCCCTATTGTTATCATCACCTCCAACAACGAAAAAGAACTGCCAGATGCCTTTCTGCGACGCTGTTTTTTTCACTACATCAAATTTCCGGATGCAGACACCTTAGCGCAAATCGTGCAGGTTCACTTTCCAGACATTCGACAACAGTTGTTGAGTACCGCACTCGAGGTTTTCTTTGACTTGCGCCAAGTGCCAAATCTGAAGAAAAAGCCATCCACGTCGGAACTAATCGACTGGCTAAAACTCTTGCTCGCGGAACAAATCCAGCCCGCTGACTTACAACAGAATACCGGCCTGATGCCGCTGTTCGGTGCCTTGTTAAAAAACGAGCAAGATGGGCAACTGGTTGAGAAACTCGCCTTTATGGCGCGTCGCCAGCGCTAATGCTAATAGAGTTTTTTTACTGCCTGCGTAAACATGGGCTTAGCACTAGTATTACCGAGCTTTTAGATCTTTTGGCTGGGTTAGAGCGCGGTGTGATCTTTGCTAACGTCGATGACTTCTATACGCTAGCAAGGCTGGTGCTCGTTAAAGACGAGAGTCTGTACGATAAGTTTGACCAAGCCTTCGCCGAATATTTTACCGGCGTTGAGCAGGTTGATCTTGCTGCTAGCATTCCGCCTGAATGGCTAGAACAGGCTCTGCAGCGCCAGCTCAGTGACGAAGATAAAGCTAAACTTCAAGCTTTGGGCGGCCTAGATGAACTCCTTAAAACCTTCCGCGAGCGCTTAGCCGAACAACAAAAGCGCCATGCTGGTGGCAACAAATGGATTGGCACCGGTGGCACCTCACCGTTTGGCGCATACGGCTATAACCCTGAAGGTATTCGTGTCGGCCAAGACCGCAGCAATGCGCGACGCGCAGTCAAAGTGTGGGATCAGCGCGAATTTAAAGATCTCGATGGTGGCCAACAACTCACCCAGCGCCATCTGCAACTCGCCCTGCGCAAATTACGCAAGTTTGCCCGATCTGGCGCAGCCACCGAACTAGACCTCCCCAACACCATTCGAGCCACCTCGCAAAAAGGCGGATTACTTGATTTGCAATGGCAGGCGGAACGTCACAACGCCATCAAAGTGTTGATCTTGTTTGATGTCGGTGGCTCTATGGATGACTATATCTATGAATGTGAACAGCTTTTTAGCGCTGCCCGCAGTGAATTTAAACACCTCGAATTTTATTACTTTCATAACTGCGTGTATGAGCATGTGTGGCAACATAACAGCCGCCGTTTTACCGAAAAAACGCCCACGAAAGAGCTTATCAATAAATACGGCCGCGACTACAAGCTGATTTTTGTCGGCGATGCCACCATGGGGCCCTACGAAATCGCTTATCCCGGGGGGAGTGTCGAGCACTGGAACGAAGAGCCTGGTTCAGCTTGGATGCAAAGATTACTGGGGCATTACCAGCATGCGGTTTGGCTTAATCCCCAGCCACAACAGCACTGGCATTATTACGCGTCCATCGACATGATGAACGAACTCATGGGGCAACGCATGTTTCCACTCACCTTAGATGGCTTAACCACAGCCAT
>JTFO01001306.1_pt1 | contig 22115 bp, 20 predicted proteins | sample 235411 | NCBI WGS metagenome assembly JTFO01 (sample SAMN03067590, study PRJNA260953) | activated sludge metagenome | biome: Sludge; feature: Wastewater; isolation source: CETP activated sludge from laboratory augmented bioreactor treating... | place: India:Gujarat | collected 2013-04
TCCCAACCCATCGCTCCCTTGACGCTGCAAGGTTGGGGCGTGCGTCTGGAGCCTTTGCAACTGGCGCATGTGAAATTGCTGGAAGCGGCTGCGGCCGATGGCGAACTTTGGAATGTGCGTGTGACCAGCGTCCCCGCCCCCGGCCAGACCCAGGACTATGTCAACAAAGCTCTGGACGGTCTGGAACAGGGCCATATGCTGCCCTTTCTGGTATGGGACCTGAGCACAGACCAAGCTGTCGGCACCACGCGTTATCACGACATTATTGCGCCAGTGGGCCGCCTGGAAATCGGCTACACCTGGTATGCTCGCAGCGCCCAGCGCAGCCACGTCAATACCGCGACCAAGCTGCTCTTGCTGCAACATGCTTTCGAGACCTTGAGAGCCGGCGTCGTAGGCTGGCGTACCGACCACCTGAACTTCAAATCCCAGCAAGCCATCACCCGCCTGGGAGCTCGTTTCGACGGACGAGTTCGCCACCATGCTATGCGCCGCGACGGCACGATACGCGACACCCTGTTCTACAGCCTGATGGCAGGCGAGTGGCCGGATGTCCGCGCCCACTTGCTGGACAAACTAAGGCAGCACGGCCATGTTGCTTGATTTCTTCTACCACCTGCGCGAACGCGGCCTGCCGGTTTCCATTCAGGAGCACCTGACGCTGCTGGACGCATTGTGCAAAGGGATCATGCCCCCCACGCTGGACGATTTTTACCATCTGTCCAGACTGGTGCTGATCAAGGACGAAACCCTTTACGACCGCTTTGATTTGGCCTTTGGTGAGTTCTATCAGCCACAGTTGGAGGCGCTGGCCAAGGACAAGACCTTGCCCGAGGACTGGCTGCGCAAAACACTGACCCGCAACCTGACGCCTGAACAGAAAGCTGCATTGGAAAAGCATGGGCTGGAAAAACTGCTGGAGATGTTCAAGGAACGTCTGAACGAACAGCAAGGGCGACATGCGGGCGGCAGCAAATGGATTGGCACGGGTGGCTCCTCACCGTTTGGACATGGTGGCTATCACCCCGAAGGGATCCGTATCGGCGGCCCCTCTGCAGGAAACCGTACCGCCATCAAGGTCTGGGAAAAGCGCGAGTTCGTGGATTACGACGACCAGCAAGAGCTGGGCACACGCAACTTCAAAATGGCGTTGCGACGCCTGCGCCGCTTTGCCCGCCAGGGCGCCCCCACCGAGCTGGATCTGGACAGCACCATACGCGAGACAGCTCGCAATGCCGGCATGCTGGATCTACACATGCAGGCCGAGCGACAAAACCGGGTCAATGTGCTGATGCTGCTGGATATTGGCGGCAGCATGGATGACCACATCGCCCAGGTAGAATCCCTGTTCTCGGCTGCACGCTCTGAGTTCAAGCACCTGGAAGCGTATTACTTCCATAACTGCGTGTATGAATCAGTCTGGCGGAACAATGCTCGCCGTCAAAGCGAGAGGTTGGATACCTGGGATTTGCTGCGCAAGTACAACGAGGACTGGCGCATCATTATCGTGGGCGATGCCACCATGAGTCCTTACGAGATCATGGCTCCAGGCGGTTCTGTTGAGCACTACAACAAGGAAACCGGCGCAGCCTGGCTGCAAAGGCTGAACGATCACTGGCCACGAATCGCCTGGCTGAACCCGGAACCGCAGGCTTATTGGCCGTATCGACAATCCATCGCCATCATTCAGAACCTGATGTCCGACCATATGTACCCCGTTACCAGCGCAGGGCTGGAAGAGGCGATGCGTTACTTGTCGCGCTAAACAACCACCTTCTGTTCGACGACGGACAGGAAATCAACACCCGAGGCGCCAAAGACAAGGGCATAAGGTCAGCCAAGGGCGCTTTCCCTTCAGACATAAAAAAAACCCGCACAGTCACAAAACTGCTGCGGGTTTTTCATCACGCTTTTCAAGCCATCAACGCCCTTTCTGACGCTGCAACATCCCAGCGCGCTGCTTCTCCAACTCATTGATCTGACGCTGCAATTCACGCAGCTGCTCACGGGCTTCACGTTCCTGCTCTGCCAGAGCCTGAGCTTCGCGGCGGGACTCTTCACGCTGGGCGATGGCCAAAGCTTCTTGCTGACGCTGCAAAGCCAGATCGTTTTGCAAAACAGTCAACTGGTCCGCGCTTTCATTCAATTTCTTTTCAGCATCAGCCACTTCGGCCTGCAGCTTGATGCGCTCCAGATCAGCGGCGGCATAGTCTACCGTGTCCTGACGGTACTGGGTGTACATACGCTCGGCCAGGGATTCGTCGGTGGTCTTGAACACACGCCAGAATTCACGCTGCTGAAACAGGGCCACGTAATACGTCATGCTCTCGGCAGAGAACAGCAAGCTGGCACCAAAACGACCGTTATAGGCAGTACGCAGCTCTTGGACGGCACGCGCCTGAATCAACTGCTGCAACTGGGCCACAGTGGTGTTCTGATAGGCCGGAGCCGGAGCGGGTGCAGGTGTAGGGGCCACTTCCGGCGAAGCGACAGGCGCCACTTCCTGGACATCTTGCTCTTGAGTTTGCGCCACTACAGGCCGCTCTGGCTCCTGCACCAAAGACATCGAGCTGCACCCTGACAATAAAAAAAGTCCTCCCAAGGACAGCAACGCCGCCGTCTTCTGACTAAGGTTCACCATACCCATCCCTTGATAATCCATTTTTTTGTGTTTAGCTTGATACACAGAATCAGCCCGTATTCTAAACGCGCGTTGTCGCATCTTGTGCCTTTATGTTGAATTTGCGCATCTTTTCCCACAAGACTTTGCGAGAAATTCCTAAGACAGCAGCCGTATCCTGGCGTCGCCAGTTCTGCGTATCCAGAACATTGATAATGCGAGCGCGCTCCTCCTGCTCCTGCGCACTCAGGCTGATGACCGGCTCGGGCCGCTCCAAAATAGGCGCCCCTTCAGGCAAAGCCATGGCCGGAGCCATCACCGGGGCGTTAAAGCGTTCCAGCACTTGCCGCAGTTGTACCGACTCCCAGGCACCGAACTGTTTACTCATGACAGCAACACGTTCAACCAGATTAGCCAGTTCCCGCACATTACCGTTAAAGCGCATGTTGCCTACGGCATCCAGCACCCATTGCGGAATATCTTCAACGTCACATTCCAGCGCCTGTTCCAGCAAGGCGCAGAAAATAGCGATCTTTTCCTGAGAGCCGCGCTGCTCCAGATTCGGAATCAGCAGCTCCACCACGGCCAGACGGTAATACAGATCAGCGCGAAACTGACCCTGCTGCACCAAACCCAAGAGGTTTTTATTGGTGGCTGCGACCATACGAAAATCGACCGGGATCTGTTGCGTCGACCCCAGGCGCGTCACGCAGCGCTGCTCCAGAACGCGCAGTAGTTTGACCTGTTGATGCAAGGGCAAATCCCCGATTTCGTCCAGAAACAGGGTGCCTTGATCTGCCTGCTCGAAATAGCCTTTATGAGCGCCAATTGCGCCCGTAAAGGCCCCTTTCGCATGGCCAAAGAAATGAGCTTCGAACAAACCCTCAGGCACGGCCCCACAGTTCACCGGAACGAAAGGACCTTGGGCACGTGAGGAGCGCTCGTGCAGCAATTGAGCAATACGTTCTTTGCCCACACCTGTTTCACCATGAATCAGAACACTGGCCCCGCTATCGGCGTACATATCCGCTTCAGCAATCAAGGCCCGCATCACAGGCGATACGGCTACTAATGGTTGAGGACCACCCTGCCCTTCGCGCTCGACCTGTGCGGTCAACCCGGCCAGCTTGGCGACCAGGGTACGCAGCTCGGCCTGACTGAAAGACAGCGGCAAGGTATAGGAGTAGGCCGAGGGGTAAAAACGCGGGTCGTAGCCTCGGTCCTCCGAGGCCACCCAGATCACCGGGATGGCGTGCTCGACCAGCCACTGGTGCTGCTCAAAACGTCCCTGGGCCATCACACTGACGGACACCAATGCAACCGCATGGCGCGTGGGATGACGCTCGGCGTCCAGTACCAGGGAAGGCTCTACGCGCATGACCGCTACCGAACTGGGCTCCATGGCGCGCTCGGCACGCGTCACCAGATCGGAGCTACCCTCCCAGACGTATAAAACAGGTTCATTACCCATAAAGCTGACACTCATTGCTGTGTTCGCCCCCCGCCCTATTGCACCAGATAGGCAGTACCGCACTGCACATCATGAAGTTTCACATCGGCCTCGACCAAACTCAGGCCCAGCAGCTTTAGCAGCCCCTCCAGCAGCGCACTCAAGCCTTGCAATACAGGGTCCAACAACGCGACGACCAGACTTAATACGGCACCGACCAGGTTGGAGTCTTTAAAGACCAGCACCTCTACCGCTCCTGTTCGGCACTCGCGCATCGCTTGCTGACCACCAATACCACCGATCACGCAGGCCAGATCACTCAAGGGCGCACCCAGCAGGGTTGTCAGCAAATTATCGACAAAGCCCAGGGTTCCGCCCAGCACACCAATCAAGCCATTCTGGCTCATGGTGCGGGCCAGTTGATCCATACGTTCCTTGGACCAGTTCATCTCGTTGACCACCTCAGACACCGAGCGTCCGGGGCCATCCCCCACCAGACTCTCTGCCATCGTGCGCTTGCCGGACGCACCGCTCCATGGGGTGTTCAACAAATCACCGAGAATGCCGGACAGAACGGCATCAGAGAGCAGACGCACACTACGGGACAGGTCCAGTTGAGTGGCATTGACCGTCGCTTCCGAAGGTTCGCCCGGAGGCGCCGTCAGCGTCACGTGAACCGGATTTTTGGTATCAATCAGGGGTAAGGTCACTTTGGCCGTCAAGGGCAAAATACCCAGCACGTTAATGATGCGATGACGCTGAATGTCTCCAAAGGACTCATCCTTGCAACTGTTGCTGGTCGAGAAGAAATCCGAATGCGGAAATTTGCCCAGACACACGTTCACCAAGGAGGAGCTGACCGCAATGGTGGCCTGGTTCGCGGCAATCGGAGCGCGGCAGATATTAACCAGTTCGCCAGAGGCCTGAGACAACTCAATGATGACCGGCAGGCTGACTTCCGTCCCCAGAATTTTCAAAATCGGGCCTGCCAGCGGAATCTTGGAGGTATCCAGATTCAGATAAACACGTACACCCGCCGAATTCGCTTTAGTGCCTACCCCGCCCATGGCAATACTAGGCGGCTCTACGATCCGTACTCGCAAATCCAGGGCATTATTGAACATATCGGTCAAACCGGCTGGCAGCGCCGTCAGGTTCAGATCGATCAGGTTCTGACCATTGGCCACTACCAAACCGGTGTTGACCAATTGCAGCACATCCAGATTCACATTCAAGGCCGACAGAGGATCCACACCATTGATCAGGGCCAGGATACCGCCATCGCCCAGCAGCTTGATCGGCAAATCCAGGGGCCCGACGCCCAGCAACAAGCGGATGTATTCCTGCAAGGCCCCAACGTCCAGACCCAGTGTTTTTTGCTGATCCAACAAATCCAGACTGGCACTGAGCAAATCAGCCAAGGTCAGTTGTTCCAGTTGCGCCAACTCTTGCGGCGTTCCGACACCGGCAATGACAGTGGCAGGCAATCCCAGGGCTTTCAACAAACCGGAAGGCGTAATCTTGGCATTGACCAGACCGGCTGAGTCCAGCACCGTCAATTGATCCGGACGCAGACCTACGCCGCGCAGCAGGTTATAGACCAGACCATTACGTTTTAAGGACAGCAATCGGCTGCCCACGGAAAAGGTCGCAACCGGCTCGCTGTTCTTGGCGGTGGCAACCGCTTCAATCACCGAGGAGGTGAAAAAGGGAAACAAGGAAGGGGGTTGATAACTCAAGTGGACGCGCACCGAGTCAGCGGGCAAGGCGGGCACGAAGCGCTGGGCCGGGTCACTTTGGTTGCTATTCCATTGACCACAAAGGACTTTGGCGCCATCGCCCGTCAAACCCGCCGCAGGCGAATCGGGCTGGCTACGCAGGCTGAACCTGGCCATGTTCTCACCTTGCTGACAGCCCAATGCATCCCCAGAACCCAGGGCCTGCGCCCCCGCCAAGGCAGCCAGGTCGGCCGCGTTTTGCAGCCCCCGCTTCACATGGAAGTTATGCCCCAGGTGCGCCGCCCCCAGCAGCACTAGCCCCACCAGCAAAGCCGCAGCCGCAGGCACAATAATGGAACCTTGCTGCTTGTGTGCCTGCTCGTTTTGGGTTCGAGTTATTCCCCATTTCATCTCGCTCTCCTGGCCTGCTCCAGCCCTATAGGCTTAATCACTACTGTTTGTTTTGATGCGTTCTTTCATGTACTCAGGAATGGGATGCTTAAAGCTGTTCAAATAACGCTCCCACGCCAGATTGGCTGCGGCTCCGTGCACGGGCAACACCTTGCCTTCCCGGTCCGGGTCGGCCTGCATGCTAAGTAGGCTGCGGGTATCAGGACCCACCTCGATGCGTGGTGGGATATGGCGACGCTCGTTCTGCACATGCACAGGCAGGCCTTCCACTTCAGGCCAAGGATGTACTTCCTCATCGCTCAAGCGGTACTTTTCATAAGGCTGGCGTTCAGCCGGCGTTGCCGCCGCAGCCACCGGTGTATCCATACCCTGATTGCTGGCTGCTGCCGGGCTGGTGTTGACCGGGTACGTGCGGGTGTCGGAAACCATGGTTCCAGTCAGTGGAGCTTGTGTCTGCGCCCAGGCACTACTGGCCATCAACAAGGTGCAGCAGGCCAAAATGCGGGATCGGTTCATTGCGATATCCTTGAAAAAACGGCAATCAATTCATTGACGAGGACACGGGGCCCAGGCTCTCGAGCAAGGGTCGGTTCAAGCCCGCTTGCGTGGAGGAAACCACAACCGGAGCAGGACGAGCCACGACCTGGCGCTGAGGCTGAACGGATCGATTCAAGACCACTTGATCCGCTGCCACCGAGGGGGCTGAGCTCAATGCCACCGCCTGAGCTCTGGCCTGCTCTTGCTTTGCAGTCGCTGCCATGCGCAGCTCTTGGTGTTTCTGCATTTGCTGACGGGCATGCAATTGCTCTAGTTCCTGCCCAATTTGCTCGGCCATCTGCACAATGGCTTGCTGGGTTGCCGGGTCCATACCCGCCTGCTGCATCACAAAACCGGCCCGCTGCGTCTCCTGACTAACCAGCAGATACAAGGCCATATTGCTCAAGATCTTGGGATTGTCCGGGGCCAGTTCTGCGGCCTTGCCCAAGGCCAGACGCGCTTCCTGGGGGCGACCGGAACGCAAGTAGGCATAGGCCAGATCACTTTGCACAATGGCATTGGTCGGATCTTGCTGAGCGGCTTGCTTCAGAAAATGGGCGGCCTGATCAAAGTGCTCTTGCGAGCCCGCGATCAAACCCAAGCCTTGATAAGCCCTCCCGGCCACTGGCGTATTCAACAGAGCCTTAAACGTATGCGCGGCTTGTTCCAACTGCCCGGTTTGACGCTGCGCCTCGGCCCGCAACACCATGACCTCTGGATCGGCGCCGTATTCTTTTTCCATGGCCTCGGCATACGCCAGGGAAGCAAAGTAACGGCCCTGCTTTTGTGTCTCTTGCAGCATGCGTACCGCCATCTGCTTGTCGGTGGGCTTGCGCTTTTCCCAGTGCTCAATCTCTTTGCTCTGCAAAAAGGCTTCCTGCTCCTGTTGCTGACGCACCAGCTCGTAAGCCGAATCCGTGGTGGAGCACGCCACCAGCAAGGTACTGCCCAAACCCAATGCAGCCCAGCGCATCACGGGACGAATCCATGTCGACGTTTTCATTAAAATCATCCTCCGGCCACTTGGCTCAAGCCACGGAACAAGGCCAGAAAACCCGACCCTGCAGTAATAATCAACAAGGCAGGCAGCAAAGTCAGCACCATGACGCCCGTCATCTTCACCGTCAATTTGCCCACTTTGGCCTTCAATTCCAGACGACGCTGCTCGCGCAAGCGCACACCGAAGCGGTGCAAGGGTTCTTGCATGGCACCGCCATGCTGATCCACCTGCACAATCAGGCGGCAGATCACGGCCAGATCCTCGTTGGTAAAGCCGCTGGCAATCCGCTCCAAAGACTGCTCACGAGTACGGCCACGGGCGTATTGCTCGACCGCAATGGTCAGCTCGGAACCCATAACGGGAATCACGTCATGAAATTCGCGCTCGATAGTGTGCAAGGTCTGGTCCATGGACAGGCCCACGCCTTGCAACAAACGCAGCAAGTCCACAAACAAAGGCAGCTCGGCAGCGATACGCAGACGACGCTGCGAGACGCGGCGTACCAGCCACCATTTGGGTAACATCCAGCCCAGGGCAAAGCCAATGAACACGGACACAAACGGCACATACTCATTTAGCCTGCGCGTCATGGGCAGCAAGCTGAACAAGATAATCAGGAAAATGCTCAGGCCCACTCGACTCAAGACGAAATACTGCCGCGCCACATCAATATGCTTGAAGCCAGCATTCATGACGAGCACGCGATCTTCTTCACTAAGCAGACTGGATCCGAAGCGCCCTTTTAGCCAACGCTCCCCCAAACTGCCTGCCTGCATCTTGATCTGTTCCACCGTCTGACGAGACTGGCTGGGCGCCGGCGACGTATGCGCTGCGCCTTTCAGGCGTTCATCAACTACTTGGCTTAAACGCGTGGCTTGCTGACGCTGCTGCCAATGGTGGTGAAACCACAAAGCAAACAGAATCAAGCCTGCCAATGCGCAAGCCACGGCACCCCAGACCAGAACGGTTTGTGCTTCCAAGGCCATCATGTCTTGCTCCTAGACATTGCGTGCCATCCAATACAGCCAATAACAACCTACACACTGCAAGATCGCTGCAAACAGCAGCATGCGAAAACCCACCGGGTCATTCCACATCGTCAGGAACAGCTCGTTATTGAAAATCAGAATGTAGACCCCGATCAGGATCGGCAATAAAGCCAAAATCCAGGCAGACAGGCGTACTTCGGCTGACAAGGCCACCAGCTCGCTGCGCGCATTTTCCCGGTCACGCATGAAACCCGCCATACGTTCCATGGTCTGGTCACTACGGCCACCAAAACGCATCGCCACGCTGATGACGGCAGCCACCAAAAACAGCTCATGCAAGCCGTGTTGGCGCGACACGGCACGCAAGGCCACATCCAGATCCTGACCAGACCGATGCAGGGAGTTGGCATCCTGCAACACCTGCCCCAAAGGTTGCGGCGTGTTGTCAGCTGCACTTAAAAAGGCCGCGCCCATACTGTTACCGATGGTGATCAAGCGAACCATCAGATCCAGAAAATCCGGAATCTGCGAAACGATTTTGCGGTGACGCTTATCGCTGCGAAACCACAAAAAGGTATAGGCTCCCAGCACCGTCGCAAGCAGCATGGCGCCCCCCGCCACAGGGCCAACCAGCACCAGCAAGACAGCAGGCGGCACCACAATGCTCAGCACAAGAGTCAGATAAAAACGCTGCGAGGGCCGAATCCCGGTGCGCAGCATGAACTCACGCCACCCTTTCGGAGCGCCCAACCAGGCATCCTGGGTGCCGGGCTGTGCCCGTACGCTGCTCTGTACCACCGGGCGCAAAGCCAACTGCTGCTCCAGAACGTGTGCTGAACGCTGTGCCTGCTGGTGCTGGGCACCTTTGGCCCAAAGCAACAACGCCCCCAGCATCAAAATCACAGCCGCCAACGCGATATACAACGCGATCATTTAGCGTCTCCAATCCCAAAAACCACCGCCCTCTTTAGGCGTGTTTTCCTGGGCCTGAACTTGCTCGTTAGCCAGTTGATCGCGGTACTGCAGCAACTTGCGGGTATGCGGATGAATACCCAGGCTGACCCAACGATCCTGTTCGGTGCCATCGTCCAGCACATAGGATTCGTGGCGATACAGCTCTTGCATGGCAATCACGCCATCGCCCATGCCGGTCACTTCGGTAATAGACAGCACCCGGCGCTTGCCGTTGGGCAAACGACCAATCTGAATAATGAAGTCCAGCGCACTGGCAATCTGCCGGCGCAAGCTGTCTTCACTACCCTGGAAACCCGCAAAACCGGCCAGCATTTCCACTCGATACACACATTCACGCGGCGAGTTGGCGTGGATTGTGGCCATGGAACCTTCATGGCCGGTGTTCATGGCCTGCAGCATGTCGATGACTTCGGCACCTCGCACTTCACCCACCACCACCCGGTCAGGACGCATACGCAAGCTGTTACGCAACAGTTCACGAATCGAAATCTCGCCACTGCCGTCATATCCTGCCTGACGCGCCTCCAGACGCACCACATGCGGGTGGTTCAAGGCCAGTTCGGCGGTATCCTCTACCGTTACAACGCGCTCGGTCTTGGGGATGTAAAAGGCCAACGCATTCAGCAAGGAGGTCTTGCCTGAGCTGGTCCCGCCAGAAATCAAAATATTGCAGCGCGAAGCCACGGCCGCTTGCAGCAAGCGGTCGACCGGTTCGTCAAAGGCCCCCAGGCGCAGCAGGTCTGCCGGCTTGAGCGGATCCTTGCGGAACTTGCGGATGGAGACCATGGGGCCATCCACTGCCAAGGGGTGAATGACCACGTTCAGGCGACCACCATCGGGCAAACGGGCATCGACCATCGGTACGGACTCGTCCAACCTGCGTCCCAGCGGAGCTAAAATACGACGCACAATGCGCAGCACATGCTGATCGTCGGTAAAGCCGCTGGGTTCACGCCCCAGAACGCCACCACGCGACACAAACAGCTTGTCATAACCATTGATCAAAATATCTTCGACCCCGGGATCTTCCAGCAGATCCTCCAAAGGCCCCAAACCCGCCAGTTCACGAGTCAGCGCCTGCACGATCTCGCGCACTTCCTGTTCGTTGACAGGCACCCGCTTCAAACGTACAAAGCTGGCTAATTCGATACCCACAAAATCCTGAATGGCCTGCCGTGTCCAGCGGCCAAACTCGGCCCCCAACTCCTCGATGCGAGCCAGCAAATGTTCATGGGCCTGTTCCCGAACCTGAATCAGGTCGGGACGACCACCGAGCAATGAAGTATTGTTCATGCTTTACTTTTCCATGCTTGGGCCTGTTCAGCCCCCGAACCTGAATTTCAACCGTCCCAAAACCGAACTGACCTTGTTTTGTGACAGCCCCTGCCTGCGTCCCGTCAGCCCCGATGCCAGACTTTGCAAAGCACGGGTATACGGGTCCTTCTCATCCACTTGCACCAAAATCTTGCCCAGCCCGGCGCTGCGCCTATGCCCAAGACGCCGATCTGGTAGCACGGCTGCCAGTTCCAGGCCAAAGCGCTCTGCAATGGCTTGCCCCGAAAAACCGTAAGCCGGATCAAACTGATTGACCACTAGACGCACATTGGCCAGCGCATCGAACTGCGCACGCACAGCCAAGAACTCGGCCAGGGAGACCAGCGCCCCCATACTTTGGTCGGTTACCACCAGCACCTCGTCCACCAGCGACTCCAGTTCCACCAGAAAACGCGGATTAGGAAAGCCACCGGCATCAATGACCAGACAGCCCATGCGTTCACGCAAATAACTGCACAGGCCCAGCGAATCTTCCAGACTGATCTGATTCAAGGTGTTCACATCGGCGGGCAAAGACAGCAGGTTCAAACCGCTACTGTGCTGTGCCAGCGCCGAGTGCAGCATGGTGTCGTCCATGCGATGACGCTGGGAGGCGGCCTGAATAAAGTCAAAATCCGAACCCAAGCCCATGTACAAGGCACAGTCTCCGGTAGGCGCTCCCAGATCCAGCAAACCCACGCGCTCGGTCAGCGGCACCAGTTCAATCGGTAAAGGCTTGGCTGAAGACACACCGCGGACCTCCTTGCCCACGCGATTCATCTCTTGCTGCAAGAGCCAGGCCAGACTGCTGGCGGCGGTGCTGCAACCGACACCAATACGCGCGCCCATCAACAAGACACTGCGAAAAGGCTTGTCCAGCAAAGGGCTATGCTGGGCCTGCCCCAGTTTTTCTATCAGCACCTGCAACTGATGATGCAGGTCTTCAGTCGTATCCAGGTTCAGGAACTCATTGGCACCCGCACGCAAGGCATTCACAGGCCCCTGCGGCACCGAGGCCCGTCCCACCGCCACACGCTGCACACTGGCATCGAGCCGGGCTAGGCTGCGCACCAAGATCATGACCGGTCCGTTTTCATCCCCATGCTGTCCATGCACAAAGTCAAAAAACACCAAAGGTTCTGCTTGCTTGGCCAACTCCCGGCGCAAACTCTCGGTCGTGGGCTCAATCGCCCTTACCGTCAGCAAGCCGGCGGCTGCCGTATTGATCATCACAGCCAGCTCGGGGTGCTCTGTACACAAGAGATATTCCCGATATCGTTGCACGTCACCACTCCACGCGCTTAGCGCGAAAACCCTGGCATCTGCTCGTAACCATGACGGCCCAGCAAGAAGTAGCCCCAGGCATTGGGTGCGTCATCCAGCTTTTCCTGACGACCACCCGGCAAGGCAATCGTGGCGCCTTTCTGGATAGGTTTGATCAGACGGGGCGTGACGACAATGACCAGTTCCAGCTCTTTCTGGCTGTACTGCACGTTGCGAAAAAAACTGCCCAGAATCGGCAGATCACCCAGGAAGGGAATCTTTTTGACGGCGGCTGCGGTTTGGCGCGACACCAGACCACTGATGATGTAACTCTGGCCATCACCCAGCTCGATAGTCGTATCGGCACGACGAGTACGCAAGGAAGGCATCACGCCGCCACCGGGCATTTGCACCACATTCGAGTAATCCAGATCACTGGCTTCCGGGGCAACCTTCAAGGCAATACGCTCGGCAGACAGCACGGTTGGCGTCACCGTCAAACCAATCCCGAAAGGCTTGTATTCCACCGTGGTCGTTCCCAAACCGCCCGAGCTGGGGATAGGGATTTCGCCACCGGACAGAAAGCTGGCGCTATGGCCGGACATGGCGACCAAAGTCGGCTCGGCCAGCACACGGGCCAAGCCGTTTTGTTCCAGCAGATTCAAGGTCGCACTAAAGTTACGCGAGTTATACGCCAGACTCAAACCGCCGCTTAAAGCCTGAGGCAGCAAGTTCACTCCACCCGACCAGGGTTTACCGCCAATGGCATTGGCACTCAGGCCGATGTCCTTCATTACTTCGCGGGAAACCTCCACCACTTTGACTTCTACCTGCACCATGCCACTGGTGCTGACCTCGGACAGGTCCAGCACATCCGCATCCGGGCCGGAGCCGGAACGTGCTGCGGCCATGGCATTTTGATGATCCAGCAAAGACGGACTACTCCCCGTAATCAAAGACTGCTGCCCGGCACTGGAGATCTGTGCCGACAGAGGGCTGCCCGATTGCGCCAGTTGCTGCTGCACCTGGCTGGTCACTTCAATGGTCCAGCGATCCGGGTTGGTGCGACCCGGCATCCAGACACGCAAATCCGCTGTGCCTGCACGCTTGCCAATCAGCAGAACCTCGCCCCGCTGTCCGGCCGACGCAGACAGGATCTGCACATCCGCCACACTTTCATCGCTGATCGCCACACGCTGCGGCACTTGCGACAAGCGCAAAACATCCTGATCGTTAGCGACCAGGCGAATCACCTTCTGACTGGCGCTGGTCTGCGTCGTTTGTGCCATGGCTGGAATCGGTGCCAGACCCAACAAGCAGAGCGCGTACCAGCACCCCAAACCCAGACCCGCTTTTTTGATTTTCTGTCTCATGTGTTTAATCCATGCTGCCTTGCGTCGCTTCCCGTCAGCCCCCACAGCGTGGCTGACCCGTCCCCACAACAAGATATGTATTGCTTAATACTGAATGACCTCTAAACGGCCCCCGCGGATGACTTCCGTGCGGCGCGATGGCGCCGCATACGGTTCATCATTGGCTTTGGCTCGTGCCTGCACCTGCTCTTTTTCTGTCTGGCTGATGGCAAACTCGCGCAAGCCCAAACCGGCCATCGCACGGTTTTCCGGCAATTTCAAGGCGTCACGTTGATCCGCGTCCAACCCCGCACGCGCGGGGATCAAGCCCGCAAATTCGGGGAACAAAGAAGCATCAGGCAGGTTTTCGTCCTGGGGCGCACGCAAGACCAGTTGCAGGCCACCGCTGCGACTGGCCAGCAAAAGCTCATTGACCGACTCCACAGGGACCGCCAACATGGCATGGCGGGCTTGGGTTTCGGTACGATTAGTGGTATTGGCTTGCACCGGATCCGGCCCGGACAGCGAGGCACCGCCGTAGGCCAGCACGCGCACACGCGGCATCAACAAACGGGCTTGCGTGTCGTTGACCTCGTTGCCACTATTGAAGGTGATGAAAATATCAACCAGATCACCCGGCTCCACCCTATGGCTGGCGCCGGTAATCACGTCAATGGGAATGGTGACGGCCCGCTCGCCATCTTCCAGATACGTGGCCAAGCTTTTAGCAATGAAACTGCTCAGCACTGGCTGGCCCTGGCCCAGATCAAAACGCAAGGTTTTGCCGGTCAAGGCCTCCAAGTTATTGAAAGACTGAGCGGGAGCGGCAGGCCACTGCGCCAGCTCCAGGGCATCGGCCTGCAAGGTTTCCCCAGCTTTCACATCTCGTTTGACCAGAACCACCGCCTGCAAGCTGGCCGCAGGCTCTGTGTTTTGCGTGCTGACTACTGGCTGGATGACCTCGGGTTTGGGCTTCATACCCAGGTACAAGGCAAACGCAACCAGCACGGCTGCGATCAGCAATAAAAGGACTGCTGCCCCCTTCATAATGCCGCTCATTAATGTGGTCTCCGTAGTACGAGTAATGTCTTGGCGCTTAAGCTGCGCAATGGATCTGCCTGATCTTCTTCAGATCTGAGCAGATCCAGGGTTTGAGAAAGGATTCCGGGTTCAATATCCAGCGTCAGGGAAAGCTGGGCGCAGTCGTACTGCGGCTCCGAGGTACAGGCCTGGGACTGAACATCCGCACTAAGATCGCCAAACCAATGCAAAAACGCATCGCTCTTGGCTTGGCCCTTGCCATAATCTTTCGCCAGTACGTCATTCAAAAAGGGGGCAATTTCATCCACGGTTTTGACGTGCATCGTCACTTGCCGGGAAAGGTCACCGACCAGATGGCTCATTTTCTGCTTGGCCAAAAACAAAGAGCTAAACGTGATGATGCCGCTGAAGATCAGCAGTAGAACCCCCACCATCAAGGCGAATTCGATAGCAGCAATGCCTTGCTGGCGCTGCGTGGCAGGCAAGGACTGGGCTAACCGAGTCATGGCGTGCCCCCCATTGCGCCCACTTCGCCAGCGACCAGCAAATTAATTTGCGCATTGCCCTTTAATTGTTCGGGCACCACCAAGGCAAACAAGGTATCGGGAGCGAAACGGGGAATCAGCGGGGCTTGAAGATAGTCGTACACAATGCCAACACGCAGCTCTTCACTATGCAAATCCGTGGTGATGCGTACATGCTCACTGCCCACCCAACTGCTTAACCACTGCACCTGATCGGCAGCCACTGCCTTGGCCCGATCCGCGCGTGCCTGCAAACGATCCGGGCTAAGCATAGGGCCGCCCGGCCCAGCCCCTGGCTCAATCAGGGCAGCACGGGCACCGGATTCGGCCGCAAAATTCAAAGACTGCTGGGCGGTCATGATCAAACCGAACGTCAGCAAGCCATACATAAAGAGAAACAGCAGGGGAAAAACCAATGCAAACTCCAGCGCGTAGGCTCCTTGTTGGTACTTTTTATCGACACCACGCCGTTTTGCGAATTGGCCCTCTCGTGGGGGCTTTATTGATTGTGAATCCATACCCACCCCATTGTTGCAAGGCATAACCAGGCCCCCAAGGGCACACTACGTGCCTTGACCCGGACGCCCGGCAAAGCAAATCCGTACTTACGTTCCAACGATGGAATCAGCACCAGTACCAAGGCATGCAAACCGGCCAATACCGTGCCAAACAACACCACCATGCCGGCTTCTTTCCACCCCAAGGCCAGGCCCAGCACCGCCATCAGCTTTACATCGGCTGCACCCATCAAACGTAATAACCAGACTGGATAAAACACGATCAGGGCGGCTGCAAAACCAATCAGGGAGTCCCCCCAGCTCGCCACCCATCCAAAAGGAAGGCCATAAGACAGGCTGACAACAAGCTTATGCAGCAGAACCGCTAAACCATAAAAAACTAATAAGGCATTAGGAATTTTCCGTAATCTCAGATCGTTATAAATAATCTGAACGGAAAAGAAAAACAGAATAAAAATAAAAGAAAGATTAATTAAAACGGGCATAAGCATCAGCCATTCAAGCTAAAAGGCACAGCCAGACTTGAATTGGCTGATGCTCAAACAAAGAACCTACTCGCTTACTGAGAAGCAGTATTCAATTCCTCAGTTACCTTGGTAAATAAATCCCCCAAACCAGTACCTAGGAGCTTCAAAACCCCAATGATCGCTACCGCAACCAGCCCTGCGATCAGGCCGTATTCAATAGCCGTTGCACCGTCTTCATCGTTCCAGAATTGCTGAAGTTGAGTCTTCATGACCGTCCCCATTTAAAAAGAAAAAACCACCCTCAATGGCGAGGGCTAGAGGCCCCTCGGGGCACAACACTTTGCCAAATTTGGCAACTTTCACCGCTAACTGTTATCAATTTTTGTATTTTTCAGATGAAATCATCTTAAACCCAGGTATGTCTATGTTTTTACTAGGGTTTACGTGTAACAACCGTTAAATACACAAACGAATTCTAGCCTAAAGATACGAAAAACGCATGATTGTGTATTTACAACAGCCAAATTCCCATAAAAAAAGGCTAAAAAACAGCTAATTTGAAACCTTTGCTTACCTGTTTTGTGTCGAATCTTGTTAATGTTACCGTTTCTATCATTTCAAAATGAAACAGAACGAACGGAAACCCGTTGTTGTAGGACACCTGGAATGCCGCTTTAATTACTTGAAAGAAAGCGGTTTTTTTTCGATTCATCGCTACCTACAAGGGAAAACCAGAACCCCCTTAAGTAAGCATGAATACAGTGATAAAGGACTGTTCGCTAACGAGCTAAATCATGCCTATTTTTTTTACGTTTCAAAATGTAATAGTTAACGCTTTTTAAAGCGGCAAGAAGGAATTCCCTGCTTTCAAACACCAAAAAGTGACAGCGAAGATAAACTACGGCACAGTAGAAAAAAGCGCCCGATTTCTAGCGAATACTCATTAATGAACATGAATCTCAAGCACCACTTGTCGCTGGCCCTGCCCAGAAAAAAAACCCCCGATATCATCATCAGCTTGGGTTTATGCATGGGTCTGGCCACAACAGGTTCAGAAAGCTGGGCAGACGCCCCCTTGCGGGGGAACCCGGTTGACTCTTTGCCGCCTATTAATGCGCCTACACCCAGCACCCGCACGCCCTCTTTACATATCCCGCCCGCAGCAGCCCAAAGTCAGTTGCAACAACAACTGCAACTGCAAGTGGTGGTGCGCAGCTTTGATGTCAGCGGCAGTCGCAGTATTCCTTTTGAGCAGATCACTGCTATTTTGGAACCCCTGGCCGGCAAAACACTGAGCATTGCCCAGTTGATCAATGAGGTGAACAAGATCACCGCCCTGTATCAACAACAAGGCTACCCGCTGTCCTTTGCCATCTTGCAGCAGCAGGACTTCTCGCAAGGACATATCAAGGTCACGGTGGTGGAGGGCCATGTGGGCAGTGTTCGTATTGAGGGCGATCCAGGACGCAGCCAGGCACGCATCGAACGCATTGCCCAGGCCATGGTGGATGAAAAGCCGCTGACCCAGCGCACGCTGGAGCGCACCATGAATCTGCTGCGTACCGTCCCTGGCCTGAAAATCGATCCCAAGCTGGACATGCCCGTACGCACCGATGGCGCCTCTGAACTGCTCATCAATGCCCAGCACAAATCCTTCAGAGCCAATGCCAGTGTCGCGGAAATGGGCTCCAGCAAGCAGGCTCTGGTACAACTGAGCGCCAATAGCCTGACTGCCTTGGGCGAAGAGCTAAAACTGACCGCCGCCATTCCTACCCACTCCGAAGACGTCAAATATGTCAGCGGTAACCTGACCATTCCCCTGACCGGCAACGGCTTGAACCTGGAAATTGACGGTTATCACTACCGCTCCGAGCCGCGCGACGAAGTGCTGGAAAGCCAGGGCTGGAACCGTAAGGTCATCAACGAACGCATCGGGGCGGCGATCAGTTATCCCTTTATTTTGAACAATCAGCGCAGCCTTAAAGGCACAGCGGGCTTTTATGCCAGCCGCTCCCTGGACGATTACACCCACAAAACGCTGGATAATGTCTGGATTGAAAACACCACGGACGTACGCGCTCTGAAGGCCGAATTGCGCTATACCGATGCCTCGCCACGCCAATCTCGCGAGGTCAATTTCGGGGTATATAAAGGCCTGGATGCCATGGGCGCCCGCAAATCCCTGAACACCTATTTGCAGCGTGATGCCGAATCGGATCTGGATTTGGACTTCACCCGCTGGACAGCCTCTTTCAAACAGAACCTGGCTTTGCCAGGCCAGTTCGGCATGAGTTTTTCAGCCAGCGGCCAGTACAGCTCGAACGTCTTACCGAACTCCGAACAGATTTCTTTTGGCGCCTGGCGGCATGGCTATGGTTACCCACAAGGCGAACTGGCGGGCGACAAAGGCGTGGGCGCTACGCTGGAGATCAACCGACGCTTCACAAACTCTTCCACCTGGCTCAACAACATTCAGCCGTATATCGCCTATGACTGGGCGCGCGCCTGGTACAACCTGGACCGACTCAACAGCTACAACAACCGCAACCTGCGATCTGCTGCGATTGGGGTCCGGCTATCGAACAACAAGCATTATTTGTTTGACATCAATGTCGCCAAACCACTGGGAGATTTGCCGGTTAACTCCAATGAACGCAAGCTACGTTTAAACACTAACTTCCTGTTCTTTTACGACGGGTTTTAAACACGGCACCTGTTGCACAGTTCCCCAAGGCCATCACAAGATGGCCTTTTTTGTTTTGCATTCCAACGAATTTCAAGCTCAGGTGTTACGAAAAACGTTACGTAACAGGAACGGAACACTCCACAAAAACAGCCTTCAACAAGCTTAAATGAGCCTTGAAACCTGGCAGCATGATTTCAAAAGAAAACAAAAAACCAACCCAACCATTTGATTAAAAACAACAAAATTAAAACAAAGCATTACCAAGCAAATCTGGCACGATACTTGCTTAATGTCTATCAAGAGCCCCTTGAGGGCGTGCTCACACTTCAGATCGGAGTCAGACATGAAAGCAAGGAATTCAGCAAGAAACGCCTCGACCCAACGCAAGCTGCAACGCGCCGTTGTCGCTACCTTAGTCATCAGCGCCGCCGTTCTGGCCGGTTGCTCCTCGCGCGGTGGGGTACGCGATGGTCTGGATGTATCGGTTCGCCCACCTGTTGTTGATCCCAACCTGCCCAACCCCGGCGATGGCGACCATGGCGGCGGAGACAACGGCGGTGGAGATAACGGCGGTGGGGACAATGGTGGCGGCGATAACGGCGGCAAGGACACTAGCCTGACACAAAATGCGCTGGGCAATCTGGGCCAGGCAGTGGACAACGTAGTGCCCTTGAACCTGAGCAAAACGGGCAATCAACTGGGCAAAACGCTCGATAGCGCACTCAAACCCGTCACCGACATCGTGACCGACACCACACGCACCGTCGGCGGCGTGACTGGACTGGGCCAACCGGTCAACGGTCTGACAAATCAAGTCGGTGGCGTTGTGACCAATCTGGGCGAGCAATTAGGTCAGACAGGCCTGCCCCTGAATCTGGGTGAAGGCGCTGGCGGCCTGCTATCCCATCTGGGTCAAGCCGTCGGTTCGGTCGGCGGCTTGCTGGTTAACGATCCCAACAACCCCAACCCGCTGGGCAACACCCTGCACCACGCCACCAAAGGCGTAGAAGTGCTGACCGGCTCCTTGCTGGGTGAAGGCAGCCTGCTGCACCCATTGACCTCACAACTGGGCCTGGACGGAATCTTGTTGGCGGGCAGCGGCGAACCCATCCTGCAACCTGCACTGGGCAATGTCGGGCAAACCGTGGACAACATTCTGCCGCTGGGCCTGAACCCGATTCTGGGTGATGTGGGTGGCGCCTTGGATAACACGGTGGCACCGGTCGTTGCCACCGTCACCAATGTGACTCAGCAAGTGGGTGATGGCCTAGGGGTAGGCCAACCCATCAATGCGTTGCTCGGGGGTGTCGGTAGTGCCTTGGGGAACGTGGGTAGCCAGTTGGACAATGCAGCGCCTCTTGGACTGGGCGGTGTCGTAGGACATCTGGGACAGGCTGTCGCCTCGGCAGGCGGGTTGTTGCACGCGACAGATGCAAACACCAATCCCTTGGGCAACACCTTGAATCACGCCACCCAAGCCGTCGCTTCCCTGACAGGTGGCTTAGGCGGCATCACAGGCGGTGAAGGGGGTGGCCTGCTGGCACCTGTAACCGGGCTGCTAGGTGGCCTTGGTGGCGGAGATGGAGCGAACGGCGGTTTGCTGGCACCCGTCACTAACCTGGTCGGTGGTTTGACCGGCGGTTTGGGCGGCGGTGATGCTGCCAACGGTGGGCTGCTGGCCCCGGTTACTGGTTTGGTCAGTGGACTCACTGGCGGCTTGGGCGGCGGCGACGGCGCGAACGGTGGGCTACTGGCCCCGGTTACCAACCTGGTCGGTGGCTTGACCGGAGGCTTGGGCGGTGGTGAGGCCGCCAACGGCGGACTATTGGCCCCCGTCACTAACCTGGTTGGCGGTTTAACGGGTGGCTTGACTGGTGGTGACGCATCCAACGGTGGCTTGCTAGCCCCTGTAACCGGCCTTCTGGGCGGTATCACAGGCAGTGTTTCGATTGGTGGTGGCGCCGCCGTAGAAGGCCAGGCAGGTGGCGGCTTACTGGCACCGGTTACCGGTTTGGTCGGCGGCCTGGTGGGTGGATTGACCGGCGGCGTCAACGTGCAGGCAAATGCAGACACAAGCGGCGGTGGGCAAGCCAATGGCGGCTTGCTGGCGCCCGTAACCGGCTTGCTCGGTGGCCTGCTGGGAGGTGGCCGTCAATGATGAATAAAGTCATGAACCCGGTCAGTTTGCCGGTGAGCCGTCACCCTGGCGCACAAAGTGCCGGGGCCCGCTCCAACTGGTCCTCGCACAACGATGAACACAGCATGCTTTCAGAAAAGATGCTGATGGATCTGGGCAAGATGCTGGGTCGTCAGTTCACCATCTACGCAGAAGCTCTGAAAGCCAGCTTGGCCGAAGAGGCAAACATGCCTCTGAACGATTTCAAGGCCTTGGAATACATCATGGAATTCGATGCCTTGCCCACTGGTCAGTTAGCACACCTGATGGACTTGAGTGCCAGCGGTGTCAGCGCCCTGATCAACCGCCTTGAACATCGGGGTTACATCACACGGGGCCGTCACCCCCTGGACAAGCGCGTAATTGCCTTGCACCCGGTGATGGAAAAGTGTCGCGAGGTTCTGGCTGTGAAAGAGCGTGCCATTAATCAGGCCATCAACACCGCAGCGAATCAAAACCCGGCCCAGCTAATTGCCATGTACGACTTTCTGGTCGATAGCATGAGCACCTTCAGGCAGAACACCAAAGCCTGGCTGGATGCCAAGGCCCTGGTGCCACGAACCTCCTGAGCACCCTGCCCTCCCTTTACCGAACCGCTGCTTGTCAGCGGTTCTTTTTTTGTTACGTAACACGTTCCGCCCAAAGCCCAAAACCCGTAACAAATAGCCCTCTTTTTTTTGCTTACTTTGCGCCAAACCAAGAGCACATGCGGCCTATCGCAAACCCAATTAATTGGCATGCAAATTGCTTATACAAGAATCAGGAAGCAAGCAAGTACCCCGATCATTTATTGGAGCAAGCAATGCATAAAAATACAGACAGCAAGAAACCAGGCCTACGCCTGACACTCCTGGCCACCTTAATGGCCAGCACATTGACCTTGACCGCCTGCGGCAGCTTATTAGGAGGCGGCAGTGGTGGTGGCGGTGGAGAAACCCCCACCAACCCTGGCCCAGGTACGGGCGGACCAGGTAACGGCGGCGATAACGGCGGCGGTGATAACGGCGGTGGCGACAACGGCGGTGGCGACAACGGCGGTGGCGATAACGGCGGCGGTGATAACGGCGGTGGTGA
>JTFO01005840.1_pt1 | contig 21794 bp, 17 predicted proteins | sample 235411 | NCBI WGS metagenome assembly JTFO01 (sample SAMN03067590, study PRJNA260953) | activated sludge metagenome | biome: Sludge; feature: Wastewater; isolation source: CETP activated sludge from laboratory augmented bioreactor treating... | place: India:Gujarat | collected 2013-04
TACAATACGGTTCTGTTCCGCCTCTTTGATCGATCTGACCATGTCCAGCTCTTCCCCTATTGTGGCTATTGCCACCGCCCCCGGCCGGGGTGGTATTGGTGTCATCCGTGTGTCCGGCAAAGAGCTTGATGCTCTGATCCACACCCTGTTTGGCCGTACGCTGCAAGCGCGTCATGCCCACTTTTTGCCCTTCAAGGATGCACAAGGCGAGGCAATCGACGAGGGCATTGCACTGTTCTTTAAAGGCCCGCACTCCTATACCGGCGAAGACGTGCTGGAACTGCAAGGCCACGGCGGCCCGGCTGTTCTGCGCCGCCTGCTGGATCGCTGCCTGGAAGCAGGTAAAGATCAGGGCCTGCGACTGGCTGAACCGGGAGAATTCACCCAACGCGCCTTCTTGAATGACAGGCTGGACCTGGCTCAGGCCGAGGCCGTGGCCGACTTGATTGACGCCTCCTCGGAGGCCGCTGCCCGCAGTGCCGTCGCCTCCCTGTCGGGCGTGTTTTCCAATAAGGTCAACACCCTGGCTGACCGCATCATTCACCTGCGCATGCTGGTGGAAGCCACGCTGGACTTTCCCGAAGAAGAAATCGACTTCCTGGAAAAATACCAGGCGGCGGCCACCCTGCAAGGCATACAGGACGAGCTGGAACGCATCCTGCAGCATTCGCGTCAGGGGGCGATTCTGCGCGAGGGCCTGCACGTTGTACTGGCCGGTCAGCCCAATGTGGGCAAATCCAGCCTGCTTAACGCACTGGCCGGTGAGGACGTGGCTATCGTGACCGATATTGCCGGCACCACCCGCGACCGTGTCATGCAGCTGATCCACATTGACGGCATCCCGCTACACATCGTGGATACCGCCGGTTTGCGTGACACCGAGGACACCGTCGAGCGCATCGGTATCGCCCGTACCTGGGACGAAATCGCCAAGGCGAACGTGATCGTGCACCTGCTCGATGCTCGCAACCCGCAAGACGAGCTGGACAGTGCCATTACCACTCGCCTGCCATCACATGTACCCGTGCTGCGCGTCTATAACAAGATAGACTTGCTGACAGCAGAACAACAGGCAGCCTTGCCTGCACAGGAAAGCGGCGCCACCGTGCTACCGATTTCTGCCCGTAAGGATATAGGTCTGGACACACTGCGCCGCACCTTGCTGGATATCGCCGGCTGGAACCCCGGCAGTGAATCCCCCTGGCTGGCGCGGGAACGACACCTGCGCGCCTTGGAGCGCGCAGAATACCACCTGGGCCTGGCCGCAGAGCACGCCACGCACAGCGATCAAGTGCTGGACCTGTTTGCCGAAGAACTGCGCTTGGCACATCTGGATTTATGCTCAATTACCGGCGAGTTCAGCAGCGATGATTTGCTGGGGGAGATTTTCTCCAGTTTTTGTATTGGGAAGTGATTTTGGGTCCAGGGATGTCCACTGAAGTCTGCTGATGTGCCTGTAACCCGCATAAATAAAGGGATTTTTGTCTACTGAGTGATTTGGTGATACAGTCGAAGCCATTCGTTTTTATGTCCAAGTTTGACTCCAAGTAGATGGAATATTGTCTTTCATCCTTCTACTTGGACATACGGAGGATGAGATGGCACTGACAGACACCGCGCTCAAGGCACTCAAACCCAGCGACAAGACCTACACGGTCACCGACGACCGGGGACTGTATGTGGAGGTCTTCCCGACCGGAGGCGTCGTCTGGCGTTACCGCTACCGCCTGAATGGCAAGTACGAGAAGCTGACGCTGGGCAAATACCCCGCGCTGACGCTGAAGAACGCTCGCCTGAAACGGGATGAGGCGGCCCAGCAAGTGGCAATGGGCGAATCACCGGCAAAGAAAAAGCAGCAAGCCAAGGTGGCCGACGCAGAAGACGCCACTGTGGCCGACTTCGCCGAACGCTTCTTCAAGGATATCCAGTCACGCGACCGCAAGGACGTGACCATGCCCCGGCGCTACCTGGAAAAGGACATCCTCCCCCACATCGGCAGCAAGCCGGTCCGGGACATTACCGCCGAGGACGTGCGCAACGTCATCTGGCGCAAGAAGGAACAAGGCTTCGACGCTGCCGCCGGCCAGGTACGCGGCCTGCTCAAGCGCATGTTTGACTACGCGCTGACCTGCGGCCTGATCCAGGCCAACCCGGTCATGGCCCTGCCGATGCGGCACGTCTACCGCGCCACCGCCCGCGACCGGGCGCTGACGCCGGACGAAATCCGGCAGTTCCTGCGCGCCATGCAGATCTCCAACATCCGCCGCCAGTTCAAGATCGCTTTCCAGTTGATCCTGATGACCCTGGTGCGCAAGTCCGAGCTGATGCTGGCGCAGTGGAAAGACGTGCATCTGGAAGAAGGCGAATGGCACATCCCGGTCGAGAACTCCAAGACCGGCAAGCCGCACATCGTCTACCTGTCCACTCAGGCGCAGACGCTGTTCAAGGAGCTCAAGCCGCTGGCCAGCAGCAGCGACTGGGTATTGCCCGGCCGTGGCACCCTGGCCAAGCCTTTCGCCAACAATGCACTGAACCAGGCGCTGAAGGTGTCATTGCAGGGACAGGAGATCCCTGCCTTCACCATTCACGACCTGCGGCGGACTGCTTCAACTCTGCTGCATGAGCAGGGCTGGCCTTCGGATGTAGTGGAAAAGGCGCTGAACCACACCATCGGTGGCGTGCGCGGTGTCTACAACCGGGCGGAATACGCCGAGCAGCGACGGGAAATGCTGCAGGCGTGGGCGGACTACATCGACGGGTTGGCACCGTCGACCAATTTGGTGGTGTGAGTCCGACTGGGGCGCTGGTGGCCTTTTCCCTTTTTGGGTAGGGCCGTTGACCCTTGATTACCCTTCCCTTGCCCTTGCCTTTTCCCTTGTGGCAGGCATTTAAGATCGACGATGATTATCAGACACTGATACAATTTTGAATCAACGTGTTATTGGATTTGCGATCATGAAGCGCTGCATTGTGGGTATCCGACAGCCAGAAGGCTCGCCACCAAAGGGAAGCGAAACGCCCAGCATTTGGTTTCCATCCCTGGCATCACTGGCAGCGGTGCTGTCGGACGACAATCGCCGCCTGCTGCGCCTGATCCACGACAAACAACCCAAGTCTCTGACCGAACTGGCCGAACTCAGCGGCCGCAAGGTGCCGAACCTGTCGCGCACCCTGCGGATGATGTCGGATTACGGCCTGGTTTCGCTACAGCGCAATGTTCGGGATGTTCAGCCGACAGCACTGGCGACTGAGTTTCTGGTGGTGCTGGATTGATGGCTACGAATAAGAGAGGGAATGCAATGGCACGGATGTGGATGGTGCGAGGCGAAGGCGGAAGCTTGTATGACGCCTTTCGAGAACGCGGCGTAGCTGCCGTAGGCTGGAATCAATTGGCCGCCCATGCCAAACCCGGTGTCGAACGCAAGCAGCTAATCGCCCTGTACCAATCTGCCGAGCCACAGGCAAAGCAAGGCACGGTGGTGTCGGGAGCATCCCAAGTCTGGCGTTTCGTTAGCGACATCCAGGATGGCGACTGGGTCATCACCTATTCGCCAGCCAATCGCCTGTACTCGATCGGCAAGGTCACGGGACCAGCCGGACACCACCCTGAGTGGGCCGAACAAGGCATGCCACTGGCGCGCAAGGTGCAGTGGCAAACGCAGGAATTGCCACGCGACAGCCTGGGCACCAGCACAAAGAACAGCCTGGGTTCGACCCTGACCCTGTTCGAGGTGCCGTCCAGCGCGGCAGCCGAAGTGCTGGCGGCGCTGAAGGGTAAACCAGCTCCAGCCGTGGAAGATGAAGCCGAGGAAGTCATCGCTGATCCACTGGCCGACATCGAGTCCCAGGCGCTGGAGCGCATCAAGGACCGGGTCAACGAACTCGACTGGGACGACATGCAGCAACTGGTCGCCGGCATCCTGCGAGCCATGGGCTACAAGACCCAGGTTTCGCCCCCGGGAGCAGATCGGGGCAAGGACATCGTCGCCTCGCCAGACGGCTTTGGCTTCGAACATCCACGCATCGTCGTGGAGGTCAAGCACCGCAAAGGGCAGATGGGCAGTCAGGAAATCCGTAGTTTCCTCGGCGGTCGTCACAAGGATGATCGTGGGCTATATGTCAGCACTGGTGGCTTCACCAAGGATGCGCAGTACGAAGCGGACCGGGCATCCATTCCGCTGGCCATGTGGACGCTGGATCATGTGGTGCGCGCCCTGATCGAGCACTACGACGCCACTGATGCCGAAACCAAACGAATCGTGCCGCTGAAGCGGCTGTACTGGCCTGCCTGATGCCCGCGGAGACATTCACTTGGAACATTTCCTGACCCCTCACCAAAGTCAGTACTTCGCCTGGCAACTGACCCGCCAGGCTGCCAGTGACAGCGTGGAATCTCTAGCCAGCGCGCTGGTGGACTCCCAGGTGGATTTGAATCCGCACCAGGTCGAAGCTGCGCTCTTTGCCTGTCGCAACCCGCTATCGCGTGGCGTGATCCTGGCAGACGAAGTGGGGCTGGGCAAAACCATCGAAGCCGGGCTGGTCATTTCCCAACATTGGGCGGAGCGGCGTCGCAAAATGTTGATCATCGTGCCGGCCAACCTGCGCAAGCAATGGCACCAGGAACTGCAGGACAAGTTCAATCTTCAGGGGCTGATCCTCGAAGCGAAGAACTACAACGCCATGCGCAAGGAAGGTATCACGCAACCCTTCCTGCATGCAGGCGGGCCGGTCATTTGCTCCTACCAGTTCGCCAAAGCCAAGGCCGATGACCTCAAGCGCATTCATTGGGATCTGGTGGTCATGGATGAAGCCCATCGTCTGCGCAATGTCTACAAGAACGGCAACGTCATTGCCCGAACGATCCGCGACGCGCTGGAGCACGTCGATGCCAAAGTCCTGCTGACGGCAACACCGCTGCAAAACACCCTGCTGGAGCTTTACGGCTTGGTGAGCATGATCGACGAACGCGTGTTCGGCGATATCGACAGCTTTCGGACCCAATTCTCTGGCGTCAGAACCGAACAGTCCAACCGGGCACTGCGAGAGCGTTTGGCACCACTTTGCAAACGCACACTGCGTCGGCAAGTTCAGCAATACGTGCCGTATACCGCACGTATTGCAATCGTCGAAGAATTCACCCCCAGCCAGGAAGAGCAGCAACTTTCCGCATTGGTCGCCGATTACCTGCGTCGCCCGAATCTCAAGGCTCTGCCTGAAGGCCAGCGTCAGCTGATCTCGTTGGTGCTATGGAAGCTGCTGGCCTCGTCCAGCCACGCCATTGCCGGGGCGCTGGAGACCATGGCCAATCGCCTTCAGGGACAACTGGATGAGTTGCCTGATGTTCCTGACCTGACAGAGTCGCTGGATGACGACTACGAAGGACTGGACGAAACCGCAGACGAGTGGAATGGCAGTGCCGCCAATGATGCTGATGCCAGCGGCAACGAACGAGCAGCCATTGCCGACGAAGCGGCCGAACTTCGACGCTTCAAAGAGTTAGCTACCGGCATACGACAGGATGCCAAGGGGCAAGCGCTGTTGACAGCGCTGGAGAAGGCTTTTGCCGAGCTGGAGCGTTTAGGCGCCAGCGAGAAGGCCATCATCTTCACCGAGTCCAAGCGCACCCAGAGTTACCTGCTTTCCCTGTTGGCTGAAACACCCTACGGCGACGGCATAGTGCTGTTCAACGGCACCAACAGCGATGCCAGAGCGCAGGCCATCTACAAAGACTGGCTGCAACGCCATGAAGGCAGCGACCGCATTACTGGCTCCAAAACCGCTGACACCCGCGCCGCGCTGGTTGAGCACTTCAAGGAGCGCGGCACCATCATGATCGCGACGGAGGCAGGCGCGGAAGGCATCAACCTCCAGTTCTGCTCTCTGGTCATCAATTATGACCTGCCGTGGAATCCCCAGCGGATCGAGCAGCGCATCGGTCGCTGCCACCGTTACGGGCAAAAGCACGATGTGGTGGTGGTCAACTTCGTGGACCGCAGCAACGAGGCGGATGCGCGTGTCTATCAGTTGCTGTCGCAGAAGTTCAAGCTGTTCGAAGGCGTGTTCGGCGCCAGTGACGAAGTGCTGGGAGCCATCGGCTCTGGCGTAGATTTCGAGCGGCGAATCGCCGCCATCTACCAAAATTGCCGCGAACCCGAAGAAATTCGCATCCGCTTCGAAGAACTCCAACGCGAACTTGCCAGCGAGATCGACGAAGCGATGCTCAGAACACGGCAGCTTCTGCTGGAGAATTTCGACGAGGAAGTGCAGGAGAAACTGCGCATCCGCAGTCAGGACAGCCAGGCAGTGCTGAACAAGTACGAGCGCCTACTGATGGATTTGAGCCGCACGGAGTTGCGGGATCACGCCCGCTTCGATACTGCCGAAGAGGTCAACGGTTTTGTCCTGCACAGCCTGCCCGATGGGCTAGGCCTCGCCACCATCAACACATCCGGCAGCCACGAACAGGCCGTGATGGCGGGGCGCTATGAACTGCCCAGACGCAGCGGCGATGCGCATCTTTACCGTATGGGCCATCCCTTGGCGGAATGGGCCATTGAGCGCGCCAAGGCACGAGACCTGAAAGCCCCCGCACGATTGGCGTTCGACTACGCCGCCTACGGCAAACGGCTTGTCAGCCTTGAAAAATGGCGCGGTCAGAGCGGCTGGTTGAGCGTAACTCTTTTGTCCGTCGAAACCCTGAACGATCAGGAACAGCACCTGGTTATTTCCGCCTGTACCAAGACAGGCGAAGCGCTGCCAGAGGATGATCCAGAAAAATTGCTGCGCCTGCCAGCGCAGGTTGAAGGCGATGCGCACCTGCAAGCGAGCGCTGAACTCGTCGCCGATGTCGAAAGCCGCAAAAACGTACTACTGCGTGAGATCAATCAGCGCAACCTGGGCTACTTCGAGCAGGAGGTGCAGAAGCTCGATGCCTGGGCCGATGACCTGAAGCTCGGGCTGGAGCAGGAAATCAAGGCCATCGACGGCGAAATCAAGGAAGTGCGCCGCACCGCAACTGCATCACCCACACTGGAAGAAAAACTGGCACATCAGAAACACCAGCGAGAACTGGAAACCAAGCGCAGCAAACTACGCAGGGAGCTGTTCGCCAGGCAGGATGACATCGAGATGCAGCGCAATACGCTGATCGAGCAGCTTGAAGAGCAACTGAAACAGCGGGTTCAGGAACAGGTACTGTTCAACGTGGAGTGGAGGCTCGAATAAGGATGAAGAACATGGCAAAGACACAATTGAAAAAGCTTGTAATCGAGCAGTTTCGCGCACTAAACCACGTTGAAGTAGAATTTGGCGACCACATTACCGTCGTTTGTGGGAAAAATGGAACGTCAAAATCATCCATTCTAGGCATTGCTGCGCAGATTTTCAGTTTCGAGAAAGATTACATGAAAGACGAAAGTCTTTCTTATCAGCAAATCACAGGTGGAAAATTTAAGTCTCAATATAGCGAGCATTTTAGAATCTCCGATAAATTCGATGTCGCCGGCTCAATGGCAGTCAATATAGAACTGAATGATGGATATACTGGCCAGGCTGCAACAGCAAGATTGGAATTGATGAAACGAGGAAGATCTCCTCGCCCTGTGGTTCGCAACAATAGCACTGCTGAGAAAGGTGATAATTCCAGCCGAAATTTCACGCACCCCGTCATCTTCCTAAGTTTGAAGCGGCTCTTCCCAATTGCAGATCGTGACTACAAAGTCATTGATTTTGACTACCTAAAGAAACATGAACAGGGCTTTATTGGACTGACCAACGAGTTATTAAATCGACAATCATCTGTGGCCACCGGCACGGAGGGAACTATCAACTCCGCCGTCGCGCATGGTGAAAATTATGATCAGGACTCTGTTTCGGCCGGCGAGGATAATGCTGGACAGATCGTTCTTGCCTTGATGTCCTTCCGCAAGCTGAAAGAAGAATATGCGGACTACAAGGGCGGGCTGCTTTTGATTGATGAGGCGGATGCAGGGCTATTCCCGACAGCCCAGGTCAATCTGATCAAGATTCTTGACCGCGAGTGCAAGGAACTGAATCTACAAGTGATCATGACTTCTCACTCGCCCACTCTGATCGAGTACGCCTATGAGCAAAGCCAGCAATATAGAAGAAAATATAAAACCGTTTATTTGAGTAATACATACGGCAACGTACAGGTCGTACAGGATTGGTCGTGGCCTCAGATCAGTGCTGACATTCATACCAGAACAGTTTCAACCTCTGCAGAAGTTCGTCTTCCAAGTGTTAATGTCTATTTTGAGGACAAGGAGGCTGCGGATTTCTTTGCCGCCTTGATGAACAGGCAGCCGATCAAGAAATTCACTCTACCTCTGCCTGAAATATCACTGGGCTGCTCAAATTATTTACAACTTATTCAGAAAGGGGTGTCCGAGTTTTCGGAAAAAAGCGTGGTTTGTTTGGACTCGGATACTTCTGACAAGGTTAACGGCAAGGGCTACAAAACGGTTGTTTTACTTCCTGGAAGCCTCCCCCCTGATCAGTTGATTTTCGAACACCTGTACAATCTTCCAGCAGATGACGATTTTTGGAAGAATGACTTGGGATACGCACGGCCGAATTTTACTAATTCGGCAGCGGAAATCATTCGTGAGTTCGCCGTCAATGGAGCAACCGTTGATGTGAAGGAACGGCTCAATACCTACCGAGGAACTGGAAAGCCGAGAGAAATATTCAAACGGTTCTACAAAGATCCAAATTTTCAGCAGCTGTTTACCACAGTCTCCAAGCCTTTCAATCCGTGGATGCATTGGATCAAAAACAATCCAGCTGCAAGCAATCAGTTCTTAGAACAGATCAAGGCAGCGTTACATCATGCCATGAAAGTCGGATATTCTGTTGATGCTACCAAGCTGACTGCCTTGGACATCAAGTTAAAAAAGGTAATATAGCCATGTACTCCAAAAAGCTATACAGCCCCTTGCGCTATCCGGGTGGCAAAGCTCCTTTTGCACCCTTCATCGCCAAGGTGATGGAGGTTAATGGCGTTACAGGTGGGCACTACCTGGAGCCCTATGCTGGGGGAGCTGGGGTTGCACTGACATTGCTTCTAGATGGCTATGCCAGTCACATTCATATCAACGATGCTGACCCGGCAGTCTATGCTTTCTGGATTTCCGTTACCAAGCACTCATGTACCCTATTGAACCTTCTTGACTCAACGCCGATCACCATTGACGAGTGGTTCAAGTGGCGGTCTGTTCTACGCGGAGAAATTCAGGCCAGTATGGCCGAGAAGGGATTTGCCACTCTGTTTATGAATCGCACCAATCGCTCAGGGATTCTCAAGGCAGGTGTTATTGGAGGCCAGAAGCAGGATGGCGAATACAAGTTGGATGCGCGATTCAAGAAAGAAGTTGTGGCGGCTCGCATTCAGGAAATTGCCAAGCATTCGAGCAACATTTCCGTTTACTGTGAAGACTCTTTTAGTTTGTTGAGTCGGTGTTCAGAGTTTTTGCCGAAAAAATCGTTGATTTATCTTGATCCTCCCTATTACGTCAAAGGCAAGGGGTTGTACCGTAACTATTACGAGCATGATGATCATATTGCCATTGCCAAAACTCTTCAGAAAAAGAGTTTCAAATGGCCCTGGGTTGTCTCCTATGACAACACGGAAGAAATCTGCGCCATGTACCAGTTAAGCCAATCGCTTGCCTATGGGCTGAATTACACAGCACAACGTCGATATGTCGGCAATGAAGTAATGTTTTTCAGCCAGAGCACTCAAGTGCCCGACGAAGCGATTCCACAAACAAAAGCCGTTGGCTAATAGTCTTTGTGCAGGAATGATCAATGAGTAACAAACAAAAACTCGAACTTACCTGGATTGGGAAGGAGAAACGCCCCAAACTGGAGCCGCGTATTCTGCTTGAGGATACCGAGAGGTCTTATCACGCCAAGCAGCGCGTTTCGGAGAACGACATCTTCGACAACCGGCTGATTTTCGGAGATAACCTACTGGCGTTGAAGGCGCTGGAGCAGGAGTTTTCGGGTGAGGTGAAATGCGTATTTATCGACCCGCCTTACAACACTGGTAGTGCCTTCACGCATTACGATGATGGGCTGGAGCACTCCATCTGGCTGGGGTTGATGCGGGATCGGCTGGAGATCATCAAGCGGCTGTTGTCAGATAACGGTTCACTGTGGATCACGATTGACGACAATGAAGCGCATTACTTGAAAATTTTGTGTGATGAAGTTTTTGGACGCTCTTCCTTTGTTGCTACTTTTGCTTGGGAAAAAGATAAGGGGCGGCGAAACGACACCGATATTTCTAGTGCACATGACCATATTCTGCTCTATGCAAAGAATAGAGACATATGGCGGAAAATAAGAAATCCTCTTCCGAGAACTGAAGCACAAGTAGCACGTTATAAAAACCCAGACGATGATCCAAATGGCCCGTGGCTTCAAGGAGACAATGGGACGGCAAAAAGTGGATCTGAGTCTGCTAAATTCCCCATTACCTTACCATCTGGTCGTGTTGTAACGCCGCCAAAAGGAAACTATTGGCGGTTTTCCGTAGAAAGTTTTGAAAAAGCGCGAAATGAGAATCGAGTTTACTTTGGAAAAGATGGCAATGGACTACCAATAATCAAAAGATATTTATCGGAAGTCCAGGATGGAGTGGTTCCACGTACTTGGTGGCCTGCAGAGGATGCCGGATCTAATCAATCAGCAAAGCGAGATCACCTTCGTAAACTTTTACCGGATATAGAGCCATTTTCTACGCCTAAGCCAGAAGAGTTATTAAAGTTAATACTTCAAATCTCTACGAACGCAGGAGATCTGGTTTTAGACTCCTTTGCCGGATCAGGAACGACCGGGGCCGTCGCTCAAAAAATAGGGCGAAAATGGATCATGGTCGAACTCGAAGAAACTTGCCATACCCACATTATTCCACGTCTGAAAAAGGTCATCGACGGTGAAGACCCAGGCGGCATCACCAAGGCGGTGGACTGGCAAGGTGGCGGTGGCTTCCGCTACTACCGTCTCGCCCCCAGCCTGATCGTGGAGGATCGCTGGGGTAATCCGGTCATCAACCCGGATTACAACGCCGCGCAATTGGCCGAGGCACTGTGCAAGCTGGAAGGCTTTACCTACGCTCCGTCAGAAACCCGCTGGTGGCAGCAGGGGCATTCCAGCGAGCGGGATTTCATCTACGTCACCACTCAGAACCTGTCTGCCGTCCAGTTGCAAGCCTTGTCGGATGAAGTGGGCACGGAGCAAAGCCTGCTGGTGTGCTGCTCGGCCTTCCATGGCATCAACGCAGCAGCGGCCGCTGCGCGCTGGCCGAACCTGACGCTGAAGAAGATTCCGAAGATGGTACTGGCCCGCTGCGAATGGGGCCATGACGATTACAGTCTGAATGTGGCGAACCTGCCGATGGCCGAGCCGTCGCCACCAGCACCTGCTGCGAGGGCAGCCAAGTCCGGCAGAAAGCCCAGCGATAGTCGGACGACGGACATGTTTGGCGATGGAAGGGACGCCTGATGACGAAGAAGAACCAGGCAGTTCCCCTCGCTCGTTCCTCGGCAGCGGAGTACCTGACTTACATCGCTGCCACGGGTGACCAACCGCAGTCCGTGGAAATGCGCTATGAAGATGAAAACATCTGGCTGACGCAGAAGATGATGGCAGCGCTGTACGATGTCACTGTGCCTGCCATCAATCAGCATCTAAAGCGCGTGTTCGATGATGGTGAGTTGCTGCCGGAGGCAGTTATTAAGGATTACTTAATAACTGCCAGCGATGGAAAGAACTACCGCGCCAAGCATTACAACCTCCAGGCCATCATCGCTGTTGGCTTCAAGATCAACAACGAGCGTGCTGTGCAATTCCGCAAGTGGGCGGGGCAAATCGTCAAGGATTACACCATCCAGGGCTGGGCCATGGACGTGGATCGCCTGAAGAAAGGGCATATGTTCACGGATGAGTATTTCGATCGTCAGTTGGAATACATCCGTGAAATTCGCCTGTCGGAACGCAAGTTCTACCAGAAGATCACGGATCTGTACGCGACTGCCTTCGATTACGATAGGGACGCACAGACCACGCGGGCATTTTTCGCGCTGGTACAGAACAAGCTGCACTGGGCAGTGCATCGTCACACTGCCGCAGAACTGATCGTGGCACGTGCCAATGCAGACAAGGCAAATATGGGGCTGACGCACTGGGACGCCGCACCTCATGGAAAGATCGTCAAGTCGGATGTTTCGGTGGCCAAGAACTACCTGAATACACAGGAGCTGGATTATCTGGAACGGATCGTTTCGATCTATCTGGAATTTGCGGAGCTGCAAGCGATTCGAAAAATCCCCATGTCCATGCTGGACTGGGCCAGACGACTGGATGGTTTCCTGGAATTCAACGGCAACGAGATATTGACCGGGCCAGGAAAGATTTCGCATGAACAGGCGAAATTACACGCCGAAAGCGAATTCGAGAAATACCGCATCGTGCAAGACAGGTTGTTCGAGAGCGATTTCGACCGGATGTTGAAGCAGCTTGAGGTTGATCACCCTAGCCAGGGCAGCGACCAGGACAAGAATGAGGGGAAAACATGAGTTCGCGTGTTCAGAATCACGTCACTGGCCGTTTGTCGCTGCGGCCGCCGCAAGCCGAATCCCTGGCACGGCTGGTACGCGCGCTGGAAACCGCGCCGGAAATGCTGGGCAAGGATAGGGACGTTGCCTCGATTCTGGCGACCCTGAAAGCCGAATTTCCGACGTTGGAAGATTTCGAGCGAGACTTCCCTTCGCTGTGCTTCGCCTTGGCCACCGGGGTCGGCAAGACGCGCTTGATGGGAGCTTTTGTCGCCTACCTGCATCTGGCACACGGCATCAATAATTTCTTCGTGCTGGCCCCGAACCTCACCATCTACAACAAACTGATTGCCGATTTCACGCCGAATACGCCCAAGTATGTATTTAAGGGCATCGGGGAGTTCGCCATCAACGCGCCCAGGGTCATCACCGGCGACAACTACGACCAGCAGAACGTCGCGGGAGGCGAATTGTTCGGCGAGGTGCGGATCAACATCTTCAATATCTCCAAGATCAATTCCGAGGTGCGCGGCGGCAAGGAGCCACGCATCAAGCGCATGCGGGAGGTGCTGGGCGAAAGCTACTTCAACCACCTGGCCAACCTGCCGGACCTGGTGTTGTTGATGGACGAATCACACCGCTATCGTGCCCAGGCCGGTATGCGGGCCATCAACGAACTGAATCCGCTGTTCGGCTTGGAGGTGACGGCGACGCCCTTTGTAGAGTCCGCCAAGGCCCCCATACCGTTCAAAAACGTGGTGATGGACTATCCCTTGGCACGTGCCATGGAAGATGGCTTCGTCAAAGAGCCGGCCGTCGTCACCCAACGCAACTTCAAGGCCAGCAACCACGCTGCGGAAGAAATCGAGAAGATCAAGCTGGAGGACGGCGTTCGCCTGCATGAGGCCACCAAGGTCGAGCTATTGACCTATGCCCGCGAGAACGGTGTCAAGGTTGTTAAGCCTTTCATCCTGGTAATCGCACGCGATACGACACATGCCGGGCAGTTGAAGGCATTGATCGAGTCCTCGGCGTTCTTCGAAGCACGCTACCAAGGCAAGGTCATCCAGGTGGACTCCAGCCGCACAGGAGCCGAGGAAGAGAAGATGATCGAGGCACTGTTGAATGTGGAAAACCCGGAAGAACCCACCGAGATCGTCATCCACGTCAACATGCTCAAGGAAGGCTGGGACGTCACCAACCTCTACACCATCGTGCCGCTGCGTGCCGCCAATGCACGCACGCTGATCGAGCAATCCATCGGGCGTGGTCTGCGCCTGCCGTATGGCAAGCGTACGGGCGTGGCGGCGGTGGATCGCCTCAACATCGTAGCGCACGACAAGTTCCAGGAGATCATCGACGAGGCCAACCGTGGCGATTCGCCAATCCGTCTCAAGCAGGTGATCCTGGAAGCGCCCAGTAGCGAGGACAAAAAGGTCAGCGTTCAAGTGCTGCCCAATCTGCTGACCCAACTGGGTCTGCACAACGAGCATGCGCCACATGTCCCGCCTGCGTTGGAGACGGTGGATGCCGGTACTGCGGTCGGTGGCGAACAAGTCAAGGCACAGACTCAGCCGGTCTTTACAACCGAAGCAGAATTCAAGGCGGCCTATGTCGTGCGGGAAGTCCTCGCCACCTATGAGGTGAAACGTGACTTGGCACCGACCAGTGCGGCATTGCTGAAGCCGGAAATCCAGCAAGAGATTCTGGCAGAAGTGGAAAAGCGCCTGAAACCCCAACAGGGGCACTTGCTGCAAGGCACCGACGACCAGGCACCAGCGCTGGATCTGTCCGCCGTCGTGGCCAAGACCACTGAAATTCTGGTGCAACAGACCATCGACATTCCGCGTATCGCCGTTGTGCCTACCGGCGAAGTCACCACGGGCTTTCATCCTTTCCGCCTGGGGGCCTTACCCAACTTCCAGCCTGGGCAACGCGAGATCGTCGGCCAGACATTGCGTACCAGCGAACAATTCACCCTGAGCCGTGAAAGTGGCCTGCGGGAAAACCGCTTTGAAGATTACATCGTCAAGAAGCTGATCGACTTTGACGACATCGACTACTTCACTCAGGCCGACTTGCTCTACGACCTCGCAGGACAGGCTGTCGAGCATTACCAGCAGCAGAACTATTCGGACAGTGAGCTGCACGAGATTTTCGATACCTACGGCAAGGAGCTCGCCCGCCTGATTCGCGCCCAGATGATGGAGCATTTCTGGGAAAAAGCCGCGGGCTACGAGGTTCAGGTCAGCAGAGGCTTCACCGAGCTAAAGCCATGCAACTACACCGCTACGGAGGGCCAGACAGCCCATAACCTGAGGGAAACCGTTACGGAAACCAGCCGCATCAAACAGATGCTGTTCGGTGGTTTCACCCGTTGCCTGTACCCCTTGCAGAAGTTCGACTCGGATACCGAACGGCGTTTTGCCTTGCTGCTGGAACGTGACGCCCTCAAATGGTTCAAGCCCGCCAAAGGCCAGTTCCAGATCTACTACAAGCTGGGCAGCGAACAGCCGGAATACATCCCCGACTTCGTGGCCGAGCTGGATGGAATGATCCTGATGGTCGAAACCAAAGCGCGCGTCGATCTGGCTTCCACCGAAGTCCAGGCCAAGAGCGCTGCCGCCTCTCGGTGGTGCCGGCACGCCAGTGAACATGCGGCTGAAGTCAGCGGCAAGCCCTGGCGCTACCTTGTGGTTCCCCATGATGAGGTCACTGAAGACAAACGCCTGTCAGATTACCTGCGGTTTGAAGTCAAGGACATTGCGCAAGGAGGCAGCCCAGCCTGAACTCAAGCGCCGGACGTCATCGCCCCAGATAGACTGCGGTGATCGACGTCCGTTCGTGTCCAAGCTCCCGGCTGATCCTTTGTCGTGCTTGCAGGTCTTGCAACTGCTGATTGGCGGGCAGCATTTCCTGCTGTTGCCCGCCAGCAGCCGGTGCCTTCCATCCCGTCAACACCTCATACCGCATCTGCGCATACCGATGCCGCAGCCCATGCATATTGCTCAACCCTGCCGCCTTGCACAGCCCATCGTAGACATGCCGCTGCTGGATGTAAGTCTTGTGCGCCGGAATCAATGATCCCTGGCCTGCCAGGCGATGGGCCTCATCCAGCACCGCGCGCTGTTCCGGCGTCGTGATTGACACCGTCCGATCGCGCCCGCCTTTTGCCCACGATCCCTTGATGGCGATATGGTCGCCACGGTCGGCATAGCGGGGTTGGAACTTGATGGACTCTTCCCGCCGCAAGCCGAAGGCAGCCTGCAAACGCAGGCTCATGCGGACATGAGGGTCGTTGATCCTGTCTAACCTATCCCCCAACTCCTTGGCCTTGCTTTCATTGGTCACATAGCGCCGCTCGGGAATGCCCAGCTTGGTGTTGTCTGCCGGCAAGATGCCAGCCTTGCCAACCTTCTCGGCCCACCAGCGCAGATGCGCCATACGGTTTTTCAACGTACCGGCGGACAGGCCTTCGGCTTGCCAGCGTTGCAGCAGGGCTTCGACATGCTTACCCTTCAACGAAGTGGCACGCATCTGGCGAAAGCCTGCTTCGCGCAATTGATGAGCGGCCAGGCTCAGCGAACGCTGCCGGTCGGCCTGGGTGGCATGGCTGCCGTCGCGGTTGCGCAGGCAGAGTTGTCGCAGGGTATAGGTCAGGTCGTCCATCGGAGCGTCCCTCCATCGGTTGTCGGTTATTGGGGGCTGAGATACAGGGGTCAGTGTTTGTGCCAACTCGCTAAGACGAGATCCCCGAAGGGGCAAGGGCCAGGTGCTCAGTTCACCTGTGGCCTCGAATGAGGCATCCGCCGCGCTTCCTGCAGGAAGACCAGGCGGAGGAGTTGCAAGGGACGACGACGCGATGTGCTGGGATGGATACCTCCTGTGGAGTGGTGGAAAAAGGCGCAAGCATGTCGTGCCAGGTCGGGGCGACCGGCAATGCACGCCATGTATGGCAAAGCGCCAACTGGCACTGGACAACAAGGATTGGCGGGACGAACCGCGCCGAAGATGAGAAAGGCTCTACCCGTGGGTAGGGCGGCACACCGAACGAGCCTGGGGTGTGCCTGGGATGGTTCCTTCCGGCAAACCGGATCAGCGCTTGCAGGAACCTGCGCTATCGAGGCAACCGTATGGGAACGGCATGGAAAGCATGGCGATGCTCAATGTGGCGCTTACTGCCCCGCGCCAAGGTTCCGGTGTTCATACCCACCGGCAGGTCATTGCAAGGCCAGTATGCAGGGGCATCATCATGTGCGCAGCAATCAATGCGGTACCGCGCCAACCCGTATTGTTGCTGCAGTTCGCCGGGCCGTCACTGCGGCGGGCAGTGACGGCCCCATAGCCAGAGGCAGGCACCGCAGCAAGCCTCTGTTACCAAGGTCTGGCGCAATCTCATCCACCGCTTTCACTGTGTCTGCAGACATTTGATCGGCGGATGTGGCCGCTGCCGAGCCTGCCACAGGTCGTAGGCGATCTGCTCCTTCAGATACTGGCTCGCACTGCCCAAGCCCGCCAGTTCCAGCCGATAGGCCAGATCAGCGCTAATGGCGGCACGGCCATTCAACACAGTGGAGAGTTGGCCACGGGAGTAACCCAGGTGCTCGGCCAGGGCGGTGATGCTCAGGCCAATAGCGGGTAATACATCCTCGCGCAGGGACTCGCCGGGATGCGGTGGATTGTGCATGGGCATGGCGTGGTACCTCCCCGTGATAGAGACCAGCGACAACACGGTTTAACCAAGCTTACAGTGTAAGGTCATACCTTACGTTGCGCCAAGCGATCCAAGCATTCCTGCAACGTGCGCCCTCTTGAGCCGAGTAGGCAACACACCACTGCCTGCCATGCTCTCAATGATCTGTCCAACCGATTTTGCGGGCGTCTGCAGGATGTGCCGAATCTGCGCCAAAGACTGCTCCACCACCTCGCGAGAGGCCGGTTTGACGACTGGGACATCAGGAGATGCAGCAGGCGGCGAGACCTGCGATCCACTGGCTGCTTTTGCAGGTACTTGCTGCGGAGCATGCTTGCGCGCTGCCCACAGCTTGAACATCCCGTTCACCGCCTTCTTGATCAGACCGTACAGGTAGGCAATGGCGTTATGCACAGAGCCCGAGGCGCAGCGCGCGTCCCATTCCGCCAACACAGCCTGGCGTTGTTCCTGCGCCAAGCCCCTGAGACGCGCCATGAGGATTTGCTGCTGATCCTGAGGCAGTTGCCGGAAGCGGATCGGCAAATCTGACCCGGATACTTGCACTTCGGACTGTGGCAAGTACGTATGTACTTCTTTTAATACTTCTTTTTCTACTGTACGTACTGTTGCAGTGAATGCTGGTGCGGACTTCGGAATGCCGTCCCTGGCTTCGACAGACCTGTTCGTGATGGGACCGCGATCATCGGGTGGCGTTGACCCACTTGGGCCACCTGGATCATGGTCATCGTCATTGCCCCGCAGCTGTTCGATGCGCTCCCTCGCTGCAGCAGGCAACCTCTCCAAAGCATCAGGCTGACGCAGGGCCTCGTCGAGGATGGACCGAGCCAACTGGCGAATCGTCGCACTGTTATGGCTGAGTGCCCGTTCGAGCAACGGCAGGTAATCGTCGTCTTCCAGGCATGCTTCGACGAAGGTCAGCGGTTGATTGCGCACGGCATAACGGCTGGCCATGGAGAAGCCGGTCATGGGATTGCGGCGATATTCGACCAGGGCAATCCACGTGGACAGCCGCAGGCACAACACGGCCCTGGACACGGTTTCAAGGGCCGCCTGCTTGCTGCCCGGTGCGCTGGGCAGGTATTTGCGTAGCGCATCGTAGCTGAGGACCACGGTGCCGTCGCTGCTGGCAAGCGCACGGAAAGTCAGCCAGGCATTGCGCTCCAGCGGCGTCAGCCGCTCATCCAGCAACAAGGCTTTCGGGGTGATGATGTCTGAAGGTTGATGTGACATGGCAAGGCTCCTGTCGGTATCGGCCACATGGCCAAAGGAGCCGCCATCTCACCCCAGCATTACCGCTGCCGCCGCAAACAATCCGAACTGCGCGCTACCCGTATTGTTTGGGCTGGGGCAGGTCGAAGCATTCTTGGCGTTCTGCGACAGAAGGTAGGAAAATAGCCCAACAGCAGTCAGTAGGCGTTGATGGCAAAACAAGAGGCGGCGACCAGCGCACTTCATCAGCGTAGGCAGAGCACGGATCGTCCAAGAAGCGCCATGTACGTCCATCAAGAGACACCCATCGGCTTTGGGTCCAAGAATAGGTCCAAGCACGCCAAGAACATCAAATAATATTATTTATAATCAATAAGATACAACTCAATAAACCCTTCTGCATCGGGAAGTGACCTCATCAAAAGACTGAGCCATTGATGTGCAGAGGAACTAGGCATGAGCGGCAAGAAGCTGATTCGAAATAGCACTACTGAATTTCTGATCTTTACTGGTCAGGCTGGTGAGCAAAGCGTCGAAGCTCGCTACAAAGACGGACTGTCTGGTTGTCTCAGAAGCTGATGGCGGAGCTTTTTGGCGTTGATGTACGCACGGTCAATGAGCACTTAAAAAATATCTTTGCCAGCAATGAACTGGCTTCCGAGGCAACTATCCGGAAATTCCGGATAGTTCAGCAAGAAGGTAATCGGGACGTAAAGCGTCTGGTGGACTTCTATAACCTCGACGCCATTATTTCCGTTGGCTACCGGGTCAACTCCATCCGTGCCACCCAATTCCGCCAATGGGCCACCCACATCCTGCGCGAATTTGCGATCAAGGGATACCTGATTGATCGTCAGCGCATGGAGAACGGCAGTTTTCTAAACGAAGACTACTTTGAGCAGTTGCTGGCAGAAATCCGCGAAATACGCCTAAGCGAACGGCGCTTCTACCAGAAGATCACCGATATCTACGCAACCAGCGTGGACTACAACAAGAACGCCCCAACCAGTAAAACCTTCTTTGCCAAAGTGCAGAACAAGCTGCATTACGCCATTCACGGCCAAACTGCAGCGGAGCTTATTCATCAGCGTGCCGACAGCAGCCAAGCCCATACGGGACTTACCTCCTGGGCCAATGCTCCCAATGGAAAAATACTGAAAACAGACATCAGTATTGCCAAGAACTACCTGAAACAAAACGAGCTGGATGCCTTGGGGCGCATCGTCAATGTCTATCTGGAGCTGGCTGAAAACCGTGCCCGCCGCAAAATCCCCATGACTATGGAAGACTGGGCCAAACGCCTGGATATGTTTCTGGAGTTCGACGACCGGGAAATTCTGCAAGATAGCGGCAAGATTTCTGCCAAGCTGGCCCAGACTCATGCTGAAAGCGAGTTCGAGAAATATCGCGTCATACAAGATAGCTTGTTTGAGAGTGACTTTGATAAAGCAATAAAAGAACTAGGCTCCTCAAATTCGGAAGCTGATCACTCCCACACGGCTTGCCCCCACCTCAGTAAAAACCCGACATTCGTCCCTGAATTAAGCACTATCAAAGCCTGCCCTGATCAATCAGGACTATGCTGAACACTCCATTGTCTCCTGCGGGAGGGCATCATGCGCACACTCAACAAGTGGGTTTTGATGGCGGCTTTGATTCATGGCGCTGGGGTAGTACAGGCTCAAGAACTGATACCTCTGGAGCTGGAGGCAGAACAGCGTTCCGTCTCCCGTCTCAGCGTGGCCCAGTGCCTCAATACGGTTCAGCAGACAGCAGCGCGAGAGGGCTTCCAGCAGCACAATGACTCCACAGCCAGCGATCAGTTAGGCGTCTATATTGGCTCGGCTCCCTTGGGGGGCGGCTCGCTGGTGGTGTACTGCATTGATTTGAACCCCTCGACCGCCTACATCATTCGCACCAAGGCACAAGTCACCGCCAATTTGATGTCTCCGCATCAGCTCAACTGCAAAATTACGCGAGCTTTGACGGTGGCAAACCAGCCTTGAGCGTCAGCAAAAGCAGCCCCTGGCTGCTTAAAGTAAAAAAGGGGCGCAGCCCATGTCCATGCAGGCCTACCGCCTAGGCACACCCGCCTGCGCCCCCAAGGGCTCCCAAAACCAGTTGAACGGTTTTTTTTTACGCCATCAATAAATCCCCAACTTCCATACGGGCATCACCGTCCAACTCAATGTCGTCCATGACCTTGTTCAACATGGCATGCGCACTGGATAAAGCACCGTTCAAGCTATTGAGCTCGCTTTGCACACGATCCAATTCCTGCTTTTTTTCCGCTTCGCTGCTTTTGTTGCTGGCCTGGATACGCTGCAGCTCCATCAGTTTCTGTTGAATCTGCTCTTTCAGATCACGAATGCGTTTAAGTATGTCCTTGATGCCATCGGGCAAAGAACTGCTATCAATATCCTTGTCACGACCCTTTTTCTGAGCTTGCTGACTGGTCAATGACAGATCTTTTCCCATGGGAGACAGGTGCACCTTGATACGTCCCGATGAGTCTATGGAGCCAGACTCTTCTTGCTCGGGCACCACAGGGGGCGTCATGGCCGTCGCGTTTAATGGCTCGGCCACAGGCATAGTTTGTCTATGTATTAAACCCTGTCCACTGATCTCTATGGTCATACTTTCCTCTCTTGTACACATCATCCCCTAGAGGGTTACGGCTGCAACCCGCTCGTTCTTTACCGTGATGTGTGCACCAGGTGTTGCGCCTTTTACTCAGATGTTCGGCACAGCTCAGAAATAAGTAGCAAGAAAAGACACTTTTATTTACTTTTATACAAAAAATGCCCCCTAACCATTGTCTTCACATTATCTGAATCACATGGACTTCAAAATCAAAGCGCTACTAGGCCACACCCTGCTGGCCTTGAGCTGGGCCAGCAGCGCCCATGCTTACCAGACAGAATCCATTTTGAACAAACAAGGCCAGCAGGCCTTTGAATTGCGGATCTATGGACCTGATGATGGGGGCTACGATACGTCGGATCAATCCGATCCACGCGTTTCCCCTTGGAATATTGACGAGAATGGTCGACTGAAAATTCGTGCCGCGCTGGAGCGCTGGGCCGAAATCATTAATTTGCCCGTAGGGTACACACCGGCTGTGATCAATCTGGGCACCATGAATGACCAGAACGCCAATGCCTACGGTGCTTCACTCTACAACCCTGACCATCCCAACTTCACCATCTCGGCCTTGCAAGCGCGCTTGCAGGGAATATTCCAGGGCGATCCGAATAACCCCGATGCCGTTATCAGCGTCGGCAAGCTTG
>JTFO01003930.1_pt1 | contig 21716 bp, 21 predicted proteins | sample 235411 | NCBI WGS metagenome assembly JTFO01 (sample SAMN03067590, study PRJNA260953) | activated sludge metagenome | biome: Sludge; feature: Wastewater; isolation source: CETP activated sludge from laboratory augmented bioreactor treating... | place: India:Gujarat | collected 2013-04
CCAATAAGGCGAACCGAGCGGGTTTACCCACGAGAAGTTCGTTCAAAACCTCAGAAATATGCGAGAAAAAAATGCCAGTCAGCTCTTAACTGACTGGCATTACTCCGAAGAGTGCTTTTCACTAAAAAATGGCGAGTTCCACTGCGATGTTAGCGTTTCAGTGGTTTAAAATCGCGTTGTGCTGAACCTGTATATAATTGACGTGGACGTCCAATCTTCTGATTAGCTTCACCCATCATTTCATGCCAGTGTGAAATCCAACCGACAGTACGCGATAGGGCAAAAATAACCGTAAACATATTGGTTGGAATACCAATAGCTTTCAGGATGATACCTGAGTAGAAGTCTACGTTCGGGTACAGTTTCTTCTCAACAAAGTACGGGTCTTCAAGAGCAATACGCTCAAGTTCCATAGCGACGTCTAACAATGGATCTTGGATGTTTAACTCTTTGAGTACTTCGTGGGCACTTTCACGCATCACGGTAGCACGTGGGTCAAAGTTTTTGTAAACGCGGTGACCAAAGCCCATCAGACGGAATGGGTCGTTCTTATCTTTGGCTTTTTCAACGTACTTAGGAATGTTCTCAACAGAACCAATCTCACTCAACATGCGCAAGCAAGCTTCGTTGGCACCACCATGAGCTGGTCCCCACAAAGATGCGACACCCGCGGCAATACAAGCGTACGGGTTAGCGCCTGAAGAGCCGGCTAAACGTACGGTTGAGGTTGAAGCGTTTTGTTCATGGTCCGCATGCAAAGTGAAAATGCGATCCATAGCTTTGGCGATGGTCGGGCTGATTTTGTAATCTTCAGCCGGTACTGAGAACATCATATTCAAGAAGTTTTCAGCATAGCTCAGGTCGTTACGAGGGTACACGAACGGTTGGCCGATGCTAAATTTATAGGCCATCGCAGCAATCGTTGGCATTTTAGCGACCAAGCGATAGCCACTACGTAAGCGCGCTTGCTCGTCGTGAATATCGAGATCAGCATGATAAAACGAAGATAAAGCTCCGGTAACGGCACATAGCATAGCCATAGGGTGCGCATCACGACGGAAGCCGTTAAAGAAATTATGCAAACCTTGGTGAACCATGGTGTGCTTGGTGATGGTTTGCTTAAACGCATCATATTCTTCACGTGTTGGTGCTTCACCGTGCAGCAACATGTAACACACTTCGAGATAGTCCGCTTGAGTCGCTAGCTGATCAATAGGATATCCGCGATGCAGAAGAATGCCTTGCTCACCATCAATGTAGGTGATCTTTGATTCACAAGATCCTGTTGCTAGGAAGCCCGGGTCGAAGGTGAAAAAACCATGCTTGCCTAAAGTACGCACGTCAATTACATCATAGCCGGCTGTACCAGATAAAACTGGCAATTCAATGGATTGGCCGTCAATCTGCAGGGTGGCTTTACGATCAGCCATAAGGAAATCTCCTTGTTTAAGTCTGCTTCATCACTAAAAAGGGCGATAGAATTTACTAGATCTTAACCCTTCGTGTCAATTCAAACAGTTGTTTGAACCACATCTTTGTATTGATTTAGGTCAACACTGAGTGTCTTGCTAGGCAACACAACCGAGTATGATTACGCAACTGTGTGACAGTTAGATTATCGCCCATTAACTTTTTCGGTGCTAGCGGTGATCGATGCACCGGGTTTGTTCGTTTGCTTGCAGTTGGCAAGAGCGTCAACTGGGATCAGCCAAACGATGACAAAAAAATCCAACTGCTGTTATACGCTCATCCCTGTGCGAGCGGTATACTACTAAGGTCGGATTGTCATTTAGTGCTGGATTTTATTGTCTTGATCGAATCTGAATTAATTTGCGTTTTTAAGCAGAAAGCCGCTGTTTGATAATTGTAATTAAGTGTTATGGCTTATATACTTTGGCGGCGATCTCACAGGGTCCTCTAGTCAATGCTCGATTATGAGGATGTTTGAAGTTCCGAGCATGTTATCAATGCTTTTCTGTAAGGCACAACAATCGTGAAAAAACAAAGACCTGTAAATTTAGAACTAAGTACTATTAGATTTCCTGCTGCGGCAATCAGTTCCATTCTCCATCGCGTGTCTGGTGTTATCATGCTAGGCGGTGTTGGCTTTTTGGTCTGGGCGCTAGCTACATCATTGCAATCAGCTGAAGGCTTTGCGCTCGTGCAAGACCTGCTTACCGGCTTCGTTGCTAAGTTTATTGCTTGGGGTATTTTAACCGCCTTGGGGTATCACTTGTTAGCAGGTGTACGTCATATGGTTATGGACCTTGGTCACTGGGAAGAGCTGGATTCAGGCCGTATCAGTGCACAAGCCGTATTCGTTTTAGCAATCCTTGTTTCAGTACTGGTAGGGGTGTGGTTATGGTAAAGGCAGCTTCAACCTTCGGCCGTTCGGGCAGCCACGATTTTATTTTAATTCGTGCATCCGCCATCATCATGGCGTTGTACACCATCTTTATGGTGAGCTTCCTGGTGTCAGCCGACACGTTAACGTATGCAACTTGGACTAACTTATTCGCTAACTTAGGTATGAAAATCTTTACCATGTTGGCCTTAACCGCGGTGTTAATCCACGGCTGGATTGGGATCTTCCAAGTTTTAACTGACTACGTTAAAAACACCGGCTTACGAGCTTTTCTTCAATATGTGGTATGTGTTGCACTTATCGTTTACTGGTTAGCCGGTTTATTGGTAGTGTGGCCAGTGGAGGGTGTCTAAGTGAGCGTACAAACACTCGAATTTGATGCCGTAGTAATCGGCGCTGGCGGCGCTGGTATGCGCGCTGCTTTACAAATTTCTCAAGCGGGCATGACCTGTGCCTTGATGTCTAAAGTATTCCCAACTCGTTCGCATACAGTTTCAGCGCAAGGCGGTATCACCGTAGCGTTAGGAAACGCGCATGAAGATAATTGGGAATGGCACATGTTTGATACCGTGAAAGGGTCAGACTACATTGGTGACCAAGACGCTATCGAATACATGTGTAAAACAGGTCCAGAAGCCATTTTGGAACTAGAAAACATGGGCTTGCCTTTCTCGCGTTTCGAGAACGGTAAAGTTTATCAGCGTCCATTCGGTGGTCAATCAAAAGCCTTTGGTGGCGAGCAAGCCGCGCGTACAGCAGCTGCTGCCGACCGTACCGGTCACGCCTTATTGCATTTGCTCTATCAGCAAAACGTCAAAAATAAAACCACCGTTTTTTCTGAGTGGTATGCACTAGATTTAGTTAAAAACGAAGACGGTGCCATTGTTGGGGTGACCACCCTGAACATCGAAACTGGCGAAATCTTCTACGTTAAAGCTAAAGCTGTGGTGTTAGCAACGGGTGGTGCGGGTCGTATTTACGCATCAACCACCAATGCTCACATCAATACCGGTGACGGTGTAGGTATGGCATTACGCGCTGGCGTGCCAGTGCAAGATATGGAAATGTGGCAGTTCCACCCAACGGGCATTGCCGGTGCCGGTACCCTAGTAACGGAAGGTTGCCGTGGTGAAGGTGGTTACTTGTTGAACAAAGATGGCGAGCGCTTTATGGAGCGTTATGCTCCGAATGCTAAAGATTTAGCATCGCGTGACGTTGTAGCTCGTTCAATGATGACGGAAATTCGTGAAGGCCGTGGTTGCGATGGTCCATTAGGGCCACACTTGAAACTGAAACTAGACCACTTAGGTCGTGATGTTTTAGAAAGCCGTTTACCAGGCGTTTGTGATTTGGCTAAAACCTTTGCTCACGTTGATCCTGCCGAAGAGCCGATTCCAGTTATCCCAACCTGTCATTACATGATGGGCGGTATTCCTACCGATGTTAACGGTCAAGCATTACAGATCGACGACCAAGGTAACGCTACACCAATTCATGGCTTATTTGCCTGTGGTGAGATTGCGTGCGTATCAGTACATGGTGCTAACCGTCTTGGTGGTAACTCGTTGTTAGACTTAGTGGTATTTGGTCGTGCAACGGGCTTACATTTGGCCGAAGCAATGGCATCATTGGGCGATGCGAAAGAAGCTCGTCAGGATGATATCGATGCTGCGTTGGCACGAGTTCGTCGTTGGGAAAACAACAAAGATGGCGAAGACCCGGTTCAAATTAAGAAAGATTTGCAGCGTTGCATGCAGTTAAACTTCTCGGTATTCCGCGAAGGTAAAGCGATGGCTGAAGGCTTAGAAGAATTGAAGCAGATTCGTGAGCGTCTGAAAAATGCACGTCTTGACGATACCAGTAAAGAATTCAACACCCAGCGCATTGAGTGCTTGGAGTTGGATAACTTAATGGAAACTGCCTATTCAACCGCAGTAGCAGCTAACTTCCGTACGGAAAGCCGTGGCGCGCACAGCCGTGCTGACTTCCCAGATCGCGATGATGACAACTGGTTGGTACATACCGTGTATCGCCCACAAGATGAATCTATTGTGAAGCGCGAAGTTAACATGCAGCCTAAGCTGCGCGAAGCATTCCCGCCGAAAGCGCGGACTTACTAAGGTTAGGTGAAACGATGAAGACGTTGAATATTTCAGTGTATCGTTACAACCCGGACGTTGATAACGCCCCGTACATGAAGGATTACTCCATTGAAGTGGAAGCTAATCGCGACATGATGGTGTTGGATTTATTATTGTTGCTGAAAGAGCAAGATCCAACGTTGGCGTTCCGTCGTTCATGCCGTGAAGGTGTATGTGGTTCTGACGGCCTCAACATGAATGGTAAAAACGGATTGGCTTGTATCACGCCATTGTCAGCTCTTAAAGGTGGCAACAAGAAAATCGTGATTCGTCCATTACCGGGCTTACCAGTGATTCGTGACTTGATTGTAGATATGAGCCAGTTCTATGCTCAATATGAGAAGATTAAGCCATATCTGATCAATGATGACAAAACTCCACCAGCGCGTGAGCGTCTGCAAACAATTGAAGAGCGTGCGAAATTAGATGGTCTGTACGAGTGCATCTTGTGTGCATGTTGTTCAACCTCTTGTCCGTCGTTCTGGTGGAATCCAGATAAGTTTATCGGTCCTGCTGGCTTGTTACATGCCTATCGGTTCTTGATTGATAGTCGTGATACTGCTACCGAGCAGCGTCTTGATGACTTAGATGATGCCTTCAGCGTATTCCGCTGCCATGGCATTATGAACTGTGTCAATGTATGCCCGAAAGGGTTGAACCCAACCAAGGCTATTGGACACATCAAATCCATGCTATTGAATCGTGCGATTTAACCATTTCGCATAGATTTGCTATAGTTGTGGCCGAGCTGTATCGAAATAGCCATCCAGCTTGGGTGGCTATTTTTTTGTAAAACGAGTGTGAAGGAACAGCGATGCAAGATGGCGTAATGCAAGCCTGGCTAGAATCCTCCCACCTAGCCGGTGGTAACATGGCGTATGTCGAAGAGTTGTTTGAGTTATATCTCGACGACCCGACGTCGGTGGGTGACGAGTGGCGCACTTTCTTTGATCAGCTGCCGCGTGAGGGCAGTGCTCAAGATACTAAGCACAGTACCATTCGTGACCAATTTCGTACCCTTGCCAAGAATAAATTGAAGCAAGCAGGCACTGCTGCCGCAGGGGCTCCTGATCAGAAGCAAGTGAAGGTCTTGCAGCTGATTAATGCGTATCGTTTTCGTGGCCATCAGCACGCCAACCTAGACCCGCTTGATTTGTGGAAACAAGAGCCGGTTGCGGACTTGTCGTTAGAGCACCACGAGCTTAGCAAAGACGATTTTGACAAAGAATTTAATGTAGGTTCGCTAGCCGTTGGTCAAGAGACCATGAAGCTGGGCGAAATTTACCAAGTGTTGAACGATATTTATTGTGGCTCAGTGGGTGCTGAATACATGCATATCGTGTCAACGGAAGAAAAACGTTGGATTCAGCAACGTCTTGAAGGCGTGCGTGGACGTCCTAAATTTGAGCAACAGCAGCAACGTAAACTGTTACAAGAGTTAACTGCGGCTGATGGCCTGGAAAAATACTTGGGTTCAAAATTCCCAGGTGCAAAGCGCTTCTCGTTAGAGGGTGGTGATGCTCTGGTGCCTATGCTTAAAGAGCTGATTCATCGCAGTGGCGAGCACGGTGGCAAAGAAGTTGTTATCGGTATGGCGCACCGCGGCCGTTTGAACGTGCTGGTGAATGTCTTAGGTAAAAAGCCTCAAGATCTATTTGATGAATTTGCTGGCAAGCATGCCATCAGCAAAGGCTCTGGTGACGTGAAATACCATTCAGGTTTTTCGTCAGATTTCGCTACTAAAGGTGGTGATGTGCACTTAGCCTTGGCATTTAACCCATCGCATTTAGAAATCGTTAACCCGGTGGTAATGGGCTCAGTGCGAGCACGGATGGATCGGTTAGGCGACAAAGATGGTGCCAAGGTGTTACCTATTACCATCCATGGTGACTCTGCCATCGCTGGCCAAGGTATCGTGCAAGAAACCTTCAATATGTCTCAAACCCGCGCCTACCAGGTGGGTGGTTCGATTCGTATTGTGGTGAATAACCAAGTCGGTTTCACCACATCTAAGCGTGAAGACACTCGTTCAACTCAGTATTGTACTGATATTGCGAAAATGGTGCAGGCGCCAATCTTCCACGTTAATTCAGATGACCCTGAAGCTGTGATTTTTGTGTCTCAGCTAGCGCTCGATTTCCGCAACACGTTCAAACGCGATGTGATGATCGATTTAGTTTGCTATCGTCGTCATGGCCACAATGAGGCCGATGAGCCGAGTGCAACGCAACCGCTAATGTATGCCAAGGTGAAGAAGCACCCAGTGCCTCGTGCTATTTACGCTGAGCGTTTGGTCAATGCAGGTATTGTGGCAGCGGATGAAGCCGAAAGTTTGATCAATAACTACCGCGACTTGCTTGATAAAGGTGAGATCGTCGTAGACGAATGGCGAGACATGAAGAGCCACTCGTCAGACTGGAAGCCATATATTGGTAACGAGTGGGATGTTGATTACGACGCAAAAATTAGTCGCGAACAGCTAACTAAGCTTGGCGAGGCGATGAGTACTGTGCCAAAAGGCCACAAGCTGCATTCACGAGTTCAAAAGGTTTACGAAGAACGCGCTAAAATGGCTGCCGGCGAAAAACCAGCAGATTGGGGTTTTGCTGAAACCTTAGCTTATGCCAGCTTGGTGGATCAAGGGGTGCATATTCGTCTTACTGGGCAAGACTCAGGCCGCGGTACCTTCTTCCATCGGCATGCAGTATTGCATAACCAAAAAGACGCAAGCACCTTTATGCCGCTAAATAATATTCGGGAAGGCCAAGGCCAAATCGAAATTTATGACTCGGTATTATCAGAAGCAGCGGTGGTGGCGTTTGAATACGGTTATGCTACCGCAGAGCCAAAATCGTTGGTGATGTGGGAAGCTCAGTTTGGTGATTTCGCTAACGGCGCCCAAGTAGTTATCGACCAGTTCTTAAGCTCAGGTGAACAAAAGTGGGGCCGCTTGTGTGGTTTAACTTTATTGTTACCTCATGGCTATGAAGGACAAGGGCCAGAGCATAGTTCGGCGCGGTTAGAACGTTTCTTGCAACTGTCAGCAGATCATAACTGGTCGGTGTGTGTTCCTACCACACCTGCTCAGGTGTTCCATATGATTCGTCGACAGCAGTTACGTCCCGTGCGTCGTCCATTGATCGTGATGACACCCAAGTCGCTGTTACGGCATCCGCTAGCGGTATCTGAGCTTGAGGATATGACCAGTGGCGTGTTCCAAAATGCGATTGCTGAAATCGATTCTTTAGATCCGAAAAAAGTGAAACGCGTGATACTCTGTTCTGGTAAGGTTTACTACGACTTGTTACAAGAGCGTCGTAAACGCGAGCAAACCGATGTAGCAATTATTCGGGTTGAGCAATTGTATCCGTTCCCAGCGGAAGAAATGGCTGAAATCATGAAAGATTATCAGCATGTAAAAGATTTTGTCTGGTGTCAGGAAGAGCCTCAGAACCAAGGTGCATGGTACAGTAGCCAGCACCATTTCTGGGCCGCAATTCCGAAGGGCGCTCAGTTAACGTATGCCGGTCGTGCTGCATCTGCTGCACCAGCGGTAGGCTATTTGTCTGAGCACAATAAACAGCAGCAACAATTAGTCGATGACGCGCTAACCATTAAATAGGTGATAATTGACCATGGCTATAGATATTAAAGTTCCACAATTACCAGAATCAGTTGCTGATGCAACTGTTGCTACTTGGCATGTTAAGCCAGGTGACAAAGTTTCACGTGACCAAAACCTTGTCGATATTGAGACCGACAAAGTGGTGTTAGAAGTCGTAGCAACGGATGACGGCGTGATGGGTGACATCATTGCTGAAGAAGGCACCACTGTAGGTGCTGACGAAGTTATCGGTAAGCTAGAAAAAGCTGATGGCAGCGCCGCTAAAGCAGAAAGTAAAGACGACAGCAAAGCTGATAAAGCTGAAGCTAAGGCCGACCAGCCAGCTGCTAAACAAGCATCAGGTTCTGGTGAAAAGCTAGAAGTTAAAGTTCCTCAGTTGCCAGAGTCAGTTGCTGATGCGACCATCGCTACTTGGCACGTTAAGGCTGGTGATGCAGTAACTCGTGACCAAAACTTAGTGGATATCGAGACCGACAAAGTGGTGCTAGAAGTAGTAGCTCCTGCTGACGGGGTTCTGGCTGAAATTAAGTTTGACGAAGGTGCCACTGTAGGCGCTGATGACGTGATCGGTATTGTTGAAGCAGGCGCAAGCGCAGCTGCAGATTCAAGCAAAGCAGACACCGCTAAAGAAGAAGCTAGTGATGAAGGCGATAGCGAAGTTGCCGGGCCAGCAGTACGTCGTATGCTAGCTGAAAATGGCCTGCAAGTAGCTGATGTTAAAGGCACTGGTAAAGGCGGTCGTGTTACTAAAGAAGATGTTGAAAAACATCTGAAAGAAGGCAGCAAAAAAGCCGAGCCAGCGAAAGCAGCAAGTGCCCCAGCTGCGGTAGCATCGGGTGAGCGCGAACAAAAACGTGTGCCTATGACGCGTTTACGTAAAACCATCGCTAAGCGTTTGCTAGAAGCCAAAAATGCAACTGCCATGTTAACCACTTTTAATGAAGTTAACATGAAGCCAATCATGGACTTACGTTCAAAGTACAAAGATGAATTTGAGAAGCGCCATGATACCCGTTTAGGCTTTATGGGTTTCTATGTCAAAGCTGTTACTGAAGCGTTGAAGCGTTTCCCTGAAGTGAATGCATCGATTGATGGTGATGACATTGTTTATCACAATTATTTTGATATTAGCATCGCTGTATCTACACCGCGTGGCCTGGTAACTCCAGTTTTACGTGATACTGATAAGATGAGCATTGCTGATATTGAAAATGGCATTCGTGATCTGGCACTTAAAGGTCGTGATGGCAAACTAACTATGGAAGATATGCAAGGCGGTAATTTCACCATCACTAACGGTGGCGTATTCGGCTCATTGCTTTCAACTCCAATCTTGAACCCGCCGCAAAGCGCTATCTTGGGTATGCACAAAATCCAAGATCGTCCGATGGCGGTTGATGGTAAGGTAGAAATTCTACCTATGATGTACTTGGCGTTATCATACGACCACCGCATCATTGATGGTAAAGAATCCGTTGGCTTCTTAGTAACCATCAAAGAATTGTTAGAAGATCCACAGCGTTTATTGTTGGATATTTAACAAATAACACAGCCGCTTGATGTCAGTTACATGACAATGACACAAGCGGCTATTATTTTTCCGCACAAAACGTTAAAATGTGCGCGAAATTTTCGGGTAAGCAGCATGACGCTGCTTTTGTTGTTCAAACGAATCGGAAGATCATCATGAACTTGCATGAGTATCAGGCTAAACAACTCTTTAGAGAGTTCGGATTGCCAGTATCTGAAGGCTTTGCAGTAGACACTGCTGATGAAGCCGTAGAAGCTGCTAAAAAAATTGGTGGCGAGCGTTGGGTTGTTAAGGCGCAAGTACACGCAGGCGGCCGCGGTAAAGCGGGCGGCGTAAAATTGGTTTCTAGCTTAGACGAAGTACACGCATTTGCGAGTAACTGGTTAGGCAAAAACTTAGTGACTTATCAGACTGACGCAAACGGTCAGCCGGTTGCTAAAATTTTAGTAGAAAGCTTAACTGACATCGCCTCAGAACTTTACTTAGGTGCAGTTGTTGACCGCGCAACACGTAAAATTGTGTTCATGGCATCAACCGAAGGTGGCGTAGAAATCGAGAAAGTTGCAGAAGAAACGCCAGAGAAGATTCTTAAAGCAATCATCGACCCAACTGTTGGCGCACAGCCATACCAAGGTCGTGAACTTGGTTTCAAACTAGGCCTAAACCCAGAGCAAGTGAAGCAATTCACTAAAATCTTCTTGGGCTTAGCAAAGATGTTTGAACAGTACGATTTCGCATTGTTAGAAATCAACCCGTTAGTGATTACCGACCAAGGCAACTTGCATTGCTTAGACGGTAAAATCAACATCGATAGTAACGCCCTGTATCGTCAACCAAAAATCCGTGAAATGCACGATCCTTCACAAGAAGACGAGCGTGAAGCCCAAGCAGCTAAGTGGGAATTAAACTACGTAGCTCTAGATGGCAACATCGGCTGTATGGTTAACGGTGCTGGTTTGGCGATGGGTACGATGGATATCGTTAAACTTGCCGGCGGTCAGCCAGCAAACTTCTTGGATGTTGGTGGCGGCGCAACCAAAGAGCGCGTTACTGAAGCATTCAAAATCATCTTGTCTGACAACGCTGTTAAAGCTGTTTTAGTTAACATCTTCGGCGGTATCGTTCGTTGTGACATGATTGCTGAAGGCATCATGGGCGCAGTTGAAGAAGTTGGCGTGAAAGTACCTGTAGTAGTGCGTTTAGAAGGTAACAACGCAGAACTAGGTCGGCAGAAATTAGCAGAAAGTGGCCTCAACATCATTGCAGCAGAAAGTTTATCTGATGCAGCTGATAAAGTGGTTGCAGCGGCAGGAGGTCAATAATGTCTATCTTGATCGATAAAAACACCAAAGTCATCTGCCAGGGTTTTACTGGCGGTCAGGGTACATTCCACTCTGAGCAAGCGATTGCCTATGGTACGCAAATGGTTGGCGGTGTAACTCCAGGTAAAGGCGGTCAAACGCACTTGGGTTTACCGGTATTCAACACGGTACGCGAAGCTGTAGAAGCAACTGGCGCAACTGCTTCAGTTATCTACGTACCAGCTCCTTTCTGTAAAGATTCAATTGTTGAAGCTGCAGATGCTGGTATCGAGCTGATTGTATGTATCACCGAAGGTATTCCAACCATCGATATGCTGTACGTTAAAGAATATTTGACGCACAAAGGCGTTCGTATGATTGGTCCAAACTGCCCAGGCGTGATCACTCCAGGCGAATGTAAGATCGGTATTATGCCAGGTCACATTCACAAGCCAGGTAAAGTAGGTATCGTATCTCGTTCAGGTACCTTAACCTATGAAGCTGTTAAGCAAACAACTGACGAAGGTTTCGGCCAATCTACTTGCGTAGGTATTGGTGGTGACCCAATCCCAGGCTCAAACTTTATCGATATCTTAGCGATGTTCGAAAAAGATCCAGCAACTGAAGCTATCGTTATGATCGGTGAGATCGGCGGTACTGCTGAAGAAGAAGCTGCAGAGTACATCAAGCATAACGTAACCAAGCCAGTAGTATCTTACATTGCTGGTGTTACTGCTCCTCCAGGTAAGCGCATGGGCCATGCTGGTGCGATTATTTCTGGTGGTAAAGGTACTGCAGACGAGAAATTCGCAGCCTTAGAAGCAGCTGGTGTTAAAACCGTTCGTAGTCTTGCCGATATCGGTAAAGCTTTGCGTGAAAAAACGGGCTGGTAAGCTCTGCTTCGGCATCCTTGCTAACTTAAATAAAAGCCGCTCCATGGAGCGGCTTTTTTGTGCGTGCAAGATCATGGCTTTATCTACAAGGTCCATAAGGGTCGTGGTAAGGTGGGGGACAAGCTTACATCTCAATCTTTTCTCAACCGTCAAACCGCAGAGTTGCTGGAGCAGACTATGGTAAACCGTCTCAAATTAGTTGTTCTTTTTGCAATAGCACTAGTAGCGTTTGCCGGAAATTCCATTCTTAATCGCTATGCATTACTTGAGCCTGCCATAGATCCTGCTTCATTTCTTGTGATCAGAATAGTGAGTGGGGCTGTGATGTTGGTGCTGTTGGTGTGGTTACTTAGCTTCTTTCATCGGCCGCAAAAACAACCCTATAGTAAGGGCAGTTGGTGGGGTGCACTTACTCTAAGTTGGTATGCTATTGCTTTTTCTTATGCCTACGTGGAGTTGCAAACAGGATTTGGTGCGTTAGTGTTATTTACTGCGGTGCAGTTAAGTATGTTAGCTATAACCCTCTATCAAGGCACGCGGCTAAGCCGCCGAGAATGGTTGGGGGTGGTCATTGCCTTTGGCGGCTTTGTGTATTTGCTGGTGCCTAGCATGCAGCTACCATCGTCACTTTTAGCTGCTATGTTGATGGCTAGTGCCGGTGTGGCGTGGGGATTCTATTCAGTGCATGGACGCGGACGAGGTTTTCCGCTCGCCAATACTGCCTTTAATTTTGTCCGCGCTATTCCTTTTGTGTTAATCGCTTTCTGGTGGCAAGCCCCTGAGCTCATCGTATCCACCGATGGGGTGATGCTGGCCATGGTTTCTGGAGCTATTACTTCAGGCGTCGGTTACGCTATCTGGTATTTGGTGCTACCCCAAATAACTGTGACGACCGCCGCTATTGGACAATTGTTAGTACCATTAATTGCTGCCCTAGGAGGGGTTTTGTTTGCTCATGAAGTACTTACCATGCATTTGCTGATTGCAGCAGTTGCAATTATAGGTGGCATCTTAGTGGTGGTGCTTAAACGTACTTAGATGTACTGAGATACACACAGCAACCCATAGACAAAAAAAAGCGACTCGCTAGAGTCGCTCAAGAGCTTAACACACAACAAATAGATACTAGAGTGAGGCTACTGCGGTTGCCGCTGCTGCCAAGGCAGTTGTTCGCGGTTCTTCACCTAGGTTAACGCCTTCAGCACGAATGATGTGAACATCAGTAATACCAACAAAAGCTAACGCTTGTTTTAAATAGCTTTCTTGATGATCCATGGCTGCTGCCTCACCTTGGCTGTAGATACCACCGCGACCTGATGCTATGTAAACGGTTTTATTGTTAAGTAAGCCAACCGGACCCTGTTCGGTATACTTAAAGGTCACGCCAGCTTTTAAAATACGATCTAACCAAGCTTTCAGCTGAGTTGGGATAGTAAAGTTGTACATAGGAGCGCCGATGACTAACACGTCGGCCGCTTGTACCTCAGCAATCAATTGCTGAGTAAGAGCGTTGTCGCCGTCTAATAATGTGCTTGCGTCTAAATGAGACACAGGCTGCGTGACTAAGTCACGGTACACCAACTGAGTGGGCGATTGCTTCGCACTCAGGTGCGCGACTATGTCGGCGCTTAGTTTACGGCTAACAGACTGATCAATAAAAATGCCTGAATCTATGTGTAAAATATTCAAAACAACCTCTCAAAATTTTTTGCGCTGTAGGTTTGGGTATTAACTGATGATGAATATTCTAAACTGTTCCATTTATGTCTGTAGCTAGGTATATTGGAAAGCATCGTTCTATATTTGGAGCAAGGCAGCAGTTGAAGGAAACTTATGGCATTACCTGATCTCACCAATTATTTAATCTTTGCCAAAGTAGTCGCAGCGGGCAGCGTCAGTGCCGGTGCCCGTGATCTGAATATGCCAAAATCGACCGTGAGTCGGCGCTTAACAGAATTAGAAAAGCAGCAGGGGGTAAGGCTGCTGCATCGATGTACACTCGGCCTTAAGCTAACCGATGTGGGCCAGGCTTTTCTGGTGCATTGTGAAACGCTAGTGGCAGCGGCCGAAGCGGCGCAACAAGTGACGCAACTGGTGATGGATACACCGCGAGGGGATATTCATGTGAGCTCTCCCTATGCTATTAGCCAAAACATGCTGGTGGCGTTACTACCCGAATTTATGGCGTTGTATCCTGAAGTACGGGTGAATCTGATGGTGACGAATAAGCCTGTGAACCTGATTGATGAGGGCATTGATGTAGCGCTGCGGGTGCGCTCAAGTATTGAAGATTCATCGCTGATTGCAAGACCGCTGGCCGATGCTCCCTTGACCCTTTATCGAAGCCCCACGTGCGGCGACGTTGCTGCGATAGCTAAAGAGTTACAACATCCGTTAGATTTGGTGCATTTTCCACATTTAAGTTTGCACTACACCAGCGGTCAATATCGCTATGACTTAACCTCAGATACGGGCGATAAATTAGCAGTGAGTTTCCGACCTCGGTTAATCACCGACGATATGATTGTTCTCAGAGAGGCTGCAATTGCTGGGTTGGGAATGGTGGCGCTGCCAAATTATTTGTGCCAACAGGCGGTAGCTGCCGGGCAATTAGAACGCGTGTTACCCGATTGGTCATTGCCACTAGGCATTATGCATATGGTGTACCCTTACCGCCGAGGCTTACTGCCTGCGGTGCGGGTCTTTATAGATTTTTTGGCAGCCCGACTGCCGGTGATTGCGAAACGTTCGTTAACAAATATTGATTGAGTTTTAGCCCCGCTTCACTACAATCATTTAAACAAGCGTTTAAGTTTTATCGGAAACGCACGACTAATAACGACTTCAGAACAACACAAGGCCCAGACGATGGATTTTTCTCCGAGTGCCAAGACCCTGCAATATCGGCAGCGGTTAATTGACTTTATGCGCGAGCATATTGAACCAATAGAAGCCAATTACCACAAAGAAAATCGCCGCTTGAACCCAGATGGGCAATGGCGTGATTGGCAAGTCGCCCCGATGATTCATGAGCTTAAACAACGTGCCAAAGCAGCTGGGCTATGGAATCTATTTTTGCCCGACGCGGAACTCGGGGCAGGATTAACGACTCTCGAGTATGCACCGTTAGCCGAGGTGATGGGGCATAGTTTAATTGCACCGGAAATTTTCAACTGCAATGCACCGGATACCGGCAACATGGAGGTGTTGTATCATTTTGGCAGTGCCGCGCAAAAGCAACAATGGCTAACGCCCTTGCTTGCCGGTGAGATTCGTTCGGTTTTTTGTATGACAGAACCGGATGTTGCCTCATCGGATGCAACTAACATGCAAACGCAAATTACTGCCGATGGTGATGATATCGTTATTCATGGGCGTAAATGGTGGTCTACTGGGTTAGGTCATCCACAGGCGAAGTTTGCCATAGTGATGGGCCTAACTAACCCGGAAGCACCTAAACATCAGCGCCATAGTATGGTCATTGTGCCGCTTGATACCCCTGGCGTCACCGTGGAACGAATGCTCCCTGCTTTTGGTGAGTATGATGCACCGTACGGTCATGGCGAAGTGCTTTTTGATCAAGTTCGAGTACCTAAGGCAAACTTAATTAGCAACTTGGGTGACGGGTTTAAGATAGCCCAGGGGCGGTTGGGGCCAGGCCGTATTCATCATTGCATGCGCGCCTTAGGAGCGGCCGAGAAAGCGCTTCAGTTATTTATGCAGCGAGGGGCTGAACGTATTGCGTTTGGCAAACCGCTGTTGCAGCTTGGTGGTAACTTAGAGCGGGTTGCCAATATGCGGATAGCTATTGATCAAGCGCGCCTGCTGACCTTTTATGCAGCATGGAAAATAGATCAAGTTGGGGCGATGAAAGCCCTTGCTGAAATTTCTGCAATCAAGGTCGCGGCACCTAATGCCTTGCAGATGGTGGTAGATGAAACCATTCAATTATTTGGTGGCGCAGGTATGAGCCATGATGTGCCGTTAACTGCTTTGTTTGCCGTAGCGCGCGCCTTACGCATTGCGGATGGTCCAGATGCTGTGCATCGAGCAACCATTGCTAAAGTTGAATTAGCTAAGTATCGGGAGCGCTAAGTGCAACAAGAGCAACATGTGCAACAAGAGCAAGCATTAGAAGATAAAGCCGGTCAGGTTCGGCCCGGTGAAGAGCTACCTGAAGCTGAGCTACTAGCTTATTTACAGCAACATTTAGAGGGCCTAAGTGGGCCCATGCAGGTGACCCAGTTTAGTGGTGGGGCTTCAAACTGGACTTACCGTTTAGCTTGCGCCAATGCCGATTTGATTTTGCGGCGGCCACCGGCTGGCACTAAAGCTAAATCAGCTCATGACATGGGCCGCGAGTTTCGTATTCAGCAAGCGCTGAAACCGGTTTATCCCTATGTGCCTACAATGCGCCATTATTGTGCAGATGAAAGCATTATTGGGGCTGATTTCTATATCATGGATCGGCTGCATGGCATTATTCCACGCAAAAATATGCCGCGCAATTTAGAGTTATCCACAGCGCAAACACGCACCTTATGCCAACGTGCGTTAGACTGCCTCATTGAATTACATCAGGTTGACATTCATGCAGCAGGCTTAACCGACCTCGCTAAAGGTGAAGGCTATACAGAGCGCCAAGTGAGTGGTTGGAGTGAGCGTTATCGCCGTGCCAAAACCTGGAATGTGCCATCGGGTAAAGGCATCATGCGGTGGTTAGCTGAACATATGCCACCCACCGAAACCATTTGTATGACCCATAATGACTTCCGCTTTGATAATTTGGTGCTAGATAGCCAAGACCCGACCAACATCATTGGGGTGTTGGATTGGGAACTGGCGACTTTGGGTAATCCATTAATGGATATTGGCAACAGCTTAGCCTATTGGATTGAAGCCGACGACGACGCTATTGCCCGTTCTACCAGGCGTCAGCCAACGCATTTGCCGGGGATGTTTACCCGTCAGCAAGTGATTGATTACTACTGTGACAAAATGCAGCTTGATGCATCAGATTTCGCTTTTTACGAGGTGTTTGGGTTGTTTCGGTTAAGTGTGATAGCGCAACAAATCTATTATCGCTATCACCATGGTCAGACTCGTAATCCAGCTTTCAAGAATTTCTGGTTTTTGGTGAATTATTTGCATTGGCGCTGCCGCAAACGAATGAAACAAGGATAATGCATGCGTAAAACAATATTGATAACCGGCGCAAGCTCTGGATTAGGTGAGGGCATGGCCCGCGAATACGCTAAACAGGGGCGTGACCTCGCCCTATGTGCCCGCCGTACGGAACGTTTAGAGCAACTTAAAAGCGAAATAGCGCAACAGTATCCGAGCGTGAAAGTGTCCGTAAAAGCCTTGGATGTAAACGATCATGATGCAGTGTTTCAGGTGTTTAAAGAGTTTCAACAGGAATTTGGTAGCATCGATAGAGTGATCGTGAATGCAGGCATGGGCAAAGGTGCATCGCTAGGAACTGGCTATTTCTATGCCAATGTGCAAACCGCACAAACTAATTTTGTAGCTGCCTTAGCCCAATGTGAGGCAGCCTTAGAGATTTTCTATCAACAACAGCATGGCCATTTGGTGACCATTAGCTCTATTAGTGCGTTACGAGGTATGCCGCGCGCCATGACCGTTTATGCCGCTACTAAAGCTGGCTTATTGGCACTGACCGAAGGTATTCGCGCTGATTTAATTAGAACCAAATCAAAGGTTAAAGTAAGCGCTATTTTACCTGGGTTTATACGCTCTGAAATTAACGAAAAAGTTAAGAACACGCCCTTTATGGTGGATACTGAAACGGGCTGTAAGGCTTTGGTGAAGGCGATTGAGCGAGAGCCGGTACAAGCTTATGTGCCCGGCTGGCCATGGGCGTTGATTGGCTTTTTAATGAAGCGTCTGCCGTTAAAGTGGGTGATGAAGTTAGGTTAACTCGTGTTAGCCCTAAGGCAGCGGGCAGTCTTCAGTGCGCTCGCTGCTTACCGCTAGGGTGAAGGGTTGACCTTGTTCATTACGGTAAATCACGGAACTTTTTGCCAACTGTAAGTCACCACGGCTATGACTGTGATGAATGATGAGTTGGCCATGTTTAGCTAAGCTCACAGTCAGGCATTGGCCTTGCTCGGCAGTCGCGATACGTTGCCAATCGTTACTGAGTGGTTGGCGTAGCCAGACTTCAAAGCCTTGCCATTGCTCACGTTTACCGCGTTGGCACTGGTAGACTTGAATTTCAGCGGCTACGGCAGACTGGTCGTTGGCTTTGAGTGGTAACACCTGCAAGGCTTCGCAGGCGGCCGCGGTTGGCGGCTCTGGCTCAAAGACCCACCATTTGTATAACAATACCGACACAAACAGCACGGCTAAAGTGATCACTGCAGCAATCACCCATAACATCAGTCGGTTCGCAGCAGAACGTAATTTAGCCAGCATTGTTTATCCTTTTTTGCTCAATCAGTATTAACATCGCCAAATCTTGAGTGGCCATTATCCCAATCTTGTTGTGCTTGCTCAACCCGTGCAAGCTCGGTGCTGACAAAATTCCAGCGCATAAACAGATGTTGACCAAATGGCTCACCACCTAATACCAGCACTCGAGTATCTGCGGCAAGCTCTATTTCTAAATGGTCACGTTCACTGCCTAGATCCAGTAATTGATGGGCAGTAATAGGCTGGGTTAGTTCACTGTCCACCAGATATAAGCTGCCACTCACGATATAGATAGCATGTTCAAACAAGGGGTTAAGTGACAAGCTTAGCACTGTGGTACGAGGGGTGGTTAGGCTTAATGCCAGGCTTGGGTGGAAACTCAGCGCAGGTGATTGCCAGCGCTGTTTCAGTAAACGGTCGTAATAGTCGCCAACAATTAGGGTGGCCGTGCATTCGCCTAGGGCAAACTGTGGCAAATCGCGATAGTGATCAAAGCGTGGGTAAGTTAACTCATCAGCTGGGGGTAAGGCTGACCATAATTGCAGCCCATGCAACGGCTGTGTGGGATTATCTTGCGCTATTTCGGCATGACTGATACCGCGGCCTGAGGTCATTAGATTCAACTCACCTGGGCGCAATGCTTGTTGATAACCTAAGCTATCATAGTGCATGAGTTCGCCCGAATATAACCAAGTTATCGTCTGTAGCCCAATGTGCGGATGGGGCGGGATATTGAAATCCTGATAGGCGGGCGTTGTTAGAGGACCGAAATGGTCTAAAAAACACCAAGGACCAATCATTCTTAGCTCTGCTTGCGGCACCACCCGCTGCACTTGCAACTGAGCGGTTAATGGCTTGGTTTTGCTATGCAGGATCTTTAATACACCGCCGCCTGGATTAGAGTCACATTCTTGTAAGTGCTGATCGCTGGCGCTTCTACTCATGGGCTTTACTCGCAAAGGGTGGCTAATATCGATAGCCATCAGTATGGCATTGGCCACGACAATAGTCGAATATCCACCCAAGAGGCTTTATTCGGCATCCAAATTTAAGTAAGGTGAGGTCCTAACCTAAGGAGATAATCATGATTTATGCAATCTTGATTCTAGTCATCGGGTTTGCCGCTATGTTGAGCGGCGTATGGGAGCACAACCTGGTGACCATTATTATTGGTTTAGTCATGCAGGCAGGTGGTGCAATCGGATTTTTTATCAGTTGGCGCAAAGCCGCTAAGCAAGGACATATAAATAACAATGACAACTAGTATTGCGAAGCGAATTGCCGCATTGGCTGTAATTGTGGTGGGGCTGTTGTTACTGGTGCTAGCACCAGCTGGCGATGCCACCTCAAGTTATCGGATTGTTGGCCTGTTAGTGGCTGCTGCCGGTGGCGCTTGGCTAGGGGCACAACGACGAGATACCAGTGAGGTGACTGATGAACCTTATCAGCAGCCCGTATTGCGTTGGTATCAAGCACCGATTGTGTTGTTTCCCATTATCTTAGTGATTGTGGCAGGCTTAGTTTATTTGGCTATGTAGCTGCCGTGCCCAAGCTAAACTTGAGTAAAACAAAGACCTTTTGATTATTACTTTAGAGCCCTAACAGGGCTCATTTCACAGGATGAATTATGGCGTTAACAACCCGATTAGTCATTTTGGCTGGTTTAATTGGCCTGATGTTTTATAACCTCAGCGACCAGCGCCTTGCCGCACTTATTATTGATTACCAGTTAGGCTGGTACAAGCTGGGCGTGCCACTTGCTTGGGGCTTAGTGTTGGGAGCCTTGCTGCAGTTGCTTGGGCTGAAGCAATTGCATAAATTTTTAGAGCCTATTACCTTTATTGCCGTATGTGTGATGACCATCGGATTAACTGGTGCGGCTGCTATTTTCGGTGCTCACCAAACGGCGATCTTGATGTTGCCGGCACTACAAATAGCCACCATAGGTTTGGGCGTTTATTTATTTGCCTATAGCTATGCGCGCTTTGCCGGAGCACGAGAATCGTCATCAACTGCCACAGGCAAGGATGAGTGATGCTATTGAACTGCGATATGGGCGAGAGTTTTGGCGCCTGGCAGATGGGCAATGATGCGGCAGTGATGCCGTACATTGATATGGCCAATATCGCCTGTGGCTTTCATGCGGGTAGCCCGGCCATCATGGCTGAAACCGTAGCTTTGGCGAAACAGCACCAAGTATTGATTGGCGCGCATCCGGCGTATCCAGATTTAGAAGGGTTTGGGCGCCGTTCGATGAGTTTTCAGCAAAGCGAATTAGCCGCCATTTTAACCTATCAGATAGGGGCTATGGAGGCTATTTGTGCACAACAAGGGGAGACTTTAGCTTATGTTAAACCCCATGGCGCCTTGTATAACGATAAGCAAAGTCAACCGCATTTGTTTGAGACGGTCGTGCAAGTGCTAGCGGAGCGTAATCGTCATCGTCAGCAACCCTTGCGCTTAATGACCCTAGCTCCGTTAGTTTCGGCCGCAAACACCGCCGCTACTTGGCAGCAACAACTTGCTCACCGCTACGGCGTGCCGTTATGGTTTGAGGCTTTTGCCGATCGGCGTTATGAGGCCAACGGTCAGTTACGTGCGCGGCGCCATGCCGATGCAGTGTTAAAGACCAGCGCTGAGATTCTCAGCCAAGCCCAAGCGCTAGCCCAGCAACAACCCATTAACGCCAGTGATGGCAGTAGCATTCAGTTGCAGGCTGATACCTTGTGTGTACATGGTGATAATGCCGAATCCATAGCTACGGTAGCGGCTATTCGTAAAGCCCTCACCGAGGTCACGCGGTCAACCACAGGTACGACCGCAGTCAAGCCGCAATGACAGCAAGGTTACCAGACTCCCCGCAGCCGCTGGCACAGGTGGAAATAGCTGCCGCAGATGCCTTGTTGGTTCGTTTTGCGAACCGAATTGATCGCAAGATTAATGCGCAAGTATTAGCTTTGCGAGACGCACTGCAACAGCGACAGCAGAGCGGCCAGTGGCCTTGGCTGCTGGAGCTAGCGCCGGCTTATCATAGTCTGTTGGTACAGTTAGATATTCGTCACATCATGCCCGATGCTGCCCAATATCAGCTCCAGCAGCTGTTAGCACAGCCCGAGCTGGTGCTGCAGTTGCAGGCTGCAACGCCAGCTAGTAAGCCTGATACAATCCACCAGATTGACGTGTGTTACCACCCCGAATTAGCCGCTGATTTGCAAGCTATTGCCAGCGCTGCGAATTTGTCAGTAGCCGAAGTGATAGCTTTGCATACCCAACCCACCTATCATGTGTATGCATTGGGGTTTGCGCCACAATTTGCTTATTTAGGAGATGTCCCTGAACCACTGCGGATGCCGCGTTTAGCCACGCCTCGACAACAGGTCCCCGCCGGGAGCGTAGCTATTGCCAATCAGCAAACAGCGATTTAT
>JTFO01002732.1_pt1 | contig 21269 bp, 16 predicted proteins | sample 235411 | NCBI WGS metagenome assembly JTFO01 (sample SAMN03067590, study PRJNA260953) | activated sludge metagenome | biome: Sludge; feature: Wastewater; isolation source: CETP activated sludge from laboratory augmented bioreactor treating... | place: India:Gujarat | collected 2013-04
GGCACTGCGTACAAACTGGCGTGTCAGGGCTTGAGCCGTCAGGCGCAGTTCACGCTGGCTTTGCGGAATGACGTCGTACGAGCGGCCATCCAGCGAGAAGCGGTTCAGGTAGTTCTCGCCCACCAGTACGGCCAGGGAGTCGGCAATATCACGCAGGCTGATCCCCAGGCTGGCGGCTTTGCTACGATCAATTTCCACGCGGGAAACGGGCTTGTTGTAGTCCAGGTCGCTATCCACCACCACAAACAGTCCGCTTTCACGGGCTTGTTGCTTCACCCATTCCATCGTGTCGTACACCGTGCGGTAGTCGCCAGGACTACGCAGTACCAGTTGTACCGGCAGCCCGCCGCTGGAGCCGGGCAGGGGGGCAAGCTGGAAAGCAAAGATGCTGCTGCCGGGAATCGCGCTGACGCGTCCTTGCAGTTCGCCCTGTACGGCACTGGCATCGCGCTCGCGCTTGCTCCAGTCCTTCAGGTTGATCCCGCCAAAGCTGGCGGCTGGGCCATCGGTGCCCATAATCAGCCAGGTGCTCTCGGTTTCGGCTACGTCACGGTACGTGTCATCCAGCAGCTTGCCGTCGCGCTCGGCATAGGCCAGATTGGCGTTTTGAGGGGCTTTCACGGCTGTCAGCACGCTGGCCTGATCCTCAATGGGAGCCAGTTCACTGTGCGTCATTTGATAGAGCACGGGCAGGCTGATAAAGACCAGCAAGGCGACCGCGCCGGTAATCCAGCGATGACGCAGGGAGCGGGCCAGCAAGTGGCCATAGCGGGCCGACAGACCACCAAAGAAGCTCTCTGCCATGTGAGCCATGCGGCCTTCATCTTGCTGGGAGGGCAGCAGCAAGGAACTCATCACTGGGGACAAGGTCAAGGCTACAACCCCGGATACCAGCACGGCACCGGCCAGGGTCAGGGCAAACTCCTTGAAGAGTGCCCCAGTCAGGCCACCCATCAGACCAATCGGGGCATAAACCGCAGCCAGCGTCAGTGTCATGGCGATTACAGGACCAGCCACTTCACGCGCGCCCAGCAGGGCGGCCACCACGGGCGAACGCCCGGCGGCAATATGACGGTGTACGTTTTCAACCACCACAATCGCGTCGTCCACGACCAGACCAATAGCCAGCACCATGGCCAGCAAGGTCAGCAAGTTGATGCTGAAGCCAAAGGCCAGCATCAAGGCCGCGGCTCCCAACATGGACAAGGGAATGGTAGCCAGCGGAATCAGCACGCTGCGAAAGGAACCCAGACACAGATAAATCACCAGCACCACGATAATCATGGCTTCGGTCAGGGTCTTCAGTACTTCATCAATTGAGGCTTGAATGAAGCGGGCGGTTTCAAAAGCCAGGGCCACTTCTACGCCGGGTGGCAAGGTCGCTTCAATGGCAGGCAGACGGTCACGAATGCCTTCCACAATGCGCAAGGGATTGCCGCCGGGAGTAGGGAACAAACCCAGGTGAATCGCGGGCAGACCATCCATCAAGGCACTGGTCTCAGTGGCGGCGGCACCCAGTTCAACCTTGCCTATGTCGCGCAGTCGTACCAAAGAGGTGCCGTCTTCGCGCACGATCAGGTCCTGGAACTCGGCCACGCTGGTCAGGTCCGAGTTGAGTTGGATGTTGCTCAAGACATGCTGGCCTTTGACCATGCCGGGAGCGGCCTGATAGTTGTTGGCGCGTACAGCCTGGGCAATATCGGCAGCAGTCAGGCCATAGCCAGCCATGCGGTCCGAATCCAGCCAGAGTCGCATGGCCAGTTTTTGGCCGCCAAAGGTCTGGATCTTCGCGACGCCATCAATGGTGGAGAACATGGGTTCCACCACGCGGGACAGATAGTCGTTCAGCTCCGGGATGGAGATCGACGTCGTGGAAAAGCCCACATAGGCCACGGCGGTGGAGTCCCCGGAGGAGCGCTCCACAACCGGGTCATAAGCGCCTTCAGGCAGGCGATAGCGCACCTGGCTGACCTTGCTCATGACTTCGGTCAGTGCCTGGGTGGAGTCGCGGTTCAGCTCCATGCGCAAGGTCACGACACTGCGACTTTGCACGGAGTGGGAGGACAGATAATCCACCCCTTCCACCGAGGCCAGTGCCTGGGCGATAGGTTGGGTGACGAAGCCTTGCATCAGCTGTGCAGAGGCGCCGGGGTACTCGGTGGTAATCGTGATGGTGGAGTTCTCCAGCAGGGGATACTGCCGGATGGGCAGCTTGTCCAGAGAGAACAGACCCAACATCAGGAGCAAGGCACTGACCACCAGGGCAAGAACCGGCCGACGCACGAACAAGTCGGTAAAACCGGGACGGGAGGCGGTGTTCATACGGGCTCCTTGTCCTTGGCGGTCTGTACCGTGGAGCCGTCCTGAATCTTGATCTGACCGGCGCTGACCACCTTGTCGCCTTCTTTCAGGCCCTCAAGGATCTCGACATGCTCATCCCACTGCTCGCCAGTTTGTACGGCTACGCGTTTGACCTGCCACAGACCTTGATCCTTGGGGGAGGCCACAAACACGGTCTGGCCGTAAGCGGTGTAGGTCAGTGCGGTTTCGGGCACGGTCAGTACGGGGGCTTCGGCGGGGCGTTTCAGTTGAGCGCGGGCGTACATTCCCGCTTTGAGGCGATTACCTGGATTGGGGAGTAGGGCTTGCAGGCGCACCGTGCGCGAAGCACCGATCAAAGGATCGACAGCGCTGATTTCAGCCTGGAAGTTTTCACCCGGCCAGGCGTCAACTTGCACCAGCAAGGTCTGGCCCACGCTTAAATCAGACAGATTTTGCTCGGGCACCGTCAGGTTTACGCGCAATTGGCTGTCATCGACCAGACTGGCAATAGCTTGGCCAGGTTGCAGGTAGTGGCCCTGGTGCAGGCTGGTGATACCGATGCGGCCCGAGAAGGGAGCGGTAATCTGCTTCAAGGCCAGCTCAGCACGTTGATATTGCAGTTGAGCCTGGGCTACCGCGTGATCAGCCTGGGCCTGATCCAGTTGCTCCTGGGTTGCGGCTTGCTGTTCTTTTAACTTGCGCACCCGCGTCAGTTGAATAGCGGTCTGTTTGACTTGCGCCTGCTCGCGGCGCACGCTGGCTTGCTCCAGTTCGTCATTAAGCAAGACCAGAGGCTGGCCGGCTTTGACGTGCTGTCCGGAGGTGAAATCAATCTTGCGAATACGACCACTGGTCTCTGCGCTCAGCAACACTTGCTGCCAGGCTTCCAGTGCACCGACGGCATGTAAAAGACGAGGGGCGGTTTGGGACTTGACGCTGGCCAATTCGACAACGGCAGGGGGATAGCCGCCTGCTGCTTGAACTTCTTGTGAGGCTGGCAGCAAACGCCAGCCTATGGCCAATACGCCGGCCACAATGGGAATCATGATCCAAGTACGACACGCACTCATGCTGCTGGACCTCCTGTTGGGCAAGAGAGCCACAGGGGCTGTCTGTTCGGAAGCGTCCAGCCGAATCGCTGATCGCTTTGTGACCAGTCTTCGGGCTTGAAATGGATGGCTGCTGCAAGCGGCTTGTGGACTTGGGTTGCCAGGGCAGTGGTGATTGTGCTTTGGCCAAGCACGGACTGCCGAAACCATGACAGAGGTCCGGCAAACATAGTCCAAATGAGGGGAGGCATGGCAGGTTCCTGTGACAATAAAGAGGCAGCCGATATGGCTTGCCTTAATTAGGTACCTGGACTATAAAACCTCAAGTTAACTTGAGGTCAAGGGGGTGGAAATGGCGAAAACAGTGGATTTCACGCGTGCACTGACGGTGGGAGAGGTGGCCAGGCGCAGTGGCGTGCCCGTGTCCACGGTGCATTTTTACGAGGCGAAAGGTTTGATTGCCAGTACCCGTAATAGTGGTAACCAGCGTCGCTTTGATTCGGTGGTTTTACGCTACATAGCGATCATTAAAGTGGCGCAGCGTACCGGAATTCCTTTGGAGGAAATTCACGAGGCCTTGCAGGGTTTGCCACCGGGTAGCAGACCGTCCAGCAAACAATGGCGGGCCATGTCCAGCCGCTGGCAAGACAGTTTGAATGATCGGATTGAGCAGTTGACGCGATTGCGCGATGAGCTGACCCACTGCATTGGCTGTGGGTGCTTGTCCATGAGTGAATGTCCCTTGCGTAATCCGGCCGATATCCTGGGCCAGCAAGGGCCCGGCCCCCAGATTCTGGAAAGAAAGCTGGAGGCCGGATCAGAGGTTTAGGTCGGGTCGGGCGACTGTGCGTACAGAGCGGTCGCCTCAGAGGTGACCAAGGCCTGATAGCGCTCGAAGTGGTTCAGGATATCGTTAATGACCTGGCTGGAGGACAAACCCATCAAGTCATAACCCCGACTGCCGTCCGCAAACACGGTGCGTATCTGCCATTCCTGAGGATGTGCCTGCTCGTTACGGGCGGCTGCTGCCGTAAAGCTGGCAACTCGACGGGCACGCAGTTCCACGCCATAGACGAAGTTGCGCTGGTTATCTGCCTGAATCGTCAGTTGAGCGGTATCTTGATCGCTGGTTTCCAGGCTGACATTCAGATTGCGCTTACCTAGTTCGTCGGCCACCGCCTGCAGCGCAGGGATAACGGTCGCGCCCATAAAGCGACGAGCATCCCGTCGATTGGGCGTGTGCAAGATGGTCGAGAGCCGATGACGCCAGGACACTTCCGAGCCTGGTGCTGGGCCGGACATGGGGCTTTGGCGACGCATACGTGACATATCCGCTTTCATGCCTTTGAACAGTCCCAGTATCAGCAAAAAGACGATCACAGCAAAAGGTAGGGCACTGACCAAAGTGACAGTTTGCAGCGCGGTGAGACCACCGGCCAACAAAAGCAAGGCAGCGGCGACACCTTCCAGCGTGCACCAGTAAATCCGTTGCCATACAGGAGCGTCTTCTACGCCACCGGCTGCCAGTGTGTCGATCACCAGGGAGCCGGAGTCTGCTGATGTGATAAAGAAAATGGTAACCAGCAGTACCGCCAGAGCCGAGGTGACACCAGGCCAGGGCAGGTATTCAAAAAACTCGAACAAGGCCACAGAGGCGTTATTGGCTGCATCTTGAGCCAGCTGGCCAGCGGCAACTCCCATATCCAGGAAAATAGCTGTGTTGCCAAATACGGTCATCCAGAAAAAGGTGAACACGGTTGGAACCAGCAAGACCCCCAGGACGAATTCGCGCACGGTACGACCGCGCGAGATGCGGGCGATGAACATGCCGACAAAGGGCGACCACGCAATCCACCAGGCCCAGTAAAACAGGGTCCAGGCTTTCATCCAGGTTTGCTCTCGGAATGCTTGTGTACTGAATGAGCGAGCGAAAAAGTTATCCAGATATCCGCCAATATTCTGTACAAAAGCATTCATTAAAAAGGAGGTGGGGCCGACAGTCAGCACAAACAGCATCAGACACACGGCTACCAGCAGGTTCAGTTCGGAAAGGCGCCGAATGCCCACATCCAGACCACTGATCACCGATAAGGTCGCCAAGGCGGTGACACCGGTAATGAGTGCGATCTGTAACCAGGTCTCTTGAGGCCAGCCAAACAGGTATTCAAGCCCTGCGTTGATCTGTAAAACACCGAGACCCATGGAGGTGGCAATACCAAACAAGGTGCCGCAGACAGCAAAAATATCAACGCTGTCGCCAATCCAACCCTCGATGCGCTTGCCAAACAGCGGGTATAGGCCCGAGCGAATCGTCAGTGGTAGGTTGTAACGAAAACAAAAGTAAGCCAGTGATAGCCCGACCACGGCATAGACCGCCCAGGCATGCACCCCCCAGTGAAAGAAGGTGATGATCTGTGCCTGATGGGCTGACGTGGTTGTACTAGCCAGCCCTGAAGGGGGGGCCGAGAAGTGTTGCAGCGGCTCGGCCACGGCAAAAAACATCAAGCCAATACCCATGCCGGCGGCAAACAGCATGGCCATCCAGGTCAGGTAAGGGTAGTCAGGCTCAGAGTCATCGGGCCCTAATTTCAAATTGCCATAGCGGCTTAAGGCCAGATAAACCACCGCAAAGAAAAATAAGGCGACGGCAAGGATGTAGAACCAGCCGAAGCTTTTGATGACCCAGTCTTGCAACTGTTCAAAAATAAGCGCGGCGTCTTTAGGGAAAATGATCCCGATCAGCAAGAAAATCAGGACGATAAAGGTAGATCCCCAGAACACCCGTGGATGTAGCGTGCTTCTAAAAGGCAGCCCCATGTCATGCTCCGTTTGTAACTAAGAGGGCACAGCTTAACGAGAACGGCTGACAGTTGAAAGTCTTGTTAGATTAAGAAATATTTGCTCAGGCTCGGAAAGGATCTATGGGCAAAATTAATTCCTGATGTCCGGCCTGCCGTGTCAACTCCAACTGGTGCAGCACATTGGCACTGGCTGTATGCACAGCAGAATGCAGGTCTGCGCCCAATATCAGGTGAGCCAATAAGGTGGCGGCAAACAGATCGCCGGTGCCTTTGGCCGCACAGTCGACGCGTGGATGGCTAAGCAGCGTGTCGGCACGTGGTTCTTTGCGAGACATTAATAATTTGATCTGGCCATCTTGCCAGGATTCGGGGGCGGCACTGGTGGCAATGACCCATTCGGTACGGCCATTCAACAGGCCGTGAGCCGCGCTTGAGCTGGCCTGAATACTGTCACAAGACTGTTGAGACAGTAAGGACAACTCGTAGTTATTGGGTGTCAAGCCCGTAGCCAGCGGCAATAAGGTCTGGTGATAGACGGGGATCAGAGCCGGGTCTACATAGACGCCTACGTCCAGATCGCCAATGACCGGGTCCACAATGACCAGAATGTCGGGGTGCTCTTGCAGTAGCGCTTTTAACCAGCGCGCAATGATAATGGCCTGATTGGCGCTGCCCAGATAACCGATCAGCACAGCGCGCACCTTGTCCAGCGCACCGCGCAAGACCAGATCGTTCAGAAAGCCTTCTAGCCACTCATCGGGTACAGCACCGCCGTGCACCGTGGGGTATTGCGGGTTGTTGCTAAGCAACACGGTGGGAACGGCGGCTACTTTAAAACCGTGTCTACGCAAAGTCGGGCCGGCAACATTGTTGCCCACCCGACCGTAGACGACTTGGGACTGAATCGAAACGACATCCACATGGTAGGGATGTCGTTCACGATCAACAAACGTTACAGCAGTGTTCATGCAGCACAATCAGCGGAACTGGTTTGTTTAAGTTGGCTGAGCCAGTCGGTCAGGACCGTAGCGGCAGCGGCGTGTAGGCGCTTTTGTACCGCCATGGCTTCCAGACGCAGCATTTGCGGGTCGATATCCGCTTGGCCCAGTTCGTTGGCATGACCAACCAGCCAGCGCTCCAGCTTGCTGGTGTCGGCTTCCAAGTGAAATTGCAGGCCCAATACCTGGGTTCCAAAGGAGAAGGCCTGGTTGGGGCCCACATCCGTGCTGGCCAGGTGAATGGCACCGTCAGGAATATCGAACTGATCCCCGTGCCAGTGCAGGACAGGAATACCGCTAACTGCGGACAGGGGCGATTCTTTGCCCGCATCAGTCAGTTTCAAGGGAGAGAAACCGATTTCTTTCACACCCAGTGGATACACATTGGCTCCCAGGGCACGCGCAATCAGTTGTGCGCCCAGACAAATGCCCAGCAAGGGTTTGCCAGCCAGCAGGAATTTGTTGATCAGCTCCAGCTCATCGGAGAGAAATGGGTAAATCTTTTCGTCGTAGGCGCCGATTGGCCCGCCCAATACAACCAGCAGGTCAGCGTCCTGTTCACCCACGTGGCGCAGTGACTCGACGGAAGGGTCAATGTATTGAACTTGGTAGCCCTGCTCGATCAGAACAGGTTCCAGTGTGCCCAAGTCCTCAAAATGGATATGACGCAGTGCGATGACTTTCTTCATAGGGGGTTCTTTTAATTCAGATGGTAAGGATGTCAGCTCGTGGTACCAATGTCTACATTCATGGCGCCCGATAGGGGGAAGGTGCAACATGCCAGAGCATGACCTTGCGCCTTGTCCTGGTCGCTGAGGCAAAAGTCCGGCTCAGAGCGGTATTCGCCCTCCGAGATCTGTACCCGACAAGCACCACAAATTCCTGAACGACACTGACTGCGGATAGGGACATCGGCCGCTTCCAGCATTTCCAGCAAACTACTGCCGGGTTCGGGTGAGAGCGTCTGCCCTGTGCTGCGTACATTGATTTGCAAGGGAGCGCTGCCTGCTTCAGGCAGGATTTCCACACCGGACTTGGCAGGCGGGGAAAAAGCTTCAATCAACATATGCGAGATGGGATGCGCTTGAATCGTGTATTCGCGCAAGGCCTGGGCAAAGCCATGACTGCCGCAAATCACAACAGCCTGCGGGTCTTTCAACTGCTCCATGTTCTCAAAGGAGGGACGTCCCACTTTGAAATGCGCGCTTTCGCGGATTTTTTCTTGCGTGACAAACACCGTCAGTGTGAACCAGCTGGTGCTCAGATCCAGCTGCAGCAGTTCGTGCAAGAAGGGGATGTCGGCAATACGAGCAATACTGAGCAGCAAATGTACTTGTGGTACTGGCAAGCCATCCTGGGCTCGCGCCGCCAACTCACGCAGCAAGGCAATGGGCAGGGTAATGCCAATGCCGCCTGCGATCATGGCGATACGCTCATAACCTACAATAGAGTCCACCGAAATATCACCCGCCACATATTGCAGGGGCACGCTCATGCCCTCACGCAAGGTGGCGTGCAAATGATCGGAGACACTATTGCGGCCCGAACCTTTTACGGCAATTTCAATCAGGTCTGGATCAGCCATACGGGTGATCGAGTACATACGCTGTTGAATGGTGCCGCCGGTATCGGGGTAGCTCAGGGCGACATGCTTGCCCGCCCGCAAGGCGCTCAGAAAATCGAAGTGTTTACTTTGAACGCGCAAGGTGAACACTTTGACGTTTCCGGCCTCGGGGCGAACGGTCTCGCAGCGCGCCTGAATCGTGGCTGTCATTGCAGCGCCTCCTGTTGCTCGGCTTGGGCTTGTGCCTGCCCCGATTTGCTGTTCAAGCCAATGCGTTCGATCAGGCTTTCAACCGAACCGGTGTACACGCCAATCTCGTTGGAGTCGCCCGTATCGTGCAGGATGTCGCGAGCATTGGGGAAGTTCACCATGGAGAACACTTTTTCCCAGGCGCCCATTTCATTGTTGGCGAACATTTCCACGGTGCGCAAAATAATGGCACGCATGTGTTCACGCTCTTTCTGGCTCAGGCCGTGAATGATGTCCGAAGCGACAAAGCTGAACACGCTGGAGTGGCTCCATTCGTCCATGGCATGGGTGCGAGTGACTTCATGGCACACGGTCTGGATGCTCTTGTCCTCGGCCATGGTTTTCAGGTAGTCGGTAATCAGGGTCTCGGACGCGCAGGCAATGGCAAAGCGGGTCAGGCGACGTTCGGATTCGGAGCTGCACTGGCTCAGGATGTCATTGCGCCACTGCACCAGGTTGAAGTTGGTGAAGTCCAGCGGCTGCAGGCCGCGCATGGAATAGATGTAGTTGCACGCCATGATCGACATGCGGGTGTGCAGGGCCTCGTCCAACAAGGCTTGGGACATGACATCTTGCAGCAGATTGCGATTGGAGCTTGGGGGCGGCGTTTTGATGATGTCTTCGCAAGAAGGGGTAACCACGTTGCATTCAACGTAAATGGTTTTAAGGTTGTAAATACCCCAGGCATAGGACAAGCACTGCGATTTTAATTCCTCGGGGGCTTCCAACCAGGCCTGATGCTCACGGAAAGGCAAAAGGCATTCGCTGAAATCCGCCTTGCTGGGGTCGAACGCCAGATTGTTGTAGTCCGGCAGTTCCTGATTGACAGCGGCCCGGTTTTTCCAAAGTACAGACAGCTTTTGCAGCATATTACGTACGGCGTCATCAGTTTCGTAGCTTTTGATTGTCATTTCAAACTTCCTTGCTGTTGATTGCGATCTGTTCGAAATGAACAGGTCGTTTCTGTATTTCGCCTATCTCTATTTCCAAATGGAAATCCGCAGGCTTAAAAGGATTTGCCGGTCCTTATGAGCAAGGCCCAAAAAAACCCGTCATCGAGTCTCTCAAGTCTTGGGGATCAGCATGGTTGAACTGCCGTTAAAGCAATGGCGTTTCCTGTGGTTGTGGGGAACTGGGGATGTTTCTGTCGTTTGCAGATTAAAAAGAGTGATAATCTGTTTGAGCGAATAGAAGTATGGCTGTTGAGTATTCGTTGGCTGCATTCTAATGATCCTATGACAATAAATGACAGACCATTTCAAGATCATTTAACAGACCACTTAAAAGCAGAAAATAAAATCCCGTTTTAATTCTTGATAAGAATGATCGGGATTGGCTTTCTGGCTGTGTTTCAGAGGGTTTTTAATTATTTATGCTTTAAATGTTTATTTAAATAACAATAATAAAAAGTGGTCTGGTGAATAAAATTTTATTGGACTGCTTAATAACTTGATAAACAGAATAGGATGTGTATCTTTCGCCCTTGGAGCCATCAGGCCAGGGTTGAGTTTTTCTCTCGTGCCTGAAAAGCAGCCACGGTTGTAAAAGTAGCCAATCTTTGAACAGGAACTCCCATGAAGAGTCTTGCCGGTGGCGACACCCCCCACCAGCCTCTGGTGGGTTCGCAATTTCTACAGCAAAGTGATCGCAATCTTTGGGACATCATCGAAGCCGAGCGGGGTCGGCAACAACACACCATTGAATTGATCGCTTCCGAGAACTACCTGAGTCGAGCCGTTTTGGATGTGCAAGGCTCCTTGCTTAGCAACAAGCAGGCGCAGGGCTATCCAGGACAGCGGATCTACGGCGGGTGCGAACAAGCGGATCAGACTGAAGAGCTGGCTATCGAACGGGCCAAAGCGGTCTTTGGGGCATCCTATGCCAATGTGCAGGCGCACTCAGGCAGCCAGGCCAATCTGGCGGTATACCTGGCCTTGCTCTCACCTGGGGATACTATTTTGGCGCTGGATCAAAGCGCGGGTGGCCATCTTAGCCATGGTTCGCATTTCAATGTATCGGGCCGTTGGTTTCAGACCTGTTCGTATGGAGTAGATCGTCAGACCCAGTGGGTGGATATGGATGAAGTGCGTGCCCTGGCGCACAAGGAGCGTCCAAGGCTGATAATTGCCGGGGGCTCGTCTTATGCACGAACCCCGAACTTTGCCCAATTCAGAGATATTGCTAACGAGGTCAATGCCTATCTGATGGTGGATTTGGCGCATAGTGCGGGCCTGGTCGCAGCGGGTTTGATGGACTCGCCGGTCAAACATGCACACGTCACCACTTTTTCCACTCACGGCACATTACGGGGTCCGCGTGGCGGCATTATCCTGAGCAATGAACCCAAGCTGGCCGAGCGCTTGAGCCAGGCCGTGTATCCAGGCTTGCAAGGCGGACCCTTGCTGAACATTATGGCTGCCAAGGCGGTGGCTTTGGGTGAGGCGATGAGCCCGTCCTATAAAGCCTACGCCCAGTCCGTCATCAATAACGCTCGCAGCTTGTGCCGCCGCTTGTCCGAGGGCGGGTTGACGGTGGTGTCGGGGGGAACAGACTGTCATTTTGGTGTGGTGGACCTGCGCCCCTGGGATTTGTCTGGCCCTTTGGTGGAGCGGGTGCTGGCTCAGCTAGGCATTAGTTTGAGCAAACACCGGGTGCCTTATGAGCAAGACAATGCGGCGTATTCGGGAGTGCGCGTAGGCAGTGCTGCTTGTACCACTCGTGGTTTAGGTGAGGATGATTTCAAAGAAATTGGCGACATGATTCTGGCTTTGCTGGGCGGTGTGCGTAGTGGCTCACGCAACCCACGTACCGAAAATGCCATTCTGGAAGGGGTCGCCGACCTGAATCGACGATACCCCTTGATGTACTGATACCCGGCTCCTTTAGCCTTTGCCCTGACGTAGGGCGTTGGCCAGACGCAACATGGCTGACTCGATTTCATAAGCGGTCAGAGACGCATAGCCCAGTAACCAGCCCTGTTGTTTTTCCTCACCAATGTACAGACGGCTCAAGCCTGGCAGTTGAACCCCGGCACTTAAGGCGCGGCGCAAGGTGTGCTCCTCTGACCAGCCCGGCTCCAGAAAGCAGGGAATCTGCAAACCACCTTCGGGTCGGGCAGCACGAACAATGCCTTGCAAGTGCTGCTCGATGGCTTCCAGCATGATTTCCCGTCGTCCTGCGTACAACTTGCGCATGGCGCGAATATGAGAGTTGTAGTGTCCGTCTTCCATAAAGCGGGCCAGCGTCAGCTGCAGGATTTGCGGCGTGTGGCCGTCCATGATGCTGCGTGCCTGGGTAAAGGGTTTGACCAGTTCGGGCGGCAGCGCCATATAGCCCATGCGCAGGCCCGGATACAGGGTTTTGCTGAAGGTGCCTAAGTAAATCGTGCGCTGGTATTTATCCAGACCCTGCACGCATGCGGTGGGCAGCCCGTCGTAATGAAACTCGCTGTCGTAGTCGTCTTCCATAATCCAGCGGCCATTTTCTGCCGCCCAGTGGATGAGTTCCAGACGGCGTTCCAGGGACATGGTGGCCCCGGTGGGGTACTGGTGCGAGGGTGTCACATAAATACAGTTCGCGCCGCTTCGGTCCTCATTGAGCAAATCGGTGCGCAGCCCTTGTCTGTCCACGCCAATGGGCACCACACGGGCCTCGGCCGCTTCAAATGCTTTACGGGCACCGAAGTAGCCGGGGTTTTCAACCAGAATGGGCTTGCCGGCATCGACCAGTAATTGCGCGCACAAAAATAAGGCTTGGCGTGTGCTGCTCAGAATCAGAATCTGGTCGGCCGAGACTTTGGCGCCACGCTCCAGATTCAGGTAGACGGCAATCGCTTTACGCAGGGACTCGGTGCCTTGCGGGTCACCGTGCAGCAGGATGTTGGCCCGATAGTCTTTCATGGCCTGACGTTGCAGGCGCTCCCAGACATCGGTGGGGAAGTTGCGGGTTTCCGGCAAGCCGGTGGCAAAGGCTTTGATAGTTTGTTGATCAGCAATGCCGCCGCTTTCAAACACGGCGCGACCGCGACGGCTTAAACCGGTGCCCGGTTCCATCACACTGCGTTTCAGATCTTGAGCTTTGATACGACGGTAGGCGCTGCCACGCAGCTCGGTGCCTACTGATTCGGAAACATAGCTGCCCGAGCCTTCACGACGCACGATAAAGCCGTCGCGGTGTAGCTGAACATAGGCGTTTTCAACGGTATCGCGGGCCATGCTCAGGGACTTGGCCAGGGAGCGTGTAGCAGGCAGCTTGACCCCGGGGCCCAGCGCGCCATCCAGAATCAATGCCCGCAAGGCACGCTGGATGCGCTGATGGAGATCCAGGGATTGAAGTTCGTCATCGTTAAGACGCATCTTCAAGGTATCCAGTTCAAACGAACGCGTCATGCGGTCTGCTCCAGGGAATATTAATGGTCTGACTAGTCAGACCATTGTGCTCGTAGACTTGATTGTCATTGCCGAAATAGGGGGGGCCTGTTCCGGCGTTCAGGTTTGTACAGGATCTCAACAAGTATGTCCCGACCCTTTAATTTCAGCGCAGGGCCCAGCGCCTTGCCGATGGATGTTCTATTGCAAGTACGAGATGAGCTGCTTGATTTTGCCGGCACAGGGGTCTCTGTGATGGAAATCAGTCATCGTTCCCAGCCTTTCATGGATTTTGCCCATCGTACTGACACCGCTGTACGTCGTGTTCTGGCTGTGCCATCGGACTATCACGTCTTGCTCCTGCAAGGGGGGTCGTATCTGCAGTTCTCTCAAATCCCGATGAACTTGTTTCATCAAAAAAAAACAGCAGACTATATACATACAGGGTTATGGTCGGAACAAGCCGCCAATGCTGCTAGGCAATATGGGGAAGTAAGAATCATAGCGAGTTCTTATGAAACTGGATTTGATCGTATTCCGGAAATTAATGAATCTAATATTAATCTGGATGCAGCGTACTTGCATTACACAGAGAATGAAACTGCACAGGGCTTGCAATTTTCAAAACCACCTGTTTCATCTATTCCATTGGTATGCGATGCTTGCTCCAGCTTGATGTCAAAACCGCTTGACATCTCGGCTCACGATTTGATTTACGCTTCAGCCCAGAAAAATATGGGCATCGCTGGTGTGACAATGGTATTGCTCAATCCTGCTATTTTAGACAAGCCTTTAGCGAGTACGCCACAGGTGTTGGATTTTTCCATTCAGGCAAAAAAGCAATCCTTGCTCAATACCCCTTCTACATTTTCCTGGTATGTCTTGGGTTTGACTCTGGAGTGGATTGAGCGAGTAGGTGGAATAGACGTTTTGTATGAAATAAATAAGAAAAAAGCACAACATCTCTATGGCGTCATTGATAAAAGCAATGGTTTTTATACCAATGGCGTTTGGTCTGACGATCGATCCATCAATAATGTGCCATTTCATATTGCTGAAACTAATTTGGAAGATTTGTTTGTGAAAGAAGCCCAGAAAAATGGTTTTCACGGTTTGAAGGGCCATCAATCAACAGGAGGCTTGCGCGCCAGCATCTACAACGCCGTCACCTTGGACGCAGTACAGGCGCTGGGAGCGTTCATGCGTGAGTTCGAGCGCACGCACGGTTAGGGCGTGGGCCTGCTTTGCAAAGTGGCCAGGCAAGTGGCCGCAACGTGGATAGAATTTTTTTAAGGAAAAGCGATGTACGACAACACTCTCAGCCTGTCCGATTTTGACAAGGAATTGGCCCAGGCCATCCAAGGCGAAGAAAGCCGCCAGGAAGATCACGTAGAACTGATTGCTTCGGAAAACTATGCCAGTCCCCTGGTTATGCAGGTTCAGAACTCCGTGTTTACCAATAAATATGCCGAGGGCTACCCGGACAAGCGTTACTACGCCGGTTGCGAGTTTGTGGACGTGGCTGAACGTCTGGCAATCGAGCGCCTGAAAGCCGTCTTCGATTGTGACTACGCCAACGTACAGCCTCATGCCGGAGCGCAAGCCAATACCGCTGTGTTCCTGGCCTTGCTCAAACCAGGCGATACGGTCATGGGAATGAACCTGGCCCAAGGCGGGCACCTGACACACGGCAACCCGATCAATATTTCCGGCCGTCTTTACAATATTGTTCCTTACGGAGTTGATATCCAAACCGGGCTGATCGATTACGACGAAATGGAGCGCATTGCTATCGAGACCAAGCCCAAAATGCTGATTGGTGGCTTTTCCGCGTATTCGCGTGTGAAGGACTGGGCCCGCATGCGCCAGATCGCCGACAAGGTGGGTGCCTGGTTCTGGGTGGATATGGCCCACGTGGCGGGTCTGGTGGCGGCAGGTGAGTACCCCAGCCCTCTGCCATACGCGCATGTGGTGACCAGTACGACCCATAAAACCCTGCGTGGCCCACGTGGTGGTGTGATCATGGCTAAAGGGCAGAGCGAGGATTTTTACAAACGCCTGAACTCGGCTGTGTTTCCTGGCGTGCAAGGGGGCCCCTTGATGCACTTGATTGCAGCCAAAGCGGTCGCGTTCAAAGAAGCCCTGCAGCCCGAGTTCCGGACTTATCAGCAAAATGTGGTGCGTAATGCCCGCGCCATGGCAGCGGTACTGATGCAGCGCGGCCATAATATCGTTTCAGGCGGTACGGATAATCACATGATGCTGATTAACTTGTCGGCCAAACCTTACACCGGTCAAGAGGCCAGCGATGCCTTGGCAGATGCCTACATTACAGTGAACAAGAACTCGGTGCCTAATGATCCGCGTTCGCCCATGGTGACCTCAGGCATCCGGATCGGAACCCCCGCTGTGACCACGCGCGGCTTTACCGTGGCCGATTGCGAGCAGTTGGCACACTACTTGTGCGATGTGCTCGATGCCTATGAGGCAGGCACGCTGGATACGATCAAGCACGAGATCCGTGAAAAAATCGTGACCTTGTGTCGAAGCTATCCGGTGTATCAAGTGCAGACAGAACCGGCGCAGTTGTAATTCAATGAAAAAGCCCAGTCATTAGCATGACTGGGCTTATCTTTAGGCATGTTGCTTGGGACATGAAGCGGCTTTACCCACCACCTTTTATGTTGAGGCTTGAGGTATAGGTGGTAGTGGCCATTCAGTCATCCGTTTAGCTCATGAGCGCCTTGCGGTTCTGTCTTGTATCCGCCAGTCGGCATACCCTTTGGCCCGCAGTTCACAAGCCGGGCATTGCCCGCAGCCATATCCCCAGTCATGCAGCGTTTCCCGATTGTTCTGGTAGCAGGTGTGGCTGTCTTCCCGAATCAGTTGTACCAAAGCATCCGAGCCAAGCTGGTGGGCCAATTCCCAGGTATCTGCTTTATCCAGCCACATCAATGGTGTTTCCACGGTCAGTGGGCGCTCGATTCCCAGGCTCAATGCCACTTGCAGCGCTTTCAATGTGTTGTCGCGGCAATCCGGGTAGCCCGAATAATCGGTTTCCGACATGCCGCCTACCAGCGTATCCAGGCCCCGGCGGTAGGCCAGGGCACCAGCCAGAGTAAAGAACAGCAGATTTCGACCGGGCACAAAGGTATTGGGCAGACCGTCTTCCTGCATGGCGATCGTCATGGATTCGGTCATGGCGCTGCCACCTATCTGAGCCAGAACATGGGCATCGAGCACATGGTCTTGCCCCAGGCGCTCTGCCCAATGCGGGAACCGTTGGCACAGTTTGTCTTTTAGTGTCTGACGGCACTGCAATTCCGCATGGTTGCGCTGGCCGTAGTCAAAGCCCACGGTTTCCACAAAGGCAAAGCGGTCCAGAGCCCAGGCCAGGCAGGTAGCCGAATCCTGTCCGCCTGAAAACAAAACCAGGGCCCGGCGGTGTGGAGTGTGCGGCTTCATGCTTTGGCCTGCGCGATGCTTAGGGCGCGGCGCTTCATGGTGCTGATCAGGGAATTGAGCAGCACGCCATACATAGGTACAAACAGCAGCAGGCTGACGCCCAGCTTGATGACGTAATCGACGATGGCAATCTCGCCCCAGTGTTCGGCCATGAAAGGATTGCTGCTATGCCAGAAGGCGATACCGAAAAAGGCCAGCGTATCCAGTGCCTGCCCGAAGACCGAAGCAGCGGCTGGAGCAAGCCACCACTGTTTGTAGTCGCGACGGATGCGGTCAAAGACCTGTACATCCAGCAATTGCCCTAAGACGTAGGCGGCAAAGCTGGCCAAGGCAATACGAAACACAAAGCTGTTGAATTCGCCCAGTGCCTGCAGGCCATTGAATTGGCCTTCATGAAAGAGCACGGAGACGACATAAGAGGCGATGAGGGCCGGAAACATGGCGCGGGTAATCACACGGCGTGCTTCGGACTTGCCCATCAAACGGACGGTCAGGTCGGTAGCCAGAAAAACAAAGGGAAAGCTGAAGGCTCCCCACGTGCTATGGAAGCCGAACAATTCAATGGGAAGTTGAACCAGATAATTGCTGGCAATCACAATAAAAATGTGAAAGGCAATGAGAAGTCGCAAGTAGAACGACAGCCGTGAAGACGGCACGGTAGGCAGAGTCATGTCTGGACCTTTTTGGTGGATGGGGTGAGGGAACCCATTGGAAATGGACTGCAACCGACAATTGTACGAGTAGTTGCGGTTCAAGGGAATAATTGGTGGCCACAAGTGTAGCGCGCAGCTCGGCTGCGCTTATACGTCAGGCTTGATGAGGCTTATGGCCTACAACATAAGAGGCCTTGCATGCCAATCAAGCCTGCTTGCCAATGCCATTGAGCTTGATTGCCTGATTTCAAGGGGGCGTGCTCAGACAGACACGGGTTGCAGGCGCTCTATTAATAAGCGTTTGTGCAGGAGGCGGACTTCCTCAAAGGGTACAGGCGAGTGTTGCGGGCCTAAAACCAGCAAAACCATTAACCACATCAGGGAAGGGGAGGCCGCCTGGAGGTAGTCTGAGGAGCTGACATCGGGGCGGATAAGCCCTCGTTGGATACCCAACTGAAAAAAAGCCTGGTTGGCCGTGTAGTTCTGGTCCAAGAGTTGTTGGCCCCAATACTGGGCCAGATCGGGGACACGACCGCTTTCGGTCATTAGCAGCCTGAACATGGCTTGCACGTCCGGATTGGACAGGCGCTCATAGAGTTGATTGAGATACTCATCCACGAGACAGGACAGGGTGGCTGCCTCGCAGGTATCGGAAAGTTCAAAGGTGTTGCCTTCGGGGGGCAGCAGCGTGCTGCGGAGCATGTCCTCGAATACGTCATCTTTGCTGTTGTAGTGCGCGTAAATGCCGGACTTGGAGATTCCAGCGCGGGCGGCAATGCGCTCGAGCGAGGTTCCCAAAAAACCCCGGTGAGAAAATTCGTCAAAAGCTGCTTTCAGGATTTCGCGTTTACGCTCGGCCGAGGGCAGGTAACGTCGCTTGTTGGTGCTTTCGTTTTTATGAAGTTTATTTTGGTGTGTGTCTGTCATGTCATCCTGTGTGGATGGGCAAGATATGGGGCCTGCAGTATATCAGGCTGCTTTTCTCAGACCGCTGGCAAGCTACGTTCCATGAGACGTGACGTTTTGCTTGTTTTGTCACATAGTTGCAGAAATAATAGTTCTGCTCTGTGTTTGGGTGTTCGCGGGTTTAACTGAAATGCAGCGTTTTGTTTTTAAAAACCTTTTTTAAAAATGTTTTATTTGTTTTTTACTGATTTTCATTTCCTTATTTCATAACAAGCACGGTATAACAACAAATGGGGCTGACGTTGGCGGTTTTTTATCTGTCATGAACTTGATCTAACGCAAAGGTTTTTTATAGCTTCTTGTTAAAAGACCTGTATGCAAAAAGTTTAGATGTAAACTGGTGTATTATTAAAAAGACTAAGCAGTCGTATCTGTTTTTTGTGTACTTTTTGCGGAGTGGCAATGGTTAGCAGGCAGTCCCATGATCAGGCTGAACAGTTAGACGCATCCGCACGAGCCGCCTGGGCTCGTATCTGGAGTTCCATCTCCCCCGAATCACAATTTCTTGCCTGGATGGACTGGATACGTCATCTGGCCCTTAGCCCCGGCAAACAAGAGCAGTTACGGCAGTTGGCCCAAAAACAGTGGGAACAGTTGTTCCGCGAATGGAGCCAAGAGCTGGCTGCATCGGCCCAACAGTCCTTGCAAACTGCTCAACCAGCCCCCACGCCAGCCTACACAGACCGCCGTTTTTCTGATCCTGCCTGGGACCGCTGGCCTTTTAATTTGCTGCGACAAACCTATCAGGCGCAACAGCAATGGTGGCAAAGCGCCACGGAAGGCGTGGCCGGTGTTGAGCCCCATCATCAAAAACTAATTGCCTTTGGTGTCGAGCAATGGCTGAACATGCTCAGCCCCAGCAATTTTGCCTGGACGAACCCGCTGGTGTGGGACAAAACCCTTGCAGAGCACGGAGATAACTTTAGCCGTGGTCTGACAAACTGGCAGCAGGATATGCAAGCCCAGTTCGCCGGTGAGCCTCCTGTAGGTGCGCAAGACTTCGTGGTTGGCAAGGATGTGGCGGCCACTCCGGGCAAGGTTGTATTGCGTAATGAACTGGTTGAACTGATCCAGTACGCGCCAACGACCAAACAGGTTCATCCAGAGCCGGTTCTGATTGTGCCGGCCTGGATCATGAAGTACTACATTCTGGATCTGTCCGAGCACAACTCCCTGATCAAATATCTGGTAGATCAAGGTCATACCGTGTTTTGCTTATCCTGGAAAAACCCCGTTGCCCAAGATCATGCGTTCGGGATGGACGACTACATTCGCCTGGGCTGGAAGGCTAGCCTGGATGCGGTCAACGCCATTGTTCCCGGCCAGAAAATCCACGCGACCGGCTATTGCCTGGGCGGCACCTTGCTGGCCATTGCGGCCGCTGCCATGGCACGCGATGGTGATGACAGGCTTGCCTCCCTGACTTTTTTTGCCGCCCAAACCGACTTTTCCGAGCCTGGCGATTTGTCCCTGTTTATTGACGAGAGCCAGGTCAGCTTGCTGGAAGCCCAGATGGCTGATGAAGGGTACTTACGCGCCAATCAGATGGAAGTTGCTTTTCAAATGCTGCGTTCCGCTGATCTACTGTGGGCGCCCATGGTGAGTAAGTATTTATTGGGTGAACGTCTCCCCTTGAGTGACTTGATGGCCTGGAATGCAGATGCCACGCGTATGCCAGCCACCATGCACTCGCAGTATTTGCGCCGCATGTATTTAAATAATGATTTAAGTCAAAACCGTTATCCGGTACAAGGCCGTATTGTTTCTTTGTCGCAAGTTAATTTGCCTATTTTTTGCGTCGGTACGGTTTCCGATCACGTAGCACCCTGGCGCTCTGTTTATAAACTGCATTATCTGGTCCCTTCTGAGATCACCTTTGTCTTGACCACAGGCGGGCATAACGCCGGAATTGTCAGCGAACCGGGTCATCCGCGTCGCAAATATCAGATTCATACCCGCGCAGCAGGTACCGCGCCCATTTTGGTGGACGATTGGCAGGCCCAAGCCGCCTCCCATCAGGGCTCCTGGTGGCTCGCCTGGGCTGAATGGCTGAAAACCCGTTCGGGTGCGAATGTGAAGCCACCGCAAATGGGGGCAGCTAAACAGGGTTATCCACCTGTCGGTCCGGCACCCGGTCAATACGTATTAGTGAAGTAAGCAGTCAGCTCACACACGCTCTCTTTCGAGCTGAGCTTTTCGCGCTGTTTTATGTCGGCGATGGGGACAAAACCTATCGCTGACGTGCTGTTTTGCCTGGACGGCAGTTTTCTTTTTCTCATTAGGCATGTTTTCCCATGGCCCCACAGATCTCTGATTTGAGTATCAAGTATCGAAGTGCTGCGCGTCGCCCTCATTTCGCGCTGGCTGCCTTGCTGCTGACCTTAGTTGGTTGTACCTCGATGGCACCCGATTACCAGCAGCCCGCCGCCCCCGTTCCGCAAGCCTATTCGGATTTGTCTGCAGAGCAGGTAAATGCGGCGCGAGCGCGTGACCTGGGCTGGCGCCAATACTTTACAGATCCGGTTCTGAGCAAGCTCATTGAGACGGCACTGAACCATAACCGTGATATGCGCGTGGCTGTGCTACGGGTAGATGAGGCTCGCGCCATGCTGAATTTGCAGCGCAGTGAACGCTTTCCTGAATTTACCGTGGGTGGTCAGACTGCGCGTTCGCGTGTGCCAGGCGATATGAACCCGAGCGGCCAGGCCGTGACGGGCGGCGATTACCGCGCCCAGGTCGGTTTGACCAGTTGGGAGCTGGATTTGTGGGGGCGTGTACGTAGTCTGGAAGATGCCGCCTTGCAGGGCTGGCTGGCTACCGAGGCAGGCCGACAAG
>JTFO01002641.1_pt1 | contig 20925 bp, 15 predicted proteins | sample 235411 | NCBI WGS metagenome assembly JTFO01 (sample SAMN03067590, study PRJNA260953) | activated sludge metagenome | biome: Sludge; feature: Wastewater; isolation source: CETP activated sludge from laboratory augmented bioreactor treating... | place: India:Gujarat | collected 2013-04
AAAGAATATGTACAAAGTCAGGCCACACCTGACTAGAAACGCTTCGCGTTTCCCGCTTATATCCCCGCCCGATTGGGCGAGGGTTTACGCGGGTTTTGCTAAATCATTCATCACTTGAAAAGTTTGATCGGCAAAGTAACAAACCCCGCGATCCGCACCATGTTCTTCATCCAGTGCCGTAATGGGCACCCAACCGCACTGATAAGTACCCTCTGGCGCAATTCCTCCCGCGGTTGTATCGATCGGGTAAGGCGCACCATCAAGATAACCGGCAAAATAATCCCAGCCTAAATCACGCATGGCGCTGTCACCAAGGGCATGGTTATCTGGCCCTAAATCAGATCCTGTTAGATGCATTTTACCGATAAGTGCGCTCACGTAGCCGGCCTCTGAACGCAGTAATTCAGGTACCGAAACCGCGTAAGGAGACATTTGGGAGTTGGCTAAATCCGTTGAAACAATTGCGTTTCGAACACCATTTCTGAAGGGGTAGCGACCATCAAAAAACGTCACCCGGGTGGGCGAACAGGTAGGCATCGTCCAAGTATTACGAAAACGCACCCCAGCTTCAGCAATAGCATTAATCGACATGGTATTTGCCGGTACCGCACCGCCATACCCAAAAGCCGAAAACTGATCGATACCAGCATCATCGATAACAATAAACAGGATGTTGGGTGGCGTTTCTGCCAGCGGCGGCTCTGGCGGCGTAGGTACTGGAGTTGCCACCTCAGAATCATTATTGCATGCGCTCAACAACACCGCTGATGATAAAACGAACATTCTAACAAGGTGCCACATAGGTTTCTTTCCCTAGCTACGTAACCACTAAGTAAAGACCCATTAATCGTTTCTGTCAAAGCTAGTACTGCTATCACTCAGCAAGCAACTGCTGTGGTTTGAGAAAACACGTTAATTACCCCCATGTATAGTCTTGTTATTTTTTGAGGACTGTACGCAACGTCGATAATCTTTATAAAAAATTTATAGCCACCACTAAAATCTTTAGGGAAGCTTTATAACACTAGTTTAGCTCTGCAAGTAAGCTAATCAACAATGCCGACTATTTGTGTTGATTATGTCTAACGATACTTTTTCTGCCATCAAACGAAGAACTCAAACGCGTCACTTTTTCTATCGGGTACTAGGTTATTTATTACTAAAACTGAGCTTGGCGCAGGCTATCACCATGCTAGTGAGTTTACGCTATGGTGAGCGTGAACTATTTGACTTTCTACTCGCTGCCGCTACTACAGCAATTATCGGAGTAACTCTTGTCATTCGATCCGGTGGCGCGATACATCTAAAAAAGCGCTATCTATTCCTACTCACTACGCTCTGTTGGCTAACTATTTGTTTATTTTCAGCTCTTCCGTTGTATCTCACAATCCCAAACTTGACCATTACTGATGCATGGTTTGAAACTGTTTCTGCCATTACTACAACTGGTTCCACCGTGCTTACCGGTTTAGACCATATGCCAAAAGGTGTTCTATTCTGGCGTGCAATGCTGCAATGGATTGGAGGGATCGGTATTATCGTGATGGCTATTGCGATTTTACCAGCACTAAAGATAGGTGGCATGAAGCTCTTTAGAACTGAAAGCTCGGATATATCAGATAAGATACTTCCTCGCAGCAGTAAGCTGTCCACATCTATTCTCATGGTTTACTTGGCTATTACTGCCGCCGCTTGTATCAGCTATAAGTTGGGAGGAATGTCATGGTTTGATGCACTAACTCATAGCATGACATCTGCGGCTACAGGCGGTTTTTCAAACTATGATGCCTCTTTTGGCTATTTTAATGATAAGCCTTGGCTGCTATGGCTTGCTAGTTTATGGATGACGCTCGCGGCTCTCCCCTTTGTGTTATTTGTTGGCATGGTAAAAGGAGATCCATGGGCATTATTGCGAGACCCACAAGTTAGAGCTTTTATCGCCATTGTAACAGTGGCTGTCTTAGCTCTTAGCTTGTACCAAGTGAATCATGAGCAACGCGCTTGGAATAGTGCATTAACTCATAGTTTATTTAACGTCATATCTGTGATTACCACCTGTGGTTATGCGTCTGAAGACTACACTCTTTGGGGTAGTATGTCTGTGGTCTTATTTTTCTATCTCACATTTTCAGGCGGTTGTTCTGGCTCAACCTCCGGTGGATTAAAAATTTTTCGTACTCAACTGTCGGGCTATCTATTAATAAAACAGCTTAATTTGTTGATCCATCCAAATGCTGTATTCACTCAAAAATACGGCAACAAGCGTATTGATGATGAACTATTAGGTACGATATTAGCTTTCGCCTTCATTTACTTTGCTACCATTGCGGCACTAGCTCTTGTGCTATCTCTCTTTGAGCTAGATCTGATTACTGCCTTGACCGGTGCGGCTACAGCGGTTAGCAATGTTGGTCCGGGGATGGGAGATATTATCGGCCCGTCCGGTAATTTTTCTACGCTACCAGATGGTGCAAAATGGAGTCTAACACTAGGAATGTTGCTAGGCAGATTAGAAATTTTAACTATACTTCTATTATTTACGCCAATGTATTGGCGTTATTGAGTCTTATCCATGCTGAAAGATCATACTGAACGCCGTATTAACTGGTGGCAACTAGTGCTTCTAACACTAGTTATACCCGCTTTGATTGCGGTTTTATTATTGCCTGCACGGGTTATGGCAACAACCACAGATGTGGCTATGCTGCAGTTGTTGTGGGTTACATGGGTAGCTCAATATGCTGGACAGCGCCTAGCGATCCTTTCTACTTTAACCAGTGTTCTCCTATTAAATCTTTTATTTGTCGAGCCCTATTACACCTTATTTGTTCATCAAGGTGATTATATAATTACCTTTATCGTCATGCTGCTTTTAGGCATTTTTATCGCTCGTTTATCAGGTCGATTACGTTTTGAATTAGCCCGAGCTAAAAAGCACCTAATTCAAAGGCAATCATTAGCAGCAAAGGCTCGACAGGCAAAAATGCATGCGGAACTCGAACATAGTCGCGCCATGATGTTACGCTCTTTATCACACGACCTTAGAACTCCCTTGGCATCGATCATGGGTGCATCAAGCATGCTCGCTGACCAAGATCTAACCTTAAGCAATGAACAAATCCGCGAGCAAGCAAGCCATATTTATTCCCAAGCTAGCCTGCTTAATGCTCACTTTGATAAAGTGATGGAACTAAGCCGTGTGCAACAAATGCAAAACTCTGTGGTTTTAACAACACATCATGTGAATGATATCATTTCAGCAGCAATAGCAAGACGCGCGCACGTCATACCAGAACAAAATTATTCGGTGGTTCTTACTGACAGCCAATGTGTTGCTGATGCTACCTTGGTTGAAATAGCATTAGCTAATATGCTCGAAAATGCCTTCAAGTATGGCGATATTCCAGTGGAAGTAAGTTTTAAGCAACAAAAGGGCTTCTTCGAACTTGAAGTAACCAACCCTATAAAGAGCAATCCAAAGATTCAGCGCGATAGCGGACATGGCCTAGGTACGGCAATTTGCGATGCAGTTATGCATCTTCATCAAGGCAATTTCAGTACCGATATCACCCAGCAAGGACATTTTGCGGCCAGACTCTGCTGGCCGATTCGGTAGATAGATTTTTATATTCAAGGAAATAATTTTGGCTGAAAAAATCTTAGTGCTGGAGGATGACCCTGCAATGCAGTGTTTTCTGACCACCCTTTTATCAACAAAGGCCTATCAGCCAATAGGCTTTGAACAAGGCATCCCAGCCTTACATTATCTTATTGAGCAACCTGCAGATTTGATTCTACTAGATTTAGGACTTACTGACATGGATGGCCAACAATGGTTAGAACAATTGCGTAGTTGGTGTGACACACCTGTCATAGTGATATCTGCGCGACAAAGTGAGCAAGATAAAGTAAAGGCTCTTGATAGTGGCGCTAATGACTATGTCACTAAACCATTTAGCGCAGCTGAACTATTAGCTCGTATTAGAGCCAACATGCGTCAATCAACACCTCAGCAGAAACAACTATTTAGTTTTGGGCAAATTCAAGTTAATCCTATTCTCCGTAGAGTTAATCGAGCTGGTGAAGAGGTTCATCTGACCAAACTCGAGTATGATATTTTGTTACTGATGCTCAGGCATGCTGACAAAGTACTTACTCATAATCAAATACTCACCCAAGTCTGGGGGGCGAACTACGCGGATAGGCCGGAATATGTTCGAGTCCATATAGGTCAACTTAGGCAGAAATTGGAAGATCTTCCTGCAGCACCCAGATACCTGAAAACTGAACCAGGTGTGGGTTATCGATTAAAATTAACCTAACTTTCTTATACCATTGCTCCGCCAACCTCGATGTACGATAATGCCACTATGACAACATTATCCCTACTAGAACTGGTGCGCGTGACCACCGCAGCTGATGCTGGCACTGCCATTAATCACGCTCGTGATCTTGGTCATCACGCCGAACAATGGGGCTACCAACGAATTTGGGTAGCTGAACATCACAACATGCCGGGTATCGCTAGTGCGGCAACCGCATTGGTGGTTGCACACATCGCTGGCGGCACGCAATCCATTCGGGTCGGCGCAGGCGGTATCATGCTACCCAACCATGCGCCTTACATTATTGCGGAGCAATTTGGTACGCTCGCTCAATTGTATCCGGGCCGTATTGATTTAGGTTTAGGCCGAGCCCCTGGCACGGACCCCGTCGCTATTCGTGCTATGCGCCGTCCGGCTCATGCATCTGAGCAATTTCCACAAGATATCTTGGAGTTACAGAGCTACTTAGCACCAGCTAGCGAGTCACCAGCGATCTTGGCGGTACCAGCTACAGGTACGGAAGTGCCTTTGTGGATTTTAGGTTCGAGCATGTACGGCGCCAGTTTAGCCGCTGAACTTGGCTTACCCTATGCCTTTGCCTCCCATTTTGCACCTGAAATGCTCCTGCCTGCGCTGCAACTTTATCGCAGTAAGTTCAAGCCCAGCAAGCAACTAGCCGAGCCCTACGCGATGGCGGGCATTAATGTGATTGCTGCTGACACGGACGCCGAAGCTACCCGTTTAGCTACCACTCAGCAGATGTCTTTTGCTGATTTAGCCGGCGGTCGCCAGCGCTTAAGTCAGCCACCCATAGACGACATTGAGAGCTATTGGTCACCAAGAGAAAAGGCAACCGCAGAACGCATGCTAGCGCGGTCCGTGATTGGCGCTCCTGATACGGTACGAAAAGGCTTACAAAGCTTCATCAAGGAAACTGGTGTCGATGAACTCATGATTGTGTCGGACGTGTACGACCATCAAGCCCGCTTGCGTTCCGTCGAGCTTATTGCGCAAGCAATGCAAAATGACGAGCCGTAACCAGCCACAATCACCAGAGAGGCCCCACATGCAGCCAAGTATTTCGGTCATTACCTTAGCGGTTGACGATTTAGAACGCGCGCTAGTTTTCTATCGTGATGGTTTGGGTTGGCCTACTGCTGGCATTGTGGGCACCAAATACGAATACGGTGCGGTGGTGTTTTTTGATATTAATCCGGGGCTTAAACTTGCCCTGTGGCCGCGTGCTAGCTTAGCTCGCGACACAGGGTTGCCACTTGCTGAGCCCACCTCAAGCAACATGCTGCTCAGCCACAATGTGGCTGAGCGCGACCAAGTAGATGCTGTATTTGCGCAAGCACTTGCCGCCGGAGCCAGCCAAGTGAAAGCGCCACAAACGGTGTTTTGGGGTGGCTACGCTGGTTATTTTAGCGACCCCGACGGCCATTTGTGGGAAGTGGTGTTTAACCCCGCTTGGCCAAGCTAACGCAGCCAGCTATTGCGCATCACACACAGTTCCTACAGCCGCTTCTATCAGCTGGAGATCGAGCTCGTTGGTTTGTGCATCAAAATTTACATCGTACCAACTTGAACCCTGCCAGCCAGCCGCAACAATGGCTTGGTAATTATCAATATCTAACTGATCAACCACACCATCATCATTGCCATCACCTACACAAGCAGGTTGCGAAGCCATGATAGCCGCCAATGCTGCGTTTAAATCCGCATACTGTTGCTGTAACTCAGTACTCAACTGGTCTAATGCAGCCTCACCTTGGCCCATCAGCAAATCACTGTCTTGCGTGTCTAATGTTGGCATATTCCGTTGGTTTACTTGGTAAAGCTCAATCGAAAAAATATCCACCGGATTGCCGCTACTAGGGTCAAAATCTAACGCATGATTTTGTACCAACTTATAATCGTCATTCCGAATCGCTTGATAGTTGGTCCAGCCTGGCGGAATTTTATTAGTGCTGTAATTGTCAGGATCAGCAGCATAAATATCCCGATTCACTTGCCAGCATTGTTCCAACTCGCCCGATTGATAGGTTTCGGTGACCACCGGATTGTCGGCGCCAACGCCCCACCACACACCGCCATTATCTTCACAGACACCTTTACTTACCGGAGTATGAGAGCATTGCGCAGCAAACGCACAAGGACCGTTGCGACCGCCATCTTGCTGTATGTTCAAGCCACCTTGAGTGAAGTTATAATCGCGCAAACTAGTTTGCGTAGGATCGTCCAAATAAGCCAGCAAGCCAGCGCTATCAGGACCACCAGCCGCAATCGTCGCAGCGTCAAGGCCGGCAATTTCTCCAAACAAACCATACACATCAGTAGTATTCACCAGATGCTCGACCGCACGATCCGGTTGTTCGATACCTGCCCCACCTACAATAAGCGGTACCCAGACGCCCGTTTGATACGCGGTACCTTTAGCTCGCGCACCATCAAAAGGTAGTTTCACCGTCGGCCCGAATGAGCCATTGTCGCCCACTATCACCACCACCGTATTGCTGTCAGGATTGTACTGCAAGCCCGATTCGCCCTCAGTAGCAATGCCCGTTGCAATCAATAAATCCGCCAAAGCTGTATCTAAACCTTCAATCATGGCATCAGAAATTCGTCTCGAATTAATAAAATTACCGTCGGTAATTTGACACTGTGGTGCTAATTGAAAGTGCGACTGAGAAGGCAGCAGTGCTGCCGGTGGTGGCTGTAATGGAGTATGGGCAGAGCTGAAACTTAAGGTCGCCATCCAAGGTTGATTGCCATCACGCTGGTTGATCCAGGTGGTCGCAGCTTCTGCTTCTATCACCGAACGGTACCCACGGCCGCGCATATCGGTTAACGGTACCCGCTCTACTCCGCTCGCATCATTAATTACCAGTTCAGAAACGTAGTGCGCATTTTCTCGATCAAACACCACAAACTCAGGCACAGTGTCGGTACAGGCTTGCTGCGGTACCAATACGCCACCTTGGCTCAGACACTGTAAACCGGCACTCTCACCCTGGCTATTAGTAGCAAGCTCGGTACATTGCGAGGGAGTATAGCAAGCACCACTATCGGCACCATGCACGGGATCATCCGCAAGCGTCGGAACGTACCCACATTGGTAGGTACCAACAGCGGCGACACCGCCTGCGGTGGTATCAATGGAAGCTGGCAAGCCCCCTAACCAACCGTAAAAGTAATCCCAACCCAGCACCTGCGGGGTGGCATATTCAAACGGGTTCAGCTCGGGTCCGGCTAGATGAAACTTACCGAACAAACCGCTTTCATAGCCCGCTTGTTGCAATAATTTAGGCACCGTTGTGGCGTATGGGGATAATTGTGAATTGGCTAAGTCATTCGGGCCTAAGGCCTGATACATGTTAGTGCGCAGCGGATATTTACCTGCTAACAAGGCAGCGCGACCTGGTGAACACTCAGGCATCGACCAGGTGTTACGAAAACGCACTCCGGCCTTAGAAATAGCCTCAATGGTAGGCGTTGGCGGCGGATTAAAGCCACCGTAACCCATCACCTCCATTTGGTCGATGCCTACATCGTCCATTATCACAAACAAGATATTAGGCGGCTGCTCTGTTATCGGAGGCTCTTCTATCGGCGGCTCTTCGACCACCGGTGGCGTGTTTGGCATCTTATCTTCGCAGCCAGCTAACAGACTTAAACATAACAATAAACTGAGGTGAACCTTGTTCATGACAGGCTCCTAATAACGTGCAGGTGAGTTAATTAAGGGATCAAACGGATTAAGTTGGCGCAATTGCTCCATTAACCGTTCACGTTCGTTGATATCATTACTGTACTGCCATAATGCCAAGCGCAAATGCCGTTGCTGCGGTGCCTGCGCGAGTGCCGTTCGCAATCTGTCCATCGCCGCTTCATGCTGGCCATTATCATAAAGTGCTATGGCTAACACATAACTGTAGTGAGCGTTATCCGGAGCCAAAGCCACCGTTTGTTGCAGTTGCTCTAAACCAGCGGCCATCTCGCCTTGCCGAATCAACATCAGCGCTAGTGCAAAGGCTATTTCAGCTGCCTCACTTTGCTGTTGCTGAGCGCTTACCAAGAGCTGCTGGGCCGCCTTAGCGTCTGATTTTTCTAACCACTGTGCCAGGCCAATAAGTGCTGGAATGTAGTGGCCGTTACGCTGTAATGCAGCTTGTAAATTATGCTGAACTTGTGCCTCAAAACCCAGTGTGGCAGCCACTAGTGATTGATTATAATGCCCCTGCGCAGTGCCTAGATGATGCTGCTGTAATTCACTGTATTCCGCTAGCGCGGCGCCTTCTGCTGCAGCCTTAAACGGGTAATCTTGCGCCAACAGTTGCTCTACGGCCGTCATCCGTACCGCCAGCTCGGGGTCAGCTAGCAGCTTGCTTAACTGCGGCATCAACCAAGCCGGATTAAACAAGGCTGGAGCCACCTCGATTGCCGCGCGTCGCACCCAAGCATCTGGATGCGTCAATCCGGCTGCGACTTGTTGCTGCGCCGCCAACGAGGGATAGTGACCTAATTCTGCTAACAGCGCCGCATGGCGGATAGCTGGCTGCTGCCCAGCTTGCAGTTGCTTTAGCAAGCCTTCCGCTGCGCCCGGTAACCCCTCGCGAGCTCGGTACAGGGCCTGGGCGTAGCCACCATCACGCGGCTCAGCACCTGGATACCAGCGCGCAAACGCAGCAACCACCTCAGCTGCTGGTTTATCTTGATGGCAGCCTAAACAGGCATCGCTATGCTCTAACGCAAGCGCTTGGGCTGGGTTGGGCGAACTAAAACTATGATCATGACGTAGATCATTGCCCATATAAACCCGTCCCGGCATATGGCAATTTACACACTGAGCACCGGCACTATCGGCGGGATGAAAATGATGCGCAGGTGAAGCAAAAGCCTGACCCTGCAACTTATTAAAATCGATGTCTCGTGACGTATTCGCCAGTAATTTAGGTGTCCCGGAAGGGTTGTGGCATTGGCTACACACCGCATTCGCTGGTGCGCGTAATTCACCACTGTGAGGGTTATGACAATCGCTACAAGTCACTCCTGCTTGGTGCATACGGCTTTGCACAAATGAGCCGTACTCAAACACTTCATCTAGAATTTTGCCATCAACTTCATACAAATCGGCCCGCAATGGGCTGATTAAAAACTGCTGATGCACCCCTACGTTGGGCTGAAACGGTAGGAGTTCATTGCGGCGACTATGGCACTGGGCACACACCTGTAATTGCTGATCTGAGGCGGCCAAGGACAACTCAAACCCGCCGCCATCGGCTTGATGATTGCCAGCTGGGCCATGACAACTCTGGCAGCCCACGCCTAATTGTTGCCATGAGGATGCAAAGGTATCGGTTTTAGGCTGATACCGGGTTTGATAATTCGACACATGGCAGCTCAAGCATTGTGTATTGGCTAGGTGGGCGGGTTGGCGCCAGTGCAACGGATGGTCTGGGTTATCGGCCACCTCTGGATAGAGATCAAACCACGTTTGCTGCTCCGTCGCAAAAGCCAAGTGATGGGCCTGCAAACGGCCATCAGGGCTAGCAATCAATACCTGTTGCAACGGCTCATAACCTATCAGCCACGCCGGTTGCTCGGTTGCTTTAAGCTCGCCTAGCGGCAGTTTATGGTCGTTGTTGGCAGACGTCAGAGCCTTCGCATGATGAGAATTGCGCCACTGCTGATCCGCTTGTTGGTGGCAGTTCTTACAGTTGCTTTCGTCCACCCAGGCCGGGCTCGCCTTAGTAGCACTGACAGTGGCACTGGCACTAACAGTAGCACTGCCGGTGGCGCTGAGACCAAGCAGCAGTGCTAACCCAATCATGTAACTCAATCCCTGTCGAACCAACATGGCATGTGTACCGTTTCAATGAGGCGCTGAAAAGCCGCTCAACTAGGCATGAGTAAAGATTGAATCCATAGCTTTGTCAATCAATAACGCGCTAACGCTGCAAATAAGCAGTAAAGCTCATTCCTGTCCAGCGTTTAAAAGCTTTGGCAAATGCTTGCTCATCACTATAGCCAAGGTAATCAGCTAAACTCGCTTGAGTCAGTGATGGCGCCGCCGAAGCCGGCTTAGCCGTTGCCGCCAGAGCTGCGCGAGCAGCCGCAATTTGAGCGAGCGCCAACTGTTGCTTAAGCGTTTGAGACAAGGTTAAAAAGCTACAGCCTTCAGCTTTTAAATAGCGCGCCAAAGTACGTTCGCTTACCGCTAACGTTGCCGCAACTTGGGCGCGGCTTAACCAAGGCTGGCGTTGTAACAAGGCCTCGCATTGCTCACGATAAGATTGCGCCTGTAACTGGGCTAACTGCTGTTGCGCCAAGGTGAGCATTTGCGCTTGCAGCGCTGGACTTACCTCGCGCTGCCGAAACTGCCAATCGCTATCACTAAACACAATGGCATTGTCGGGCTGAGCAAAACTCAGCTCAGCAGCTCCAAAAGCTTGTTGATAGAGCTCCGGCGTAACTTGCGGTTTATGTTTAAACGTCACCCGCACCGGCGTAATAGGTTTACCGGCCACCCAGGTAGCACCATGCGCGATACTGGCAAAAATTGCTTCAATCCGCAGCGCCACAGCTACCTTAAACTTATCGTGATAGGTGAGTTGCCAGCCATCGGTCACCTTACGTTTGGTAAATGCACCGCCCTCACCCACTAAACTAGAGAAAGTCACTAAGCTCTCTACGGCAGTGCTTAACGACGGCGAACTTAACAGTAAAAATCCAATAGTATCAAAGTGCTGGGGCTGCAAAGCTAAGCCAATCGTTAACCCAAGCTGTGGTTGCTGCAACAGCTCTAAGCTTTGCCATAGTTCATCTTGTAGCGCAAGCGGCAGCCGTTGCTGGCCATCATAACGAGCCAATTGCTGCTCTAGCTCAGGTGCAAGCTTAACCTCAGCGGCGCTTAGCTGCTGCACAATCGCGTGGGTAAAACTTTGGGTAACACTGGCTTTATCATGGTTCATGCACTTAGAGTAATGCAACTGTCCTAAATTAACCAGTAAAATGTCCGAACTAAGCATAGCTTGATTTGCGTCAATTGTTATTATCTAGCAATCGCTTGTAGAACAATAAAAACGCTAATAAAAAGTGATAAGGACCCCAGCAAAATGAATCCAATAGTGGTGATTGGTGCCGGCCCCATGGGGCTATGCAGTGTCAGACGGCTCGCCGAGCAAGGGCTGCCGGTGATCGGTTTAGAAGCTCACAATAACGTGGGTGGCCTCTGGGATATTGATAGCCCAACCAGCACCATGTATGAATCAGCGCATCTTATTTCATCCAAGCGGATGACTGAATTCAGTGATTTCCCGATGGCCGATGAGGTGGCCAGCTACCCTCGTCACGACCAGATGCGCCAGTATTTTCGTGACTATGCAGAGCATTTTCAGTTATATCAACACTATCGGTTTAACAGTCATGTTGAACGCATCGAGCCAACGGCAGATAAGCAATGGCTAGTTCATTATCGCGACGCACAGCAGCAACACCAGCAGTTAGTTGCCAGCCATGTACTCCTTGCCAATGGCACCTTACACCATCCCAACAAAGTGGCCTTTAAAGGTGAGTTTCACGGGCAGATGCTGCACAGCAGTGACTACCGTAGCGCCGATATTTTTGCGGGTAAACGGGTGCTTATAGTTGGTTGTGGAAACAGCGGGTGTGACATTGCCGTCGATGCCGTGCATCGCGCTGCCAGCGTTGATATGTCGGTGCGCCGCGGTTACTATTTTCTGCCCAAATTTGTGGCCGGTAAACCCATTGATACCCTCGGCGGCAAAATCAAGTTACCGCGGGCGCTGAAACAACGCCTCGATGGCTTGCTGATACGTTTACTCAGCGGCAAACCTAGTCATTATGGACTCCCCGATCCTGACTATAAAATGTACGAGTCTCATCCGGTGGTAAATAGCCTGTTTCTGCATCATATTGGCCATGGTGATATTAAAGTACGCCCCGATATTCGCCGGCTCACGCCCAGCGGTGCAGATTTTGTGGATGACCAACAGGCCGATTACGATCTGATCTTGCAAGCCACAGGTTACCAACTGCATTACCCCTTTATTGCAGCCGAACACTTGAATTGGCAAGGTCACGCACCGCAGCTGTATCTCAATATATTCAGTCCGCGCCATGCCAATCTGTTTGTGATGGGCATGGTCGAGGCTTCGGGGCTTGGCTGGCAAGGCCGTGATGAGCAAGCTCAATTAGTGGCGGCGGTGATTCGTCTGCAACAGGATAACCCCAGCGCTGCACAGAGTTTCTTCCACAAAGTACAGCAACATGCCAATCAGCGTATTGATGGCGGCATGAACTATTTACAACTCGAGCGCATGGCTTATTACGTGCACAAAGAGAGCTACTTAAAAGCCCTGGCAACCGAGCGCCAAGCTCTCGCCTCTTCGGCTGATAACCGCTCAAATCGCTAGGAGCACCTATGTCTGCGAGTTCGTTGTTGCTGCTAAATGGCATCCTTGCGTTGATGATGTTCGGCATTGCGTTGAGTCTTACCCCGGCCGATTTTAAGCGTGTTGCATTGCAACCCAAAGGTCCTCTGGTAGGTCTGTTCGCGCAATTTGTGTTGCTGCCACTGCTTACTTGGATCGGTATTTCATTGGTGCCCATGCCCGCTGGTATTGCCCTTGGCCTGTTACTGGTGGCTTGTTGTCCTGGCGGTAGTTTTTCTAACTTAATGACTTACTTAGCCCGTGGTAACGCGGCTATGTCGGTGAGCATGACAGGGCTCGCCAGCCTTGCCGCTGCGCTTCTCACTCCGCTAAATTTCATGTTCTATGCCAGCTTAAATCCGCACACCAACGCCTTGCTGCAAAGCATTGATGTTTCTACCGCAGACATGCTGCTGTTGGTACTGTTAGTGCTCGCCATTCCGTTGCTGCTAGGGCTCTGGTGCGGGCGACGCTTTCCTGCATTTGCGCAGCGCAGCGAAGGCCTGTTTCGAGTGATTTCGTTGCTGGCGTTATTTGGCTTTGCTGGAATTGCGCTGGCGGTAAACTGGCAAACCTTTATCACCGGCGCCAGCATTTTTCTCTTGGCCGTTATCATTCACAACGCAGTCGCACTTGCGACTGGCTGGTTTGCCGCCAGCGCGGTGCACTTAGCTCGCCCTGAAAAACGTGCGGTCATCCTTGAAGTTGGCCTCCAAAATTCAGGGCTTGGGCTGGGCATTATCTTCACTTATTTCGCCAACCAAACGGACATGGCGATCATCGCCGCCGGCTGGGGCTTATGGCATTTAATCTCAGGGCTATCGCTTACGCTGTTCTGGCAATATCGTGATCGCCGTAGGAGCGCAGCATGACTATTCTTATCACCGGCAGCGAAGGCTATCTCGGCCAAGCCCTGATCCAACGGCTATCCGAACATTCCATCATTGGCATCGATATTCGCCAACATGCTAGAGAACCTGCGGCTAATTATCAGTTTGTACCTATGGACATTCGGGATCCTGCCCTTGCTGAGTTGATGCAACACCACCACATCAGTCATGTGATTCATCTGGCCAGCGTGATGCAAGCCAGTGCGGACCCTGCGCGAGATTACGATATTGATGTGAATGGCACCGCTAATGTCCTCCAAGCATGTTGCCAAGCCCACGTCAGCCATCTTACCATCACCAGTAGTGGCGCGGCCTACGGATACCATGCCGATAATCCCACGTGGCTATCTGAAACCGATGCCTTACGCGGCAACCCTAGTTTTGCCTACAGCCATCACAAACGTTTGATTGAAGAATTATTGGCAGAGTATCGGCAACGCCAGCCGCAACTACAACAACTGGTACTGCGCCCCGGTACCGTGCTAGGCGCCAACACGGATAACCAAATCACTGCGCTCTTTAAAGCGAAACGGTTGCTCGCCATTCAAGGCTCACCGTCACCTTTTGTATTTATTTGGGATCAAGACGTGATTAATATCATCGCGCAGGGAGTGACTCGTAGCAGCACCGGCATATACAACCTCGCCGGCGATGGAGCAATGACCATTACCGAGATCGCGACCGCTCTGAACAAGCCCTTACTGACCTTACCCGCCTGGTTATTGCGTGCGGCCCTGCATATCGGCCAACGCTTAAAGTTAACCCGCTACAGCGCCGAACAAGTAGATTTTCTGCGCTACCGACCGGTGTTAAGTAACCAAGCCCTTAAACAAGAGTTTGGCTATACGCCCGCGCTGAGCAGCCGCGCTACCTTTGACTATTTTATTCAGCATAATCTGCAGCAAAAACTACCGCGCTAACTAACGACAACGGGCCCAATGCAAGGGAATATCCTGCAGCCATTGTTGTAACATGGCGCGTTGTTCACGTTGCAATAGTTGATGATACCCAGCTAAATCGCCACCACCAGCAAGCTGCTCCGCAAACACCTGCTGTTTGGCCGGATAAGCATGTGCTGTGGCATGCTCACAAAACCACGCTAACTCAGGTACCGCAATATGGCTAAAACCTTCTTGCTGCGCGATATGAAAGCCCTTGGCATCCAAATCGCCAAAGTAGCATAGCGGTTTAGTGCTGCTGCGCCAACGTTGCAACAATGCCGCTCGGCCTTGGCTGTAAGCCACGTCGCCGCGGTAAACCACTAACATGGGTGCAGGCGTAGACGGCAACTGAAATTGCTGCAATTGATAAAAGCAATCCAGATTCTCCACCACCACCAACGCCGCATAGTTATCGAGATCTAAGCTGCGTTGGTCGACATCCAGGATCTCCTGCTGCCGGGCCATCAACACCCGCTGCGCCCGCGGCTTGCTGCGGACACTCTTATGTTCAGCTTGTCCTTGTTTGGCTTGGGCCAGACTGCTACCGCTAAGGTCCGTTCCAAGTGGCGCCAACTGTTGTTGCTGCAAGCGCGTGCTAATGCCCTTGAGCAGCTCTTGGCTGTAGGCAAATTGCGGCTGCTGGGCCGCATGACTAGCAATCAGATCTTGCTCCACACACCATTCAAGCACAGCTTGGTCGGTAGCCCGCACGGTTCGCACCACTCTCAACTGGCGTTGCAATTGCACCGCAATAGTTTGCAGTAACTTACGCTCACGGGGCTTTAAATCAGACATACTCAGGGCACCATCGACCTAAGCCGCCGCATGCGGCTGATAACGCACAGCAATATCAGCAATCAGATACAGATGGTTAAAACGGCTGGCGGGCTGCTCTTGCCGATACAACTGAAATAACTGCTGCTCGTGACGAGGCAAACCGTTGTACTCGCCCAACACCTGAAATAACCACACCTCGGGTGGCCATGACAATTGTTGTTGCTGCAAGTAATCAAGCGCAGACAAGGGCTCAGCGTCATGGGCCTGGGTATCTTGGGCCCGCTCACAGACCGCAATAAAGTATTGCATCGCATCTTCTTTGAGCTGCTGCTGACGTGCCTCAACCGCTTGTTGCTTGGCATTCACCTCAATGCTATTGCTATTAGAACTGGCCGTATCCACTTTGGCTTTCAGCGCCAACTCTTTGTATAAGCTATGAATTAACGGCACCAAGGCCGGCTGCTGCTCACGTTTATCCAGCGCTACCCCCGCACTTGCCAGCACCGGAGCGGCATGGTTCACCAATCTGGGCACCTGAGTACGGTAGGAATAATCGCCGATGGCAAAGCTTGGATGCTCGCGCAAAAAGCCCGCCATATTCACTACCAACAAGCTGCGTTCTTGCTGCTCTCGGAAGCGTGTCATCAGCTCAACTAAGCGTTTTTGAACTTCGAGCAAACTGCCATGGTGGGTGTTAATTTGTTGCTGCAGACTGCTCACCAATAGTTTACGCAGCCCCGGATGTCCCTCCGCCAGCTCAATAAACTCATCAAAATCAATCAGCGACAACCCTTCAATAAGACGCTTGATTTGCTGCTGAGCACGACCGTTTTCACGAATTTTATCGCTTAAATTGCTAACGAAACCAAAGTTACTGTTCAAGCGGTGCCATAAACTAAAAATGGCTTCTTCAAATTGTGAGGTTAAATCATAAACCGCCTCTTCTATACGCAGCATCTGGCTATCAACTCGTACGCCATCGCCCATACGCTGGGCCTCACGCATGCCTTCTACGTAACCACGAATCGCCACCAGTTTATCGGCCACACCGGCATCAATTTGCCGACGACTTTCGTCAGTCACCAAAGCCGCGACTAATTGCGTTACCGGATGTCGCAATTTAACTTCGGTGCTAGCGTCAGGTTGATACAGAATTCGCGCTGCTATCAAGCGCTTTAAACTGCGCTCGGATACTGCAGCCACGTCAATGCTACCGCGTAAATAACCCTGCATCAGTAGCTTCGCATGGTCGCCTATCAATTTGAGACGCTCTGCTCCTACCTCAAACAAGCTACTCAGCAGCTGTGATTCACGCTCTTGTCCAGCCATTAGAGTAACTCCACTTGGCTCTGACTTTCATCCAATGGGATGTTTTCTTCATCTTTAATAAAGCGCACCAAATCAAGCAAATAATCAATTTTACCAGTGACGGTAAAATACAACCGATTGGCATGAGGCTGCAGCAAATAACCATGCTCAACCAAGCGCTTAGCCACTTGCTTGGCTTGGGCATCTACCGCATCTGCATTCGAGTTAAAAAACTTATCATTTGCTAGGGCTTGCAGGCGCTGACGCAAACTTGGGTTGTCTTCAGTTTTTACCATCAACTCTTGCAATTTAATGGTATCGCCAGCCGTCAAAATCGCATCGCTACCCATGGCTTCTTGCACATAGGTTAACCACTCCAACAAGGGCAACATCGAACTCATCACCACACTGAGCTGTTGTTTTAAGTGCTCGCGTGCGGGTTCGTCGATATCGCAATAGGCCAAGAAAAAGACGGTTTGTTCATCATTGGTGGCCACCCGGCGGTTCAGTGGGCGTAAATAATCATCCAAGCCTTCACGCACCTCGTCGCGCTGCAACTTGGTAAAGTAATCTTCGTTGGTGATTGCACAAATGTACTGCCCCGCTAACAAGGCTTCTAGTAAAGGTCCGTGTGGCATTAGGCGGTACCTCCTGTCGCCTGATGAGCAGGCTGCAACTGCTGTAACTTTTTCGTAAGCTCAGACACGCGTGGTTTAATCCGCTTTAACTGGCCTTTGTTAGGTTGCTGCGCATGAGGTTCAATCAAATACCTATGCTTAAACAGCAACAACACATCACTTTCAGGGTTAGGAAAGGCCCCCACAATATCAATGTTGTTGTGATTACAGGCATCAAATAACTTTTCAACGTTGTGATATGCCAAGGTACCAATCTCATCGATCGGCCAATGAATGGTCACGTCCGCTTGCGGTGGTCGTAATAACCGCGTAAAGGCCAATAAGAACTTACATAAAATAAGATAGGCCATACCATGGCTCGACGAGTCCGTTAATTGGCGATCGTTACGAATCACCACCGGCTCACCGTTTTCTATCAGGTTTAATTGTAATTTCAATAAGCTTTCGATGGTGTATTCCTGATTCGCTTTCAGTAAATCAGCCACCTCAGTTAAATGTTCAATATATTCCGCAGGTGGTAACAATTCGCCAGAACTATTCCACACCTTGTACTGATAAGTCATTTCTTTAAGTGGCTTCCAAAAGCTTAATTCATCAATAGTTGAACTGATTTTAACTTCGGCTTTATCAATACCATCTAAAGTTAGTTCATCAGTAACCGCTTGGGTTAAGCGCCGGCTGTAATCACTCACGCGTTTATGAATATCGTTAAACACGGTAAAGAATTCAAACAAGCCTTTACCTATGGTTCGACCTTGATCAATGGTTTGCTCTTGTTTGGCTTCCAGCACTTTTAACAATTCAGCTAAGGTAGTAACTTGCGCTTGTAGATCTGGGGCTTCGCCCAACTGCCCTAACGATTGCTCAATAAAGCTCATAAATTGGCTATCGGCATCTTGGCGTAAATCACTCTCTAAGCGTGGAACGCGCTGTTCGAGATCTTTATCAAGCTTCTGCTTATCATCCAACAGCTGGTGAGCTCGCGCCACGTGCTCGCTAACATCGCCGGCATTAAAATCAGTATCAAGCGCAGCTATGGTTGCTACCGGCAAATCCGCCATGCGTTGCACCAAAGCCTGTAAATTCATCACCTGGCGCTCAATTTTCTCCAACTGCTCTTTCACTTCGTTGGCTTGGCGTTGCAGCAGTTGCTTCTGATCACGGTACTTATTTTCGTGCAGCTCTAACTCTGCGCCTACTTCGCGCAGTTGTTGTTTTGCACGTTGCTCAGCAGCCAACCATTGCGGCCTTAGGCCCTGCCAAGTGACCTGCATGAACTGCTGATACTTGGCAAAATGATCACGTTGAGCCTCGGTATCACGAATATGTTCGCTACGTTGTAAACGCTCCTGCTTTAGCTCGGCTAAGCGTTTCGGGTCCACCCCTTCGTCAGCCAGCTTGGCACTAAAGCTTCGCTCTAAGTCAGCCATTTGCTCAGCCGTTTGTGCCTTGGCGCGCTCGAGTTCGCTGCTTAAATCAGCCACGGCATCGTCAAGGATTTGCAACTGCTCCTGAAATTCCGCCGTTTGCTCCAGCGCCAGCGTTTGCTGCTCCGATTCCACCTCAGCTAGGGCCTGCGCTCGCTGCTCTTTAGTTTTCTGCAGTTGTTGCTGTAACTGCTCTAACCGCTGCCGCAGTTGCCCTTTACGCTCCTGCTCTAATTGGCGCTGGGTATGCAGTAAGCGTTGCTTGTTGTCGCGGGCAAACTCCACATCTTGGGTACTGCTGCGTAACTGCTGTTGCAACCTATCTAATTGTTGTTGCTGCAATTTCGCATGCTCAACTGCTTTCGCAAAAGCCTTTTCTGTTTCCAGCACCTGTTGCTGGGTGCGCTGCCACTGCTCGCTGGCGTGCTCGAGTTGCTCCTGCAAACGCTCGTCCGTACTGGCGTAATCAGGCAATTCAACGGCGCTTAAATCTAGCTGAATGCCATACAAACTGGTCTGCTCTTGGTGATTGACCTGTTGCGGCGCTAAATCAGTGCGCTGCAATAAAGGTTCGGCTAGTACTTTCCCCAAGCTCTGTTGCCAATCATCCACATGTTGGCCTAAAAACTGGCGGAGACTGCCAGGAGCCGGCGCCAACTGCTGTTGCAATTGCTCCACCCGACTCGCAGCTTGAGCACTGCGGCTCCGCGCGTCACGCACATCTGCATCAGCGCGCTCGCGCTCACGCAACGCTACATTCAGCTGCTCCTGTTGCTTGGTCACTAACGTTTGCTGCTGATTCAGGCGTTCTTGCGCTTCATCTACCCGCGCTTCAGCTATTCGCATCGCCTCGTGCTCGTCGCTGTTAAGCATCGACAAACCCGCTTGAGCTTGCTTAGCCGCCAACTCGCTTTGCAGCGCTTCTAGCTGCGCCTCAAACTGTTCACGCACTCGTTGCAACTCTTGCTGCAACTGCAGACTCTGCTGCTTGGCGGCATCCAGTTGCGCTTGCATCAATTGCTCACGCAACCCCGCTTTAACTTGCATCTGCGCACGTAATTTTTGACTCTTATGCTCTAGCGCATCGCGCAATTTCAGTTTGTGACTATTTAATTGCTGTTCCGCATCTTGGTGCTTTTCCATCAGCAAGTGATAATGCTGCTCTAACTCTTGCAGCTCGGCGCGGCGTTCAGGTAACAACTCCAGCTCACGCCCCAGCCGCTCTACATCTTGCTCGCGATAGTCATCATATTCGCGCTGGGCACTGTTCAAACGCTGTTCAGCTTGATCCAAATCAGCTTGTGCATCACCTTGTTGTTGGCGTAATTGGCCCCGTACCTGCTCGTAATGAGCTTGCGCCTCTGCAAGTTCCCGCTTTAAAAGTTGTAACCGCTGTTCAGCATCTGCCTTCGCTATTTTTTGCTGACTAAAATCGCTCTCAATCACCTTTTTTAATTGCCATAATGCCGCCACATTATTATTGCGTTCGGCACTTACGCGCTCAATTTCAGCTAGACTCTTTTGCAAGCGTTCAACTTTCATGAACTGCTTCATATCACGCAGCCAGCTTTTAATTTTATCGCCCGTAAACGTATTGGCTGGGCGCTGATAGCCGTCTTCCTCTAATATGGCCGCCAGCATGCTTTTCAGCGTATCCATTTTGCCTTCTTTGGCATGCACCGCAGACACCAGTTTCTCAATATGGCGCAACCTATGATTATCTTGGGCTAGCGCATAACGCGCTGCTAATTGACGATATTTTAAACTCTCGCTACGCTGGCTACGGTCATTTTTAATATCGTTAAGAATAATATTGCGGTATTCCGTGGTGGTCGAGATCTTGGCCGACATATCAATCGATAGCCCACGCATAAAGTGCGCCCAATCTTGATATTCTTTTGCCACCACGCCATCGGTTTTTTCTAATAAATAATGCTGTGGATCATAGCCGGCATCCACAAACCGATAATCAATCCCATCGGCGCGCTTGGTTAAAACCACTTGCGCCAAACCATGGCGAGGTCGCTCGTATTCATAAATCACGTAACTATTTTTGTACGGCAAATAATACTTATCAAAACTTAGCCGAGTGCGCGGCACCACCCGATTAGGAAGCTCACCATAAAAAACCGGAATCATCCGCTGCAACGTGGTTTTACCCGA
>JTFO01006003.1_pt1 | contig 20840 bp, 19 predicted proteins | sample 235411 | NCBI WGS metagenome assembly JTFO01 (sample SAMN03067590, study PRJNA260953) | activated sludge metagenome | biome: Sludge; feature: Wastewater; isolation source: CETP activated sludge from laboratory augmented bioreactor treating... | place: India:Gujarat | collected 2013-04
AACTACCGACAAACAGCCAGCCCCGTTGCCCCAGCTGCCGTTCAATAACCCAATAGGCTGCTAACATGGGCAAGCAAAACAATGAAATATTATAGGCAAAAAACCATTCATGAGATGCCATGGATACCCCAAATAAAAGGGGAGCTTTAATGGCTATGGCTGCTACCAGCGCTAACAGCAATACCGTCAGCAGAGAAGCCGAACTAGTAGCAGGACTAAAGACAAGATTTCGCCATAATCGGCCCGCATGTACCTCCGCAAATTCATGCGAAATAGCTGCGATTTGACCGAGCCGTTTGGTGGCGACTAAAAAGGCTTCGTCGGCAGCTAAACCGGCACCGATGAGTGCGTCGATTTCATCGCGTAAATGGCTTTCTAATTCATCCGCATCTTCTTCTTGAATGGCGGATTGGCGTAATAAATAGCGTCGCCATTCCGCAATGTTTTGGGTCAGAACAAGATGGTCATCAGGCGGGTTGGAAGTCATAAGGATTATTCCATAATGTGTTTAGGGCGTTGTTGATCACCTGCCATTGTTGGCGCTGTTCAAGAATTGCTTGTTTGCCAAGGTCAGTAATGGCGTAGTATTTACGTTTTCTGCCGCTGTCAGCTAGGCGCCATCGGGCTACCAGATAACCTTGTTTTTCTAACCGATGTAATAAGGGGTACATCATGCCGTCAGTCCAAGTGAGAATGCCGCCAGATAGTTGCTCAACCCGCTTAACGATTTCATAGCCATAAGTTTCACCTTCAGCAATCACGCCTAACACAATAGGAGTGGATGATGCCGCCATCAGATCTTTGGATAAGTTCATAAGCAACCTAATGAGTAAAAGTAAATGTTTATACCTAGAACCTCTAGGTATAAATTCTATACCTAGATCTGTTATGTATGCAAGAACTATCATTTACTGCTAGGTTTAAGTATTAGTACTTATTGATAAATCAGAAGAAAGGAGCGTGCTATGGGCTTTTTATGGTTTTTATTGGTAGGCATTATTGCCGGTTGGCTAGCAGGTACCTTAATCAAAGGAGGCGGTTTTGGGCTGTTAGGCAATATGGTGATAGGTATTATTGGTGCCATGATTGGCGGCTTTTTGTTCAACGCACTTGGTGTTGCTAGTGGCGGTGGCATCATTTGGAGTATTGTGGTGGCAACAGTTGGAGCGGTGGTATTGCTGATTATTGTGCGCGCCCTTAAAAAGGCTTAGTTAGGTTAAGCAGGTCACCCTAGCTAGGCTTCTTTTCGAGCTGTGCTAGGGCGACGTTTTGCTGCAACTCGTTAGGTTGTTAGCTTATCTTGCGTGCGCAGCTCAAAATCGCTGGCATCGTGGCGTTCATGCAACTGCTTATGCAATTCTCCCCACGTTTTGTTGACGATACGACCGCGTTGCACTGCTGGGCGTTGTGCTATGTGTTCAGCCCAGCGCAAAACATGTTGATAGGTATGAGCTTCTATAAACTCTGCAGCATCATAAACTTGGTTGGTGACTAAGGCACCATACCAAGGCCAAATAGCCATATCGGCGATGCTATATTCAGCGCCCGCCACATAGGGATGCAAGGCCAATTGCTTATCTAAAACATCAAGCTGCCGCTTTACTTCCATCGTGTAGCGATTAATCGGGTATTCAAATTTTTCTGGTGCGTAGGCATAAAAATGCCCAAAACCGCCACCTAGAATAGGTGCGCTAGCCATTTGCCAAAACAACCAGTTAAGCGTTTCCGTTCGTGCAGCGGGTTGTTTAGGTAAGAAAGCATCAAACTTTTCAGCAAGATATAATAAAATCGAACCACTCTCGAAAACTCGTGTGGGTGGTGTGGTAGAGGTATCTAAAAGTGCTGGGATTTTTGAGTTTGGATTCACCTCGACAAAGCCACTGCTGAATTGTTCACCTTCAAGAATTTGAATCAAATGAGCATCGTATTCGGCGGCTTGAATGCCCTGCTCAATTAATTCTTCCAGCATAATAGTGACTTTCACGCCGTTGGGGGTAGCTAGCGAGTAAAGCTGTAGAGGATGCTTGCCACGAGGCAGCTCAGCTTGGTGAGTGGCGCCGGCCTGAGGGCGATTAATACTAGCAAACTTGCCACCGCTTGCTTGATCCCATTGCCACACTTTAGGTGGTGTATAAGATTGGGTCATACCATACTCCTTGTTATGCAGAGAATGGTTAGTTTAACGCAAAGCGGTGGCGTTTGGACTACTCTACCTCAATATCATTTTCTACCGATTTCACACCTTCAATGCCCTCAGCCAATTGTTCGGCTAAATCGGCTTCGGCATCGGTTTTTACCACACCACTTAAGACCACGTGGCCGTTAATGGTTTCTATATTGATCTGGCCGGCGTTTAATTGGTCCGCTTCAAATAAGGCAGTTTTAACCCGAGCGGTAATTGCACTATCACTTAGAAAGTCGCCGGCGCGCTCAGAGGCATCTTTAGCGTAGTCGGCAGCATCATTGACTGCTTGCTTAGTAGCCTCGGTCGCTTGCTCTAAACTCGATCGTGCTTTATCGCGAGTTTCTTCTTGCTGCTGCTCAGAACAAGCAGCTAAACCTCCTGTAGTTAACATAGCTACAATCACAAGAGTTGCTGTTGTTGGTGCTTTCATGATCAACCTCCATTAAGGTGATGAGTTAATGCAAATAAACGAAAAAATAGCTGATACTGCTACTAAGCTTAGTTGAGCTTGATGGTATTTCTAGGTGGTTTACAAAGCTTTTGCGCTTTACACTAAGAAAAGATGGTTAAAGTTTGTTAAGAATGGGAGCTATGCAGGGTGCGTACTATTGGTAATATTTTATGGTTTTTGTTGGGTGGGATCCTCATGGGATTAGGCTGGTTATTAGCCGGTGTGATCGCATTTATTACCATTATTGGTATTCCATGGGCGCGTTCTTGCTTTGTGATTGGAGTGTTTGCTTTCTTCCCCTTTGGTAAAGAAGCTATCAGCCGTAACGAACTCACGTTGAAAGAAGATTTAGGAACAGGGCCATTAGGATGCCTAGGTAATATTGTTTGGTTTGTACTGTTTGGTTGGTGGCTGGCGCTGGGGCATTTAATTTCGGCCGCGGCTCTTATTTTAACTATTATTGGTATCCCTTTTGCGATTCAACATATTAAGTTGGCGGCCCTAGCGTTATCCCCGGTTGGAAAAACCGTGGTCACCATTGAAGAAGCCAGTGCCGCTCGGCAGTTTAATGCCAGTGAAAAAATCTCGAAAATGCGCAATAAATAACAGCTTAATTAACTATGCTCGCTAATAATAAGAAGGATTTATGATGCAGTGGATGATTTATGGAGCTAACGGCTATACCGGTACTCTCATTGCGGAGCAGGCCGTCGCACGAGGCTTGCAGCCTATCTTAGCAGGTCGTAATCAGGCAGCGATAGAAGCCTTAGGTGAGCGCTTAGAATTACCGGTTCGAGTGGTAGATCTAGCCGATCAAGCCGCGTTGCAAGGGGCCTTGGCCGAGATTGATTTAGTCCTGCATTGTGCGGGGCCGTTTGAGCTCACCGCTGAACCTATGATTGAAGCCTGCCTAGCAACTCGTACTCATTATTTGGATATTACGGGTGAGTTGGCTGTGTTTGAATATGCCCATCAACAACATCAACGGGCGCAAGCTGCAGGGATTGTACTCTGCCCAGGCGTTGGATTTGATGTGATTCCGACCGATTGTCTAGCGGCACGGTTGCAGCAGCAATTACCTGATGCAACTCATTTAACTTTGGGGTTTGATTCGGCTTCACGGATGAGTCGTGGTACCGCAAAGACAAGTGTCCGGCGTTTAGGTGAAGGTGGTGCGATTCGCCAGCAAGGTGAGATAAAGACGGTTCCGTTGGCTTATAAAACACGCGACATAGATTTTGGTGGTGGTTCTAAATTCGCCATGACGATTCCTTGGGGCGATGTAGCGACCGCTTTTTACAGCACCGGTATTGGTAACGTTGAGGTATTCATACCCGCGTCACCTAACCTAGTTAAAAGATTAAAACGATTGAATCGATGGCGTTGGCTATTACGTTTTAACTGGGTTAAAATCTGGTTAGCGAAGAAAATAGATGCACAACCCGCAGGCCCAGATCAGCAGCAATTAGAGCAAGCGCACACCTATGTTTGGGGTGAAGCGACGAATCGTGCAGGCGATCGGGTAGAATTGAAATTAACCGTAATGAATGGCTATAAGCTGACCAGCTTAGGTGCGCTGGATGTAGCGCAACAGGTTTTAATGCAAGCGCCAGAAGGTGGTTATTATACCCCTTCTAAGTTGCTTGGACCCGAGCTGGTTGACCGCTATTTAGTGACATCATGACGATTGAATCATAACGGAGATAAAGCATGTGTTGGTCACCATTAACACCCCTAATGAAAGTTACTATAACGGCGGTCATCGCAGGATTATTTACGTCTGCAACGCTAGCACAGGATGTTGATAACAGCTCAGAGCAACAACAAGGCAAAGATCCTGCGTTTGCGGTGACGGATGTTATTGGCACTTATTGGGAGCTTAGCGAAGAGCAAAAGCGAGGGATTTTTCAGCTACGTACTTACGAGCCAAATTTTATTCTGCCAGTGATCCATAGTTCGGATATCAATGAGCAACCTGTGTCTCCTACTCGAGGTCCCGCTAGTACCTTAGATAGCTACAAGCCGAATGAAGCTAAGATCCAGATCTCATTGCGTACGAAGCTACTTGAAGACGTGATTTTACCGGGCGCTGATTTGTGGGTGTCTTACACACAGACCTCGCTATGGCAGGTGTGGGATGGTGATAATTCATCTCCCTTCCGCAGCACGGATTACAACCCTGATGTGTTTGCTGTTGTGCCTATTCCAGAAAACCTTGATGTGTTGCCGGGTAAGGCGCGCATCCGCTTTGCTAAAGTAGGTTTTGCACACGAATCTAATGGACAAACGAAACCGGATTCGCGCAGTTGGAATTACTTTCACTTTGGTGGAATGATTGAGTACGGTGATTTATCGTGGGAAACCACCTGGAAGCAACGAGTGAATGAAACCGGTGATGACGATGATAATCCAGACCTTATCCGCTACCGTGGAAACTTTGAGAACCGCTTGTTATGGCGGGACTCGTTAAACACCTACAGCGTTACTCGCGTTACTCGAGAGTTATCTTGGGATAAAGGGTCGTGGCAAGTTGACTTTACCCACCCGCTTAACTCAAGTAAGCCCGACGGGTTACGTTTTTACATTCAATTCTTCTCCGGTTACGGTGAAACCTTATTGGATTACAACCACCGCCAAAACCGCATTGGAATAGGGTTTTTGTTGTTAAACATTTAAAAGGATGAGACATGAAGAACTCGACTAAATGGCTGTTGCGCTTGGTAATAATCGCCGCTATTGGCTGGTTCGGTTTTACCTACGTACAGTCGTTGGTATCGGCGCCACCTGAACATATCTCGAGTGGTAATGGACGCATCGAGGCCGTTGAAATTAATGTAGCAGCAAAAACGCCAGGCCGAATTACGGCTATTAAGGTACAAGAGGGCCAAATGGTGGCGGCTGGAGACGAGCTGGCGTTGATGGATACCGCCTCGCTTCAGGCGCAGTTGCACCAAGCCCAAGCGCAACTGCGACAAAGCCAGAGCCAAGTCGTTGCCGCTCAAAGTGAGGTTACTTTACGCGAGTCGGAGCAAGTTGCCGCGCAAGCGGTATTGGCTCAGCGGGTGGCGGAATTGGAGTTGGCGCAAGCGCGTTATCAACGAACCCAGCAGTTGGCCCAACAAGGCTCCATGTCGGCGCAAGATTTAGATAATGCTAAGGCGGCCTTGGTTGGGGCTGAAGCCGCTATTGCTGCTACCAAGGCGCAAGTTGCTGCCGCTGCGTCAGCCATCACGGCTGCGCAAACTCATGTCGCTGGTGCCGAAGCTGCAGTTCAAGCAATGCAAGCGACGGTCGAGCGTATCCAAGTTGAGTTAGATGATAGCTTGTTACTAGCACCACGAGCAGGGCGAGTGCAATTTATTGTCGCCCGCGAAGGCGAAGTTGTGGGCGCTGGAGGTCGAGTGCTTAATTTGCTGGATTTAAAAGAGGTCTATATGACTTTCTTTTTACCCACTGCCGTGGTCGGTAAGCTGGCGATTGGGAGTGAAGCTCGTATTCTGCTCGATGCTGCCCCCAATTATGTGATTCCCGCTACTATTTCATTTATTTCAGACGAAGCACAATTCACCCCGAAAACGGTAGAAACTGCATTGGAGCGCGAAAAACTGATGTTTCGGGTACGGGCTCAGGTGTCGCCTGCACTGCTTGAGCGCTACATCGACCAAGTAAAAACCGGTCTACCAGGGGTGGCCTATGTTCGCACCGATAGCTCTCAGCCGTGGCCCGCGCGATTACAGTTAGCGGCACCGCAAGCAAAGGGTGAGTAATGATGAACACAACGGCAGTGATTCAAGCCGCTGCGGTTTGTCACTGTTATGGTGCTACGCAGATACTTACGGATATTGAGCTCGCCATTCCTGCGGGGGTGACGGTAGGCTTGATTGGCCCTGATGGGGTGGGTAAATCAACCTTGCTGTCTTTAATTGCTGGCGCGAGAAAGTTACAGCAAGGTCAGCTTACGGTGTTGCAAGAAGATGTTCGGTCGAGCCGTGCGCGGACGCGTTTGTATCATCGGATTGCGTATATGCCGCAAGGTTTAGGTAAAAATCTTTACCCAACTTTGTCTGTCTATGAGAATGTAGAATTCTTTGCTGATTTATTTGGCTTAAGCAAACATATCCGTAAACCACGTATCATGCAGCTGTTGCAAGCGACTGGGTTGGCCGTTTTCGCCGATCGTCCAGCGGCAAAATTATCCGGCGGCATGAAACAAAAGCTAGGACTTTGTTGCGCGCTGATTCATGATCCTGATTGCCTCATTTTAGACGAACCCACCACCGGAATTGATCCCTTGTCGCGGCGACAATTCTGGCAACTTATCGCGCGCATTAAAGCACAACAGCCGGCGATGACAGTGGTTGTTGCTACTGCTTACATGGAGGAAGCCGCGGTCTTTGATTGGCTGATTGCTATGCATGATGGCCGTATTTTAACCCAATGTAGTCCCGCTGAATTATTGCAACAAACCCAATCAGAACACTTAGAGCAAGCCTTTGTAAGGTTGCTGCCGGATCACGCCGATTATCAACCATTCGTGTTGACGCCACGAGAGCATGACAGCGCTGCTACCGTGGCTATTGAAGCGCGTCATTTGACCATGAAATTTGGTGATTTCACGGCGGTAAAAGACGTTAATCTAACCGTCTATAAGGGTGAGATCTTCGGCTTTTTAGGTTCGAACGGTTGTGGCAAAACCACCACCATGAAGATGCTTACCGGCTTACTACAAGCCAGTGCAGGAGAGGCCTTCTTATTTGGTGCCCCAGCTGAAAAAAGCTCGGTGGCTATGCGAAAGCGTGTGGGCTATATGACCCAACAGTTTTCGTTGTTTGGTGAGCTGACAGTAACACAAAACTTAGCCTTACATGGACGCCTATTCGGGTTGCATGGTGCTGAATTAAAGGCGCGTATTAACACCATGGCGGAACAGTTTGCGTTAGGTGAAGTACTTGATGAGTTGCCTGATAGCTTGCCATTGGGTGAGCGCCAGCGCTTAAGTTTAGCCGTGGCTATGATTCATCAGCCCGAGCTCTTGATCTTAGATGAGCCGACCTCGGGCGTAGATCCCATTGCGCGCGATATTTTCTGGCGCATCATGATGCAATTAGCCCGCGAGCAGCAAGTGACTATTTTTATTTCCACCCATTTTATGAATGAGGCCGAGCGCTGCGACCGAATTTCTTTGATGCATGCAGGTGAAGTCTTAGTGAGCGATACTCCGGCAGCAATTACCGCCAGTAAACAGGCTGATTCGTTAGATGATGCCTTTGTGGCTTACTTGCAAGATGCCATCGCCGCGCAGCAGCGTACTACCGGTGCTACGCAACCGTCGCAAGCTGCAGAATTAGAGGTATCAACTAGACCAACTAGTAACACGGCAAAACAGCCATTAATATTTAGTTGGCAGCGTCTCTGGAGCTATTTGAGGCGCGAGAGTATCGAGTTGATTCGAGACCCCATCCGGTTAGTTATGGCCACGTTAGGCAGCGTCATTCTCATGGCGGTATTGGGTTATGGCCTTAACATGGATATCGAAGATTTATCTTTTGCGGTGTTAGATCAAGACCAAACTAGTTTGAGCCGTGACTATGTAGCTAGTTTAAGTGGTAGTAGGTATTTCGATGAGCGTCCTCCTCTGAGCAGTTACACAGAGTTAGATGCCCGTATGCGTAGTGGTGAGTTAAGTTTGGCGCTAGAAATACCAGCTGGATTTGCGCGTGATTTGCATCGTGGGCAAGGGGTTGAAATAGGTGCTTGGATAGACGGCTCACTGCCAATGCGCGGTGAAAATGTGCAAGGCTACGTGCAGGGTATTCATGCGCATTGGTTACAAGAGCAGGCACGTTTGCAGGGTTTAGATGGGTTGCAAGGCTTAGCTCAGATTGAGTCTCGATTTCGTTATAACCCTGATGTGAAAAGTCTACCAGCCATGATGCCAGCGGTGATTCCACTGCTGTTACTGATGTTTCCGGCTATTTTGACGTCGCTGGCGGTGGTGCGAGAAAAAGAGTTGGGCTCGATGCTAAATTTTTATGTGACGCCAACCACCAAGCTCGAATTTTTGTTAGGTAAGCAACTGCCCTATGTCGCTATTGGCATGCTTAATTTCGTTATTTTGATGGTGCTGGCTGTTTATTTGTTTGATGTGCCTATTACCGGGAGTTTGACCGCTCTGACGCTGGCTTCGTTACTGTATGTGATTATTGCCACCACGTTTGGCTTGATCATGTCGGCTTTTGTAAAAAGTCAGATAGCTGCGCTATTTGGCACCACCTTAGCCACGATTTTACCGGCTGCACAATTTTCTGGTTTGATTACCCCAGTGCCCTCACTGGAGGGCGGCGCGCGCTGGTTAGGCGAGGTGTTTCCAACCACCTATCATATTATTGTCACCCGCGGGGTCTTCTCAAAAGGATTAAGTTTAGCGGACGCCGGCTCGGCACTGTGGCCATTAGCCGTTAGTATTCCGATTTTATTGGGCATCGGTGTGTGGTTATTGAATAAGCAGGAGCGCTAACATGCAAATGAAGAATATCCTGCATTTGGGATTGAAAGAATTACGCGCCATAGCCAGAGACCCCATTCTATTGCTGATTATTGTCATGGCCTTTACCTTATCGGTTTATACCGCAGCTTCAGCTATGCCAGAAACGCTACACAATACGCCGATTGGTGTGATAGATGATGATCGATCGCAGCTTTCTAGCCGCATTGTCCAGGTGTTTGATGAGCCCTATTTCATGCCACCAGAGGCGGTAGATAGTCATCAAGCCGATCGGCTCATGGACGAAGGACGTTTTACCTTCATCGTACACATACCTAGTGGCTTTCAGCGTGATGTCTTAGCGGGTAACCAACCGGCTCTTCAAGTCTTAGTAGATGCCACTCGAATGAGCCAAGCTTTTACCGGTAACGGCTACATTCAGGCCATGATTCAACAAGAACTGCAAGACTTTGCACAAACGGATACTCAAGTTCCAGTGCAGTTAAGCATGCGTTCGCGATTTAACCCGGAACTCAATGGCAGCTGGTTTTCTGCCATCAATGAGGTGATTTCTCAGATCACCATGTTGTCGATTATTCTGACCGGAGCTGCGCTCTTACGTGAACGTGAACATGGAACCGTTGAGCATTTGCTAGTGATGCCGATTACTCCGTTCGAGATCATGGCTGCCAAAGTTTGGTCAATGGCATTGATTGTGTTGGTGGCGGCTAGTTTATCGCTACTCGTGGTGGTTGAAGGAGCGTTACAGATACCTTTAGCGGGTTCAGTCGGTTGGTTTATTATCGCTATGGCTTTTCATTTGTTTGCTACAACCTCACTAGGTATATTCCTGGCCTCGTTTGCGCGTACTATGCCGCAGTTTGGGTTGTTGCTGATTCTAGTTATTTTACCGATGCAGATCCTTTCTGGTGGCATGACCCCGCGCGAGAGTATGCCGCAAGTGATTAGCTGGATCATGAGTGCGGCGCCAACCACCCATTTTATTGAATTAGGCCAAGCTATTTTATTTCGTGGGGCTGGGTTTGCTCATATTTGGCCGCAATTAGTGGCCCTCATTGTGATAGGATTAGCTTTCTTTATGATCGCTCTAGCCCGCTTTAGAAAGGCGCTGGCAAGCATGGCGTAATGACAACAGTTAGCTCGTCGTACCCTGATAAGAATAAAGGTAACAAGAACGGAACCTGCGCATGTCTGATAACTATTTACTGAAACTATACCATCAGTGTCTAAAGTACCCTTTTGGTCGCACGATTTTCTCGCGGATGTTTGCGCGCAAAGCACCTTACTTTGCCACCATAAAACCAACCATCACCGAGCTCAAACCTAATTATTGTGAGTTAAGGTTCAAAAAACGTAAGGCAGTGCAAAACCACATTGGTACTGTGCATGCAATTGCTTTGTGTAATGGTCTAGAAATGGCAATGGGGGCACTAGCTGAAGCCTCTATACCCAAACACCTAAGGTGGATCCCTAAAGGCATGACGGTGCAATATACCGCCAAAGCCGATAGTGATATCCGCATTATTGCCGAATGCTCTGCTGATAGTTGGCAAGCAGGCGATAGTGCTATTTGTGTACGCGGGTTGCGAGCTGATGGTCAGGTAGTGATAGAAGGTACCATCACCATTTATATTTCTGAAAAACCATCACAAAAGTCATCATAACTAAGTAGAATGACGCTGTCGCAGTGCGAGTAATTCGCGCTCAATCGCAAACACATGAGAGTCATGGTCATCCAGATCTCTCAAGGCTTGTGCCAATAACAGTAAATATTCGTCATTGGGGCCACTAGGCCCTGCTGACTGTGCAATATGCCGAGCTATTTCCTGCTCACTAGCGGGGCCTAAATAAGCCTCATTATCAGGTCCTGCAACATAGACTAATCCGTTTACCGTGCCGCTACCGTCTAACCATTCAAATTCAGTGAAGAAGCGTAAGTAGCCATTTTTTTCACGATGGTCTAAATGCTCAAAAACTGCTGGCGTAACTTGGTACGCCATACCGCTACACTGCGCATTTTCGGCTTGAACGAGTGTGGCAACCCGGCCTGGAGCTGTTGGAGTGCCTCGATGGTCGTGAGAGCCTTGCCAAAACCGCCGCTGCCAGCCATGGATGCGCGCTGGGCGTCGTTGCAAATAGCTAAAGTCAGCTTTATAAATAAGTGAGCCATAGCCGAACAGCCAAACTGAATCGAGATGATCGAGCGGTTGCTGGGCCTGATTTATTGCAACAGTGTTATGTGACATGGGCGAATCGTTTACCAAGTGATGAGCGTTAACAAACTCGTTTATAATTTTTCCAGCATTGCGGCGGCGCCTGTGGTGCGTATTTTCGCAGCTTAGGCTGTCGCAAATTCCAAGGTTACCTCTTTGGTTACCCTGAGTCGCTTGCCAGTTGGCAACAAAAACTGCAGCAAAGTACCACCCTATAGTTGCGTAGAACGGCGGCTTACATCCAACGCTGCTGATTTTGTCCTACTTGCTGTATCCATTGCTGTTGTAGCTGTAATGCCGACGCCAGCGACTGATACTTGATAACTTCAGCACCCGCAGCAGTGTGCACAATGATGTGCGCAAACCCAAGCATTCTTAACCAAGGCGACTGGTACACATCCAGTTGCTGAATTTTATAATAGGGATACCAGTTTTCGGTCCGTCCCAGCACACCGTGCTTGACGGCTAACCAAGTGCTGTCATAACTGAAGCCATAATTACGCCAGCGAAATACCACATAGGTTTGCATTAATCCCCATAGTAAGACGGCAATTAAGAAGCTGCTTGTGAGGCTCAGTTCGATCGCAAAATATCCGACCAAGCAGGCTATCGGGGCTAACCAAGCAACCCAAAAGGTAGGGCTTAATAACGCTAAAGCACTGATGGATTGCCAATGAACTTGACTGGCATTGGTGAGGTTTAGCTGCTGCCTAAGTTCATGTAAGAGTTCGGGGTTAACGACTGGCAGAATAAAAGCACTTGCCCCAGCGGTATGCTGTGCCATGGCCGGTTGTAACTGACTTACCCGTACGCGAAAGCGTTTGAGTAGACGCGCTCGTAAATTTTGCTTGATCTGCACTCGTTGTAGTTTGGGATACCTGAAACTCACAGTACGGATACTAAAAAGGCCACTACGAGCCTGATAACGGTCTCCATCAATGCTGACAGCTAGACCATAATAAGTGATAACGGTTACTGCTATGGCAAGCACAAACAATAGGCTTAACACCGCAAGCACTAACCCGACATTTAACCACAGGCTACTTTCAATAAATCCGATATTTGCTTCTAGCCAGGGCACCATTTGCTCTTGTAGCCAATCGGTTTGCGACAGTGGATAACTTAACAGCGCCAGTAGCACAAAGATTTTATTGTCGATGACGCCGGCTTTAATGATTTCAGCTAAACTGAACTGAGTTTGCCATTGAGGTTCTTCTGCCGATGCAGCTTGGGTCGCCTCGGTGGTGGCGCCAGGCTCGGATTCTACAGCGGGTGCGGTAGCCAGCATGAGCTGCCGCAACTGCTGTGCTTGCTGCATGGGTAAACCGGGGATCTCTACCTCTTTGCCCGCAGAGCCGGCGCTATCGACTTTTAAAATGGTGAGGTTAAAGGGTCGAAAATACCAAGTTTGTTCGAGTTCGGCTTGTTGAATGCGCTCATATTTCAAGGTTAGGCTTTTTTTACCAAGGACGCCGGTTCGTAAATGCACCGCATCATTGCTTAGCGCAAATAAAAAGAAACGATGATTGAGCAAGGCGCTGATAAAAATATAAACCAAATAACTACCACCGAGTGCGTAAGGCACCCAAGCACTGTCGGTGACAAAGATAACTGCTAGCGCAGGCAGGAAATTCGTAAAGTTCTTGATGAACAACTTAATTTCTTTGGCGATAAAAAAGCCAAGGGTTAACCATGGTGTGCGCTGCCACTTAAGTTGTGGCTGGGTTGACTGCTCAGACATGCTCTTCAGTTTCCGTGGCTGCTGGGCTAGATTCGGTTGCAATGGCATCAACCAAAGCGGCTTTCATAGCTTCTGCTGTGGCTAGTTTGAGCCCGGGAATACTCAGATCGGCACCACCGCTACCGGCCGTATATAAGGTTAAATGTGCTAAGCCCAAAGTGCGCTCAATCAGTCCTTGTCGCACTTCAACATGCTGTATGCGGTTAAGCGGCACCGCCCGAGTTAAACGCCACAAGGCGCCGCGGCGTAGATACATGGATGCATCTGTACGCGCGTAAGCGGTAAACTGAAAGCGTCGAGAACTCCAAAAAAGCCCCAAAAAAAGTGTGATGACAGCCCAAGGAATCGCCAGCCATAGCGCATTGGGCAGCCATGAGGTATTAGGGACCCATAGATAAAAAACTGCGCCAACAATGGCGAGTAAGCCCATATCTAGTATGACCGCTATTTGTAAACTGGTTTTATAGGCCGGCTCAACCGGCTGCCAAGTAATACTCATCTAATCCATTCCTTACTTGAAAAAGTAATAGGTAACACCCATACCTGTATTACATTCAATGAAAACCGGAGTTCGGCATGAAAATTCTAATGGTACTAACGTCACACGAACAACTAGGTGACAGTGGCCACAAAACTGGCTTTTGGGCAGAAGAGTTTGCCGCCCCCTACTATGCTTTTAAAGACGCTGGCGCTGAAGTTGTGCTAGCTAGCCCCAACGGAGGCCAACCTCCGATCGATCCTAATAGTCAACAAGCTGCAGCTCAAACCAATGAGACTGTACGCTTGTTTGAAGATGAAGCAGCTCTGGAGCAACTCGCTAATACGCTTCAACTTAGTCAAGTAACAGCCGATGGTTTTGATGCTATCTTTTACCCCGGTGGCCATGGTCCGTTATGGGATTTAAGCGAAGATCCGCTATCCATTGGCCTGATTCAACAATTCTGGGAGCAGGATAAGCCAGTAGCAGCGGTATGTCATGCCCCTGCTGTTCTTGTTCATGCCAAAACTCCAGCCGGAAAACCACTCGTAGCCGGCCGCAAGGTGAGTGCTTTTACTAACAGCGAAGAAGCTGCAGTGGGCTTAACCGATGTTGTTCCCTTCTTATTAGAGGACAAGCTACAAGAGCTGGGCGCACACTATCAGAAAGTAGACGACTGGAAGCCACTGGCAGTAGTTGATGGTAACCTTATTACCGGTCAAAACCCAGCTAGCTCAGCGGCAGTTGCACGAGCTCTATTGCAGCAGCTAAAGCACTAAAACCGTCTTGCTAAGTAGTGCAAGAGTGACAGATTGAGTAGATATTAAAACTGAAAATTTGTAACAAAAAAGCCAACCCGAAGGTTGGCTTTTTTCTGCAAGTATTGAGGACCTTATTTTATTCGGTCATTTCTTGAAGCTTGGCGCGTAACTCTTCATCTTGCTGTACCCGTTGCACAATCGCGTTGTACTCAGCAGCAGTTAGGCCAGATTCTTCAACTGCGGCGACCATTTCTTCTTGTGCCTTACGTTGAATTTGTTGGGCCTGTTCAGCATCTTCAGCATTCTGAAATTGCTCAGCATATTTATTGCTAATTTGCTGCACGCTACCCATAGCATCAACAAAGTCGTTTAACATATCGTCATTAATTTCAATGTTTTGCTGTTGCTGCATCATTTGCTGTTGTTGCTGCGCTTGCACTGGAGTAGCGTTAGCTGCGGTAGTTACCAAAGCGCCAGAAAATAGTGCGGCTAATGCCAATGCGGTCATTGAATGTTTCATGATTTACCTCCTAAGTTGAATTCACTGATAAGGCTGCAAAGGTCGTGCCAACTTTTGAAGTGTAACAACGCATTGTTTTAATTCACTTTATTCTTGAGCGTGATTCTTTTGGAAAAAATGTGTATCATAATTAAACACTTTTTGCAGGAGTTGCACGTGACAAAAAGATACACATGGTTAGCACGATGGTGGCGCAAGAGCGGTGATAATCTTCAGCGTGTCTTAACCTTTTACGTCATGCTGCCCTTGCTTGCATTATCAGGCATAGCCATAGGTGTTGGGTTAGAGCGGGCAGCAGAGTTCCAGAATGAGCGGTTACGTGATGATCTCGAGCTAGTGGGGCGAGCTATTCGCATACCTATTAGTAATGCTATGGTGAGGCAAGACCTTGATACGGTTCAGGCTAGCCTTGATGCGGTATTCCAAATTGGCCGTGTTTATGGGGCATCCGTTTACAATACAGACGGTGCTTTGATTGCATCAGCGGGTATTACCGAACGCGATTTAACCCAAAGCCTTGTTGCCGAGCAAGTCATCCTCACTGGTGAAGCTCAAGATAGTTACCGTGAAGTAGCCGGCCGCGATGTGTTCTCTCAGTTTGTCCCTATTCAAGATAATGGCGGCCAAATCATCGGGTTTATGCAATTGAATAGGCGTGCCCAAGATTTTGATAATGCATTCGCAGATCTTGCCCAAGTAGCTTGGGGTACCTGGTTAGTCCTTGCGATAGCGACCATCGGGATCCTTGTCTTTGGCCACTACCGTGGGGTGGGACGCTACTTAGAGCAGAAGCTTGAACAACAGCGGCGCGACCAAGAAAAAATGGTCGCTATTGGCCAAGTTGCTAGTGGTGTTGCACACGAGCTGGGAGCTCCACTAACGGTGATTGATGCCAGAGCTAAAAAATTAGCAAGGTTGCATACAGAGCCCGAATCACAACGGCAACTAAAAGCCATTCGTGGACAAGTGCAACGGCTAACCAAGATTGTGCAGCAGTTATTAGATTTCACCCGTACGCCGATAACCGCCAAGCGGCAAGTCGTGTTAGCTGATGTTATCAATCAAGCTTATCAAGCTGTTTCATACGAGCAGCCTGAACCGCCGATACGATTTAGTTTACCGGCCGCAGCTGAGTCAATACGAGCCACTATCGATGTACAAAGGTTCGAATTAGCTTTGGTTAATATATTCAGAAACGCAATGCAGGCTGCTACTAGCCAAGTTTCGGTGGTTATTGAAAAAGGCAATCAGCAGGTGCTTGTCCGCGTTCGTGATGATGGCGCCGGGTTACCTCAACAGTTGCAACATGATGACTTATTGCAACCCTTTACCACCACCAAGCAAGTCGGTAAAGGTACCGGTCTAGGGTTAGCTTTGGTGAGTTACATTATGGCGGATCATCAGGGTCAGGTGCGGTTACGCAATCATCCCACAGGTGGTTGTGAAGTCGTGTTAACACTTCCCACGGGTGCCACTGACGTGTAGGCAAAGGATGACTTGGAATGACAAATAATAATCTCATGATTGCAGTAATTGAAGATGATCCAGGGCTACAGGAGTTGTTAGTAGAAGAACTGGAAAGCGAAGGATATCTCACGCTCGCTTGCAATAGTGTTGAAGATTTTCATCAAGCTTTGCCGCACAACCCAATACAACTGATCGTCAGTGATATTCGCTTGCCGGGCATGTCGGGATTAGATTTGCTGGAGCAATTACAACAGCAAACGCAGCCGATTCCACTTATTTTGATTACTGCTTTTGGTACGGTTGACCAAGCTGTACAGGCTCTACGTCAAGGCGCGGATGATTTTTTAACCAAGCCATTAGATCTAGAGCATCTATTAGTAAGTGTTGAACGGGTACTGGAATTTCATCAGTTACGTTCTGAGCTGGAATACTATCGGAGTAGCCAACAACAATCTCAGCAGGGTCCAGCTGGAATCGTTGGTCATAGCCGAGTGATGCAGCGTTTATATCAGGAAATTGAGCGAGTGGCACCGGTTGAGGGTGCTGTGCTTATTCTAGGTGAAAGCGGCACTGGTAAAGAGCTGGTGGCACGAGCTCTACATCAACAAAGCGCTCGCCATCAGGGTCCCTTTCTGGCCGTGAACTGTGCCGGTATACCAGCTGATTTATTGGAAAGTGAGTTTTTCGGACACGCAGCTGGGGCTTTTACCGGAGCGCAGCGCGCGCGCGCAGGACTACTCAAAGAGGCACATGGTGGTACCTTATTGCTTGATGAAATTGGTGAGATGCCGCTGGCTTTGCAAGCAAAATTATTGCGGGTGCTACAAGAAGGGGTGATGCGCCCCGTTGGTAGTGACAGAGAAGAAGCCATAGACGTGCGAATCTTGGCCGCCACCCATCAAGATTTAGAACAGAAGGTAGCGGATAAGAGCTTCCGTGAAGATTTATTCTATCGACTAGAAACCTTCACTATTAAGGTGCCACCGCTGCGTCACCGGGGAGATGATGTTCTAATGTTGGCCGAGTTTTTCATAAACAAGGTGATGGTCGAACAAAATAAATCACTCAAAGGTCTAGCGCTGGATGCGCAAGAGTTGATTTATTCGTATTCTTTTCCTGGTAATGTCCGTGAATTGCAAAATGCGATGGAGCGGGCTGTCACTTTCTGTGATAGCGATTGGATAGCAGCAGCGCATTTACCTGAGCGTATTCGAGCAGGTAAAACCAAAGAGGAACCTATTGCTACTGCGCAAACAGCTCAGCAATGGCCCTCTATGCAACAATTGCAGCAAGACTACGTAGCACAAGTTATGCGTCACACCCAAGGTAACAAGCAGCAGGCAGCAAGAATTCTCGGGGTGACGCGTCGCACCTTGTATCGATGGCTTACCAACGGTGAGTCAGATTGACGCCTAACTGTAGCTCGCGTTCGGTACCAGGTTCAAAGGCTCGACCATTCCCTTGATTAACCACGACCGAGCCCACATAAGTGCGGTTAGTGAGGTTATGCACTTTAAGCCAAGGCTCAAGTTGCCACTGCTGCCATGCCCACTGAGCCTGCCAACCTAAGTGCCAAAGGGTATGACTTGGGGCAATCACATCGTTGGTATCGGTTGCGGCAATATCGCCACGGTATTCGGTGACTAAGCTTATTTGCTGGTAAGGATTGAGCTGCCAGTTCCATTGACTAAACAATTGCCGTTCAGCGACTCCGGGTAGGCGCGCACCATTGGCATAATTTGCACTTAGCCAAGTTAATGCAGAGCGCCAAGATAAAGCGTCGGTTAGCGCCCAATAACTCTCTAGCTCAATCCCTTCACGCTCGGTTAAACCGGCGTTGGTATAAGTGGTGCGCCCATCGATACTTTGGTCAACTACGATTTCATCGGTGGTATCAATCACAAACCCGGTTAGCTGCAAACGTAAGCTTTGGCTTTGCCACTTCAAGCCAAGTTCCCATTGCTGATTAAACGCTGGGCCTAACTGAGTATTTAAACCGGTTTCATTATTGCTGTAAGCTAACTCAGTTAGCGTAGCCGTTTCAAAGCCACGACCACGGGCAATAAACACATCTAAATGGTCACTTAGTTGATAGCTGGCGCCTAAGTTCCAACTCCATGCGTGTTGCTGTTGCTCGCCACTATCATCGGGATTGTCAGCCACGATAAAGTAGTCATTCACACGAAAGCTCATGTCACTGTAGCGTAAGCCAGCTTGTAGGGTAAGCTCAGGTTGAGGTTGCCAGCGAGTTAAGCTGTAGAGGCTTTGCTGAGTCACTTCATCCAGTTCATTGCGGCGTAATTCTCCGCGCTCACCAAAGTTGTTCTCATAGCCAAAACGGCGATCGTTTTGCTCTGCTACATGCAAACCCAACGTTGTGGTAACCGGTTGCGCCAGCTGCCATTGATAATCATAGCTAGCATCTAAGCCGGTAAAATCCCGACGCAAATCGATGACAGCACCCGATCCGCGTATATCATCGCCAGGAAATGGCAAATATTGCTCAATACTCCGCCAGCCCCGCCAGGTACTTACATTCCAGCCAGCTTGGCTACGCAGAGTTACCGATAGCTGTTGATGATGAATCCGTTTGCGCGTATTAAAACGCTCGGCACCGGCAAAGGTTTGTTGAGGATCTTGCTGCCACGCGCTTGGGGTAAGTGAGCCAGGGTCTTGTAGTAGCGGCGCATTATTGTCATCCGCACGAACAATCAATTCGATACTGTCGGTGAGGTCGTGATACCAACGTAAAGCATACTGGTCGCGCTCTGCTTTATTGTGCGCGCGAGGGCCATCGGTGCGAAATCTAGCACCCACGAGTTTTAATGCGTTAGTATCGTTAACCCATTCACCGGTAACTACTTGGCGTTGCGTATTATTTGCTGCGCCAGAGGCGGCAAGACTTACAGATGAAGACTCTGGACGCGTACTAAACCACTGGATGATACCACCGGCACTATTACCATAAATAGTGGCAAGGGGGCCCCGCAAAACCTGCACATTAGCAGGCTCATCGAGCAGAATACTGGAGGTTTGTGCTTGGCCATCGGGCATACTTAGCGGAATCCCGTCAAGCTGCAGCACCACCCCACGCACTCCAAAAGCTGAGCGCGCACCAAAACCGCGTAAGGTAATCCGCGAATCTTGAGCGTAGTTGCCACGTGAATCAGCTTGGACTCCGGCTAGGCCTTGTAATAGCTCCGCCGCATCCACTCGCATACCAGATAGTTGCTGTGTAACCTCAAGATTAGAGGTGGCAGCGGCTGTTTGTTGCGCACTTTGCGGAGCGGCTGGATTAACGACAATAACTTTATCTACAGTAACGCTAGCCGAAGCTAGCGTTATCAAAGGTAGTAAGTAACCACTTACAAACATAAATTACTTCGCTGGTTTGATTTGGATTAACTGACCATTACGATCATCGGTAAGCAAATAAATATAGCCATCCGGACCTTGCTCAATGTCTCGTATACGCTGCTCAATGGCATCTTCAAATAAGGTTTCTTCGTGCATGACACGATTGCCGTGCAGGTCAAGTCGAGCCACTTGTGAGCCTTTCAATGCTGCCACGAGCAAATCGTTCTTCCATGCTGGGAATTGGTCGCCGGTATAAAAAATCATATTAGAGACGGCAATGGACGGCAGCCAATAATAGTGTGGCTGCTCAGTGCCAGCTACATGGGTCTTATCGCTGATGATGCTACCATCGTAATCAACACCATAGGTGGCCTCTGGCCAGCCATAGTTTTTGCCCGGCTGGGGGATGTTGATTTCGTCACCACCTTTGGGGCCATGTTCCGCCGTCCACAATTCACCTGTTTCTGGATGAAAGGCGGCACCTTGAACATTGCGGTGACCATAAGACCATATTTCAGGCAGAGCATGGGCTTGGTCAACGAAAGGGTTATCGCTAGGGACCGAGCCATCGGGCTTGATGCGAACCACTTTACCATGATGATTATCCAAGGTTTGCGCATCGGCCATAGCGGAATAGCGATCGCCCAGAGTGATAAATAAATGTCCATCAGGAGCAAAGGCTAAGCGCGAGCCAAAATGCGCACCGCTTTTGTATTTTGGCGCACCTCTAAAGATAACTTCAACTTGGGTTAAACCATTATTACCAAGCTTGCCGCGGGCTACTGCCGTGCTATTACCCTCGCCCCCATCGGGGTCGGCTTCAGAGTAACTTAGATAAACCCAGTTGTTGCTGCTAAAGTTGGGGTCGATCGCAACATCGAGCAGGCCACCTTGGCTACGAGCAACAACTTCAGGAACCCCAGCTAGAGGCTGACTTACGGCCCCATCGAGGCTTACTCGTCGCAGTTGGCCGCCCTTTTCGGTAACTAGCAAGTCACCACTTGGTAAAAAAGCCATACCCCAAGGGTTTGCTAAGGAGTTAGTGAGACTAGTTATTTCTACTTGATGGCGTTCGGTAGCAACGGATTCTGCATAGCTAGCGGTACTGGTTACGGCTAGTGCGCCAGCGATGGTTACGGCGAGCAATGTGCGAAACATAGGG
>JTFO01000317.1_pt1 | contig 20837 bp, 21 predicted proteins | sample 235411 | NCBI WGS metagenome assembly JTFO01 (sample SAMN03067590, study PRJNA260953) | activated sludge metagenome | biome: Sludge; feature: Wastewater; isolation source: CETP activated sludge from laboratory augmented bioreactor treating... | place: India:Gujarat | collected 2013-04
CTGACTGCTATTGTCAGACCAGCCCCAACAGCAGGATGGCGTGCAGGCCCACGCCCACCAGGCCACCTACGACCGTGCCGTTAAAGCGGATGTATTGCAGATAAAGCGGTGCGAAAACCTCTCCGCTAGTGACAGTCAACACCAACAAGGACATCAAGGCATACAAACCGGCAATCTCGGAACGAAACTGAAAGGTCCCCGACGGCAACAAGCGGCTTGGCGAACGTTTTTCGACGGCAATCAAGGCGGCACCCAACACAAACGCCAGCGCCAGGCCCAGGACATTGTGCACCAGCTCTACCGAGGTGCTACCCGCAGAAATAGCCAGCACAGCCAGCGTCAATAAAATCAGCTGAATCAACGGGATAGATGCCTTTGCCTCAGTGCCGGATTGAGGCTCCCGTTTAGGCAAGACACCAGAAGCCACTACAGCAAAAAGAACTGCGATCAGGGCAACGGATCCAAAAGCAGCCCGCCACATGCCCCACTGCGCAAACAGGCCGCCGATCGCCGGGCCAGCAAGGGTGGCCACACCCCACATGCCCGACACCAAAGCCATTGCACGGGGCCATAACTGCTCGGCAAAAACCACGCGAATCATGGCGTAGGCCAATGCAAAGAGCAAACCCCCACCTATGCCCTGAACAAAGCGACCGAACAGCAAAATGGACATGCTGGGTGCCCCCGCACAAATCACCGCCCCCACCGCAAAGGTCACGGCGGCCAAGCCGTAGCTTCCTTTAGGGCCTGTCATGGCCAGCAACTTGGGGGACAAGGCCGAACCCAGGATGGATGCCACCACAAACAAGGTCGTGTTCCAGGCATAGAGATCCAGTCCGCCGATATCCTGCACAACCGTAGGCAAAATGGTGGTCGCAATATAAACATTGACGGCATGCAGCACCACGCCGCCCGCCAGCACCAGTGCACGCATGGCATTGGCGCCAGACAATAAATCCCCCCAGGCTGACTGACTGGGCGCCCCCTGCCCCCCATTCGCGGCCAACTGGTCTTGTGCCGCTGGCACCTCGCCCGCAGGGGCTTGCTGATTCTTCATAAGATCTCGACTCGTTCACAATAAGACGCCCCGCTGCTCAAGGAGCTTGCAGGGGCAAGAGTCGTCTTTTATAAAACCTCATGCATAGATGAGGTCAAGAGAATCAGTCACCATGAAAATCGACATTACTATCCCGCTATCGGTAGGCGAAGTTGCACGCCGCAGCGGAGTAACCATTGCCACCGTGCATCACTATGAGGCCAAAGGCTTGATTCAAGGCTGGCGCAGCGATGGCAATCAGCGACGGTATCACCGCGAGGTTTTGCGGAAGATCGCGGTAATCAAAATTGCCCAAAGAGCCGGTATTCCGCTGGCAACAATCAAGGAGGCCTTGGATGAGCTGCCATCCGGCAAGCCACTACAGGCCAAGGACTGGGCGCTGCTCTCAACCCGCTGGCGCGACATGCTCAATGATCGGATCCGCAGCCTGACCCAACTTCGTGATGAGCTGGATGGCTGCATAGGCTGTGGATGCTTGTCCATGACGAATTGCCCGTTACGAAACCCGGGGGATCAATTGTCATTGGTGGGAGATGGGGCTGTGTTACTGAAGCAGAAGAGCACCATTTAAGGCATTCACCAGCAGGATCTGCTCAATTAGGCAAAGAGCCTTCAATGCCGCCCCGAGGGCCCGGTCGGGATGCCGGGCCTGTTCTTATGGGGATTTTTATCAAGCCAATACTAAGCCGCTTTAAATCACGCCCCAGAAATACAGCAAGGCAGGCAGCAGCGCCGTCAACACCCCCTGTACGGCGGACACCATGCCTGTCAAGCGGGCAATGGGTTTATTCAGGACCAGCAGCAAGAAGAACAGGAACCAGAGGACGGCCCAAGACAGCCAGCTTAGCACTTGCCAATAATCAAAAATCCGCTCGGCAAGACTCAGGTTGGTGATCGCGGCAGGAACGGCAATGCAAGCCACCGCCAGGGAGTACCAACCCAGCGCACGGCCGTCACTGCCAGTAAAGGCGTTCACCCCGACCCAGAAATAGGTCAGGGCAAACAGGCCCAGGTAAATGGCGGACAAGGGGGAGTACACCACGCTGTTGGCCGGATTCAGGATGTGAGACATGCAGATGAATCCCAACACGGCGGTGAACAAATTAACAATGGCAGCATCTTTAGCATCCACCAGCCTGCCCGCGTGGTGACCTTCAGAATAGTAGAGACGAACACCATTCACGAACAGGCACAGGCCTGCAAACGCCAGAAAAGCGGCAACTAGCATTTTGAAGATTTCCTAAGTAATAGAAAGCGGACACAGAACATGCCCGCAACATGATGTTGCACTCAGAGCCGAGGCGGAGCAGATCATAGAGCCTGGTAGCCCAATCGCCATGTATGTTTTTTTATAAGCTCTATAAGAAAAAACCGCGCATTTTTACGGCGGTTTTCCAGTGAGTAATCATCCTAAAAAGCAAAGATTTTGCACGGGCTTGAACAGGTCAGATCAGCCCTTACCCATTTTGAGAACGAAACCTAGCCGAAAACAGGACAAACGTTCTCCATCAATACGTGGAAAATCCCATCGAATTCAGGACAAGCGTGCTGCAAATGATATTTGCCAGCCAACAAACGGCTTACACAAGAAACCACTCAAGCCTGTTCGTTTTAGCCTCAGCGAGCCAATACGCGCACATAGACCAGTTGCGCCAGCAACTCCACCAAGGTCTGGGTCAAAATGATAGCGGGCAACAAGGGCAAGGCACCTGGAATAGCCAGGGCCAAAGGCAGAACAACCAGGGAGTTACGAGTCGCGCTACTAAAGGCCACTGCTCGTCGCAAAGGGACTTCCAGACGTACTTGTTGCGCCAGCACCCAGCCAATGACAGGAGCCAGGACGGCAAACAGAACATACACTGGCAAGACGCGCCACAACACATCCAGCGCCGGCTCCAATTGCCTCAAAACGGCGGCTACCACAATAAACAGCACCAGGGCGGTAGCCGGGACAGGCGCCAGGCCTAAACCCGTCTGGATCTGCGCCCAGACGCGACTTTTCCCAGCAAGATACTGAGTCGCCCCCGCCAATAGCAGTGGAGTCAAAATCAGAAAAAAGAAGGCGTCCAGAAAAGGCCCGGCCTTGATGTACAGGCCAAACTGTTCTCCCAATGCCAACTTCAGGAACAAGGGTAAAAGCAGCATTTGCACCACAAGCAGCACCGGCGTGGCCGCCAGCAAGCTTCGCGCATCTGCACGGCCTAATTGAGCAAACGTGACAACGTAGTCAATGCAAGGGGCCAGCAGCACCAGCAACACACCCAGACGCAGCATGGTATGGTCTGGCAGCAAGGGCAGCAGCGCAAAGACAAAGAGAGGAATCAGGCAAAAATTGGCCACGAGCAGCACGGCCAAAAAGCGCAGTTGCGTCAGCGCCTTACCCAGTTGAGAAACAGGCACCTGCAAAAAGGTGACATACAACATGAAAGCCAGTGCCGGATTGATCCAGTCGACCAAACTGGTCGGCATCACCCAGACACTGGCCATCAAACCGGCCAGCAACATCGCCACACAATAAATGGCGATTTGCCGACTTTCCAACGCTTCACGAATCACGGTCAGCACCTCGCTTGGCAGCAAACCCGCAGCACTGCCGTGAAAAAACCTTACAGACCGCTACGACGCAAACGGGCGGCCGACTGACGATTCAAGTCCCGAGCCTCACGCTCGGCATATTCGCTTTCACCAGCTTCGTAGCGACCTTCATGCATGCAGGACTCACGATCCCAGGTACATTCATTGAAGAGTTTGGAGACGGGGCCACCGCCTGGTTTGGCCGAAGAACACGCCGCCATCAAGGCAGTCAAACCAATGACCGCAGCACCTTGGATCAGTCGTCGAAGCATCATTTCGTCTTCCCTACAAAAAATCTTTTCTTACCGCAAATCGAAACGACAGCCAATCGCGGACAATACGAACACTGTACCCCGAGGCCTAAAAGCTCGTCGATTCCCTTTCCTGTTAATTTGCAATTTATGACTCAAGAACAATTTCTGCTATTGGCCCAAATTTTGCACTTATCACCCAGCCCGGAGCTTGAGCACGAGACGCAACGTCCAGACGGGCCCCTTAGCCCAGAGGCACAACAAATCCTGGCTCTACATCATCAACTCAAGCAGGCCTATGTTATTCACCGGCCCACCGCGTTTCGGGTTGTGGTCAGCCATGACGATCTGGATCGATTCCCTGGCGCGCTGGACCTAAAACAGGGCATGCGCGTCCAACTTGTCTCCTACATCAGTGAACGCTACATCAACGTTCGCATCACCGAAGTTCCCTCTACACCCAAGGCCTATTTCCGAGGGATGGTCACGGAGCAAAACACCGGCTACACGCTATTTGAAGTCGGGGACAGCGTGTATTTTTCTGAAGATCAAGTGCACGCTGTCCTCAAGCCGTCGGCCGGGCGACATCCCTGATCCCGGGTCCCGCCTCTATCCCAAGGTTTTCAGGCTGGAATCGGGCAACAAATGCAGCCCAGTCCGACGGACAAACTCTTCGTAGCTGATGGGTGGGCTAACGCGAGTGGACGCCTGATTCGCCTGCCAATGTACCCAGGAGCGTCGAGTGCTTGCGTCGTACACCAACTTGAATAAATGACTGGGAACGGCAACCTGACTAGAGCCAATGCTTGCCGCACGGCGCGCATACACTGGCCCGGTAAAGACATAGACATTACCGGCAGCACGGGCGACGTATTTACGAGTATCCGCTTCAATCTTGTTCCAGGGACCGGCATTATGAGTCTGGTTTTGCGGCACCATATTAGCCAAAGAAAAGCTTTGGGCCATACTCTGTTCAGAGGCCATGTCCCCTGCCGGAGCCATATGTCCACGTGAAAATCCCGAGCCCCGGTAATCATTCAGTTCGGCGCGTTCCGCCTGAGGCAAACGGCCTTCAGCATAAAAACGATCCGTACGCTTGACGCCCTTGGCCGACTGAATCTGTTGCCGATTCAAACGCTGCACAACAAACACCGGGGTTTTGGTTTGGCCGCTATGCAAAATCGCAAAAGCGCTAAAGCATAACTCCCGTTGCGCATAAGCCATGGGCACAACAGGCCGTGAACCGGGAAAGAACTGGGGGCATTGCGCAAAAGAGGTCTGGACATACCCATCAATGGCAGCAGGGACGGGCGCACTGTCTTGCTGAACGACCGTGGGCCAACCCAAAGACACCAGAAACGGCTCAAGACTTTGCCAGTTCAGCCCCTGTGGATGAAGCCAGGCAGTCGCAAGCCCAAAACTAGTGAGGGCCGCTGCAATGACTGATTTCAAAAATCGGGACGGGCTACTCTGCCCTACCTTCTTTCTACTACTGGTTTTTGTACCGCGACGACCTGTGCTTTTTCTGCTCATACCACTCTTGTTTTATGCTTGGTCGGCCTACATCATTGCGCCGACTGCACCTGTGATTATAAGCAGTCCTTTCTATATAAAAGGAACGTGCCCCCACCGGGAGCACGTATTTCCTTCTGACTCCTGCCTTTTTCAGTCCATTTGATGAGCCTAGCAGAAGCGGATTCAAAAGCTGGAGCGCGCTTCTTACTTTGCGCTCAAGGCCTGCAGCTCTTTCAATTCCTCTTGCAACTGCTCCAGCTTGGCGCGATCGCGCTCCAGCTTTTTCTCCAGCTCCTGCACCTTGTCTTGCCGCCCTTCAGCACGCTTTTCGGCGATTTCGTCAATACGATCCTGAATGTCCTCTTCTTGCTCGCGGATATCATCCTGCACATCGCGCAGCAAGTCAGCATCTCGACAATGCATTTGCACATTGGCCAATGCGCGCTGCAGACCACGCTCGCGGTGCACATTCCCGTGCTGGCGCGCATAGTCGATCTGGTTCTGGATCTCAGCAGCCCGATACTGGCAAGCTGGGTTATCCGCCCAGGCGGGCAAAGCCATCACACCTAAAACGGCACTCACGCACCATACAGAGCTTTTCATCATGATTACTCCTGCTGTGTTCCTGTGGAACACCATCATACAAGCGCATTCGCTGTTTACCTGGAGTGGACGCTTATAACAAACTTCGTCGTCTTGTCACGAATACGTGATTAAATTCGAAGATTCCTTCGTTTATGTCATGATCAAGTAACAGAATTGTCGCAAATTGTGCCAAAGAACTTACACAACGTGTCTTTAAGCATAAAACAGTTCAGTTACACTCAAAATCCTCATAAAGCAAACTTTTACTTTTCATCGTGTCCAACATCACCATCAGGAAATGGATCTTTTTCCTGTGCGCTGCTTTGATTGTTTTGTGGCTCTTTCCCTTTGCGCACATCAACGAAAGTTTGCTCAACTCCTCCCAGGCGTATTCCGCCTGGCATACCAGTGTGCTCAACTCCTTGATGCCTTTGTCGATCCTGGCGGTTGCCAGCTTGATCTGGGCAGACAAAGCAGTGTCCGCCTGCCTGGCCATGGCCGTCAACACCGTCTTGTTTTCACTGGCGATCAAAAATATCTGTGATACCGCCGACCGTTTCTCTCACGTATGCGGTATTGATGTTTCTGTTTCCTACGGAGCCATGCTCTATGGGCTGGGCATGGCGGCGCTGTGGGTATTACTACTTAGCTATCGCTGGAAAAATCCTAAAGAGCGGTCCGGTCCCTGATGCCGCTCAGTCTGGGATCAGGACTTCTCCGCCCGCCCCTGCATCACCATAATCGTTTGCTGCATCAACGCACATAAGGTGTGCTTGCCCTCTTCCATGGCAAATACCTCGGCCTGCGTCACGATCAAACTGCGGCCCTGACGAACCACAGACCCTCGGGCCAATAAAGACTCCCCTTTGGCCGGCGCCAGAAAATTCAGCTTGTATTCCACGCTGAGCACGCTGGCGCCCAAAGGCGTACAGGTCATGGCGGCATATCCTCCGGCCGAATCAGCAATCATGCCCACAACACCGCCATGTACAAATCCATGCTGTTGCTGAACCCCCTCCCAATGCGGCAGATGGATCTCGACCAGGCCTGCCTCGACCAACGGCATGGTGGCGCGAATCAAGCTCATTGCCTGCTGGCGGGAAAAACTGTCTTGCACGGCTTGCCGCATGGATGGGTCCAATGCGGGCTTAGCAGAAGCGAGGGCTGAACGCATGACTGAGATCTCCTTTATTTTTATCGTGGATACAGCGGTGTCAAACGGGATTGAACGGCCAGAAAACGGGAATCAACATCACGCCCAAGACCCAGAAAATCAAGTTCAAGGGCAAACCGACTTTCAGAAAATCCGCAAACCGATAACCACCCGCGCCATAGACCATCGTATTGGTTTGGTAGCCCACGGGGGTTGCGAAACTAGTGGAAGCAGCAAAGGTCACCGCGATTAAAAAAGGCGTGGGATCAACCCCCATCATTTTGGCCGTGGACATCCCTATGGGCGCCAGTAACACCGCAGCGGCGGCATTGCTCATAAACTCGGTCAAGACCAAGGCCATCAGATAAACCACTGCCAGCACCGTCAACGGTCCAAAAGACTCGACCAAGCCGACCGTGTTTTCCACCAGAAACTGGGCGGCCCCCGTCTCACTCATAGCCAATCCCAAGGGCAACAAACCTGCCATCAAGATAATGATGCGCCAATCGATGGCGTCGTAAACATCATCTGCCTTCAGACAACCGGCCAGCGTCATGGCTACGGCACCGAGCAATGAGGTGACACTGATGGGCACCCAGCCCAAGGCAGGCACCACAATCACCAAGGCCATGGTGACCAGGGAAAAAGGTGCGCGCCAGCCCATTTCTTTTTCAGCCTCACGCTCGGAGAGCACAATAATATTGCTGTCAGCCCGCAAGTCAGCCGCCTCGGAAGCCGGGGTCAACATCAACAAAATATCGCCCACCTGTAAACGTACAGCACGCAACTGCTCACGCAAGACCTGGCCACGGCGATGAATCCCCAACACAGTGGCATTCCTGTGCCAGCCCGCCCTCAAGCTGCCCAAGGTACGCCCGCTGATACGCGAACGCGGCGCAATCATGACCTCCGTCAAAACCTGATCAACCTGTTCAAAAGATCGTTGCTCCAACTTGAACTGCGGATCTACTTCCAGACCGGCTTCTTTGCGCAACTCATCCAGCTTGGTCCAATCTCCACGCGCCAACAGCACATCGTCCTGCTCAATCTTCTGCTCTCGCGGCCCCCACACTTTGATATCACCGCGCAACAGCTCCAGCACAAAGACGCCATACTGCTCACCCAACTTTGCGTCGCCAACAGACTGACCGATCAAGGAGGAGTCCGGCATGACGCGCAGTTCGGTTATGTACTTGCCCAACTCATATTGCTCGACCAGCTCGCCACCGCGCGCCGCAGGCAATAGCCAGCGCCCTACTGTCAGTAAATAAATACAACCGACTGCCATGCAAATGACACCCAGCTTAGTGAATTCAAACATCGTGAAGCCTGGATGCCCCATGTCGCGAGCAATGGCATTGACCAACAGGTTGGTAGACGTTCCAACCAAGGTACAGACCCCGGCCATTTGCGAGACATACGACAAGGGAATCAGCGCTTTGGAGGCTGACATACTTATCCGTGCGCTAGCGGCCATCACGATAGGAATGAATACCGCCACCACTGCCGTGTTATTGACAAAGGGGGCAATCACCGCCAGGACCAGAAACAAAAGCACCAGAAACTGAAGTGGGGAGCGGGCCTTGCCCAGCAAATCCCCAATCCCTGACAGCGCGCCGCTATTTTGCAGGCCGGCGGCCAACACAAACATCGCAGCGACGGTGACTGTGGCCGGATTACTGAAGCCGCCTACGGCCTGTTCAGGAGTCACCAAGCCCAGAATAGCCAAGGTGCCAAGCACCAATAAAGCAATCGCGTCGATTCGGAGTTTTTCTGTGGCAAACAAGACAATCGCAACTAAAGCCAGGCCCAAAACCACTGCAATTTCGCTTGTCATGCTGCCCCACTCCTGTTTGTTCTGTGCTGCCAAGTATAGGTAAAAATGCAGCACTCCAAGCGCTGCATTTCGCCGTACTGAACAAAAAAACACAAGTTTTTCAAAACAGGCAAAGCAAAACCTGCTGCATCAGGTAGATGCTGATACCGCAGCACCCTGGCCAGATCTAGACCAACAGCATCACCAGGAACACCCCTGCCAACAAGGCGATATAGGCTTTGGCGTGAATGCGGTCGGGGATCTTGCCAATCCAGCGTGAGGTAAAACGAATCCCCAGCCAGGAACCCAGCACCAATACCAGACAGGCACGCAGGTCGATGTAACCCGCATGCCAAGGCCCCAATGAGTCTGCATTCCAGGCCAGCATCGCGTAGCTCAGGCTGCCCACCACCGCCATAGGCAAGGACAAGGGATTTGCCGCTGCTGTGGCGGCCGTCATGCTGGCACCGCGTCGGCGCATCAAAGGTACCGTAATCACGCTCCCGCCCACGCCCAAAAAGGCGGCGATCGCACCAATAAGAACGCCGGCCCCGGCGCTGCTGGCCTTGCTTAAAGGGCGCATGGCCTTGCTTGCTGTCTGCGTAAAACCCGCTCGAAACAGGCTATCAAGAATCGTCAGGCCCAGATACACCACAAAAACCCAACGCACCCAGGCCCCACTCAAGGCCATGGCCGCTACCGCACCGGGAATCGCCCCCAGGGCGATAAACCAGAGCAAAGGACGCACCTGCCCCCAAGGCACGGTGCCAGCCTTGTGATGGCGCCAACTGGACAGGCCAGCCCCAAAGATCATGACGCAGGTGGACGTGGCCACCGCAATATGCATGGCCGCCTGCCCCATCTGGCTGTTTACGCCATACAGAGCAATCAACACCGAATACAGCACGGGAACCACCACAAAGCCACCACCGAAACCAAACAGCACGGTGGTCACCCCGGCCAGCAAACCAAAAAACAGCAATAGCAAATACATAGCCGCCCATCAAAAGAGATACCAAAACCCAAGAATAGGTCGCTCCGCCTTGGCTGACATGCTAAAACCGGTCATTAATACTTTCGTTTCGGCCAGAGGCTTGCTGATGCACAATGTACGACTGGATAGCGTGGATGCCACCCCCCGCCCCTTGCTGGCGATTGGCACGGACTACGCCCCGGGCACTCTGCTGGACTTTCATGTACACCGGCGGGCGCAAATGCTCTATGCCATGACAGGCTTGATGGAAGTAGAAACGGACGATGGCGCCTGGGTCATTCCACCCTACAGTGGCGTCTGGATTCCGGCCGGCAAGCGCCATCGCGTGCGCATGCAAAGCGCCAGTACGCGCAGTCTATATATAGAACCCGAGGCCGCCCCCCGCCGCAGCACACATTGCGAAGTGCTGGTGATTACGCCCTTGCTGCATCACTTGCTGCTGGCCTCCCTGGCCTTGCCCGCCTTGTACGAGGAAAATGGCCGCGACGGTGCCTTGGCTCAGCTTCTCTTGCATGAAGTTGGCCTGGCACACACCATGCCGCTCTTTGCGCCCATCCCCCAAGATTGCTCCTTGGCCGCTCTGTGCAAAGCATTCCTGGGCCAGCCTAATATCCAAAGCACGCCAGAACAATGGGCCAAGCAATTGAACAAAAGCCTGCGCAGCTTCACACGTCTGTTCCGGCAGCAAACCGGCATGAGCTTTAGCGAATGGCGGCAACAAGCCTGCCTGTTGACAGCCTTGACCAAGCTGTCTGCCGGCCAATCAGTCACCCAGATTGCGCTGGACCTGGGCTATGACAGTGCCAGTGCCTTTTCCACCATGTTCCGTCGCCGTTTAGGGCAAGCTCCCAGCAACTTTATTCGTGTTCCCTGACGCGTCGGGCCAGGCAGCAGCTTGATCGAAGCGGATACAAAAAGGCCCCCGAAGCTCTGAAATTCGGGGGCCTTGCACCGCTCGCTTCAAGGGATAAGCGGTTCATCGTCGTACAAAAGGCTTAACGCGTGATACGCGCCCGTCCACCAATCGTGGCCGCCAGACTGGCCACAAAGGCACCGACCAACAAGGATGCAAATGCCCACAGCGCGAAAGCAGCAGCAGCCTTGCGAGCGGTATCTGCTGCTTCGCGTGCTTGCTGCTCCAACTTCTCGGCTGTTTCCTTGGCTTGCATTTGAACTGAGTCCAGACGTTCCTTGGCCTGTTCAGGCGTCAGACCGGTGCGATTGGCCACCAGGCGCAGCAAGTAATCCTGATCCTGCTGGGACACCTCACCTTCTTTCAGGCTGCGCGCCAGAATGCGGCTGACTTCACGCTCAGGGTTGCCCGTGTGTGCCGATGCGTTGGCAGGGTCAGCCGGACGCAACAAGGCGTCGGTGAAATAGCTCAGACCTGGACCTTGAGCATGATCTTTTCCTGCCTGGCCCACAACCGCCGACGCGGCACCCACTCCGGCCCCAGCCAGATTCGCCCCTGCCTGTGCCGTACCTGACACCACGGAGGCAACGCCCGAGCCCAGCAAGAAAACGCTGACAACCACACTGACAGCCCACACAAGAAAGCCATGCGCCGTATCGCGGAAATGAACTTCGTCGCCATGCACACCGGCCCAGTTAGTACGCAAACGGCCAGTGACATAACCCGCAATGCCATAAGCGACGATCTGTGTGACAAACAACCAAACAATCGTGCCGATAGCCATGGTGGTGCCCGAGGCCCCGTCATTGCCCCAGGGAGAGATCGCCATGAAACCCAGCCCCGTCCCGCCTACCAGCAAGGTAGCCGTCAAGGCTGCGGCGATCACCGCGCCCCCGATGATAGCTCCCCAAGACACCGCGGAATGCGATGACTCTGCGCCGGCGTGCGTACCCAAAGCTGTCTCCGAACCCAATTGTGTCGTAGCCATGATGACTCCTTACTCAAGATTGTGATCGCAAATACCTTAGTGCCAAAACAAGGCCAGCAAAATGATGATAGGAATAGGGACACCTAAAAGCCATAAAAGAATCGATCTCATAACCCCTCCATTAAAATGAAGAAACAAGAGCAAAATCTGGCTAAAACAAAAACAGCACAATCATTCTAGGCAGATAAAAATCGAATGAATTTTAAAAAATGTAAAAAACACTACTGAATTATTGAGCATAATGACGACCCCTTTTTCTTCACACCAACACGGAAACATGCCTAGGGAGAAAACGGTCAACCGCGTTTTACTTAGCGCTCACAGAGGAAGAGCAGAAGTTTTCAAGCTGGAAAACAATCCGACACAAACGCCAAGCCAAGCCTGATCAAGAACACTGCATACGATCACCACAGTAATTGGCGCTTATTTTTTATTATTTTGAAATAATTAATTACGTAGACGACTTAATAAAATAAACGCAATAAACAATAAAAAAATAGTCATATAAAAAAAATAAATTTTTATCAAAAAACAAGAATTCAGAAAAACCGCCTTAAAAGAAAAAGAAACAGCGCAAACATGCACGTCCAGCCATGCTGCTCGTACGGTTTCACGGCTCAATCCTGGTCCAGAAACCACAACCGTCCCCCTTCACCCACCCTCATCCCACACTCATCTGCTCTCAAAAGCGACAAAGAAAGCCATAAAACCGTGCATGGATGGGGCAGACTCGGTTATTCTGTTGCCTCCATTCAAGCACGGCCGCTGCGGTAGTTAACCGCGCATCATGCGCCTTTATTCCGGTACTGCCCATGACGGCCTGCATTCACAGAGCCTAGCCTATGAGCGACCTCCAAAGTCTGATCGAGTCAGCGTGGGAACAACGAGCTTCCCTCAGCCCCCAAGAACACAGCATTGAACTGCGCACGGCCATCCACACCGTGATTGAAAAGCTGGATTACGGCTCCCTGCGCGTGGCGGAAAAAATCGACGGACAGTGGCAGGTCAACGACTGGGTCAAGAAAGCGATCCTCCTGTCCTTCAGGATCAACGAGAACCGTGTGATGGCCAGCGAGCCCGCTCCCTTCTACGACAAAGTGCCACTGAAGTTCGAACAGCATGATCAGGCCGCTTTTGCCCAGGCCGGTTTTCGCGCCGTCCCCGGTGCGGTGGTGCGCCAAGGTGCCTACGTCGCTCCGGATGTCGTGCTGATGCCCTCGTTTGTGAACATCGGCGCTTATGTCGGTGAAGGCACCATGGTCGATACCTGGGCCACCGTGGGTTCCTGCGCCCAGATCGGCAAGCATGTTCATCTATCGGGCGGCGTCGGTATTGGCGGGGTATTAGAACCTCTGCAGGCCAACCCCACTATCATTGAGGACAACTGCTTTATCGGTGCCCGCTCCGAAGTAGTGGAAGGGGTCATCGTGGAAGAGAACTCGGTGCTGGCCATGGGCGTGTTCCTATCGCAGAGCACCAAAATTTACGAGCGCGAAACGGGCAAGATTTATCAAGGCCGCGTCCCTGCAGGTTCGGTGGTGGTCCCTGGTTCCCTGCCTTCGGCCGATGGGCTGTACAGCCTGGCCTGCGCCATCATCGTCAAGCGTGTGGATGCCCGTACCCGCGCCAAGACCAGTATTAATGATTTACTTCGCGCCTGAACATGAGCACTGACTTTTCCGTACTAGATACCCTTAAAGCCCTGATTGCCCGCCCCTCGGTGACCCCCGAGGACGCCCACTGCCAGCAATGGCTGGGCGCCAGGCTGGAGCAAGCGGGCTTTAGCCTGGAACATCTGCCCAGCGGGCCGGTGTCCAACCTGTGGGCCCGCCGTGGCACCGAAGCGCCCTTGTTTATTTTTGCAGGTCACACAGATGTGGTCCCTGCCGGGCCAGAAGCCGCCTGGGACTCGCCCCCGTTTGAACCTACCGTGCGCGATGGACAGCTCTATGGCCGTGGCGCTGCGGATATGAAGGCCTCGATTGCGGCCTTCATCCACGCAGTTGAAGAATTTACCCAGGCCCATCCTGAGCACAAAGGTTCGATTGCCCTGCTACTGACTTCGGATGAAGAAGGCCCGGCAACCGACGGCACCGTGCATGTTTGCCGGGTCCTGAAAGAACGTGGCGAACAACTGGACTATTGCATTGTGGGCGAACCCACTTGTTCACGCCAACTGGGTGACACCATTAAAAATGGCCGTCGTGGCTCCATGTCCGGGCATCTGATCGTAAAGGGTCGCCAGGGCCACGTGGCCTACCCGCAGTTAGCGATCAACCCACTGCATATATTCGCGCCTGCGCTGCACGAGCTGACAGACCGCATGTGGGACGCCGGCAATATCGACTTCCCACCTACCAGCTTTCAGATCTCGAATATCCATGCCGGTACTGGCGCGGGTAATGTGATCCCCGGTCAGTTGGATGTGCATTTCAACTTCCGTTTTTCCACCGAGCAAACCCCTGCCGGCCTACAAGCCGAAGTGGAGTCCATTTTGCGCCGTCATGGTGTGGACTTCCAACTGGAATGGACAGTAAGTGGCGAGCCCTTCCTGACCGAGGCTGGCCCGCTGAGCCAGGCCCTTGCCAAGGCCATCGAAACCGAAACCGGCGTACAAACCGATCTGTCCACGACAGGCGGCACCTCCGATGGTCGCTTTATCGCTAAAATCTGCCCTCAAGTGGTCGAATTTGGCCCGCTCAACGCCAGCATTCATCAAATCAACGAGCACGTTGCGGTTGCTGACCTTGAGCCTCTTAAAAACATTTATCGCCGTACATTGGAATCCCTGCTTTGTTAAGCCCTTGCATCGATCATTCCTCCCTGCTTCAAGCCCAGCAGGAACTGCGCACCGTGCGCGACGTGTTGCGCTGGTCTGTCAGCCAGTTCAACCGCTGTCAGTTGGCCTTTGGCCACGGCAGTGACAATGCCTGGGACGAGGCCGCCTACCTGCTGCTGCACACCCTGCATCTGCCACTGGACACGCTGGACCCGTATCTGGACGCCATCATGCTGGAGTCCGAGCGCGCCGCCTATCTGGCTCTGGTTGCCCGCCGCTGCAACGAGCGCGTGCCCGCCGCCTACCTGACCGGCGAAGCCTGGCTGCAAGGCCATCGCTTCCGCGTCACCACCGACACCATCGTGCCGCGCTCTCCGATCGCGGAATTGCTGGCAGAGCAGCTCCAGCCCTGGATTGCCGACCCAGACGCCATCTACAACGCCTTGGATTTGTGTACCGGCTCAGGCTGCCTGGCTATTTTGACGGCGCTGGCTTTCCCACAAGCGCAAGTCGATGCGGTGGATCTGTCCGATGCCGCGCTAGAAGTGGCGCAGTCGAATATCGATGCTTTTGAGCTGAACGATCGCATGAGCCTATACAAGAGCGATCTGCTGGATCAATTGCCACAAACCGCCTACGACCTGATCATTTGCAACCCACCGTATGTAAATGAGCAGTCCATGCAGAACCTGCCCCAGGAATACCAGCACGAGCCACAACTGGCTTTGGCTGGCGGTGACGACGGCATGGACCTGGTACGTCGCATTCTGGAAGCAGCCCCCAATTTCCTGTCGCCTGAAGGCGTACTGGTATTAGAAATTGGCAATGAGTACGACAATTTCATCGCCGCTTTCCCGGAGCTGGAGCCTATCTGGCTAAGTACGGAAACCGCTGAAGACCAGGTGCTCTTGTTAAGCCGGGAGCAACTGGCTCTGTGATACGCGCAACTGGAATTACGCTGCGTCGCGGCGTCAAAGTCCTGCTGGACAATGCGGATTTTATCGTCAATCCGGGTGAGCGCCTGGGCATTGTGGGCAAGAACGGTGCGGGCAAGTCCTCGCTGTTTGCTCTGCTGCAAGGCGAGCTGGATCTGGACGGGGGTGACCTGAGCATCCCCGAAGTCTGGGAAGTGGCCAGTGTACGCCAAACCATTCCAGATCGTGACCGCCCTGCCCGCGAATTTGTTATCGACGGCGACGAGCGTCTGCGTGCCTTGCAGGAAAAACGCGCCAACACGCCCGATAGCGATGGCCAGGCCATTGCCGAGCTGGAAAACGCCCTGATCGAAGCCGATGCCTGGTCCGCCCCTTCGCGTGCCGAGCAACTGTTGGCCGGCCTGGGTTTCCGCCCCGATCAGTGGATGCTGCCCGTGCGCGAGTTCTCCGGTGGCTGGCAAATGCGCCTGTCCCTGGCCCGCGCCCTGATGGCCCCTTCTGACCTGCTCTTGCTGGACGAACCCACCAACCACCTGGACTTGGACGCCATGCTCTGGCTGGAGCGCTGGTTGGGTTCCTACCCCGGCACGGTCCTGCTGATTTCGCACGACACCGAGTTTCTCGATGCGGTGGCCCGTTCGATTCTGCACGTAGACCAAGGAAAGTTGGTTCGCTACAAAGGCGGCTACAACGACTTTCTGGTGCAACGTGCCGAGCGCGTCCAACAAAGCCAGATCGCCTACGAGCGCCAAACCCGTGAAGCCGCGCGTCTGCAAAGTTTTATTGACCGCTTCAAGGCCCAGGCCACCAAGGCCAAGCAGGCACAAAGCCGCGTCAAGGCTTTGGCCCGCATGCAGACCGTAACGCTCTTGCGCGACGACTCAAGCGTTTCCATTCGCCTGCCCTCGCCCGAGTACACCCCCGATCCCTTGCTGACATTGGATCAGGCCGATCTGGGTTACCCCGGTCAGGACAAAGCGATTTTGAGCCAGGTCCGTCTGATGGTGCGCGGTGGTGCCCGTGTGGGGATTTTGGGGATGAACGGCGCAGGTAAATCCACGCTGGTCAAAACCCTGGCTGGCAAGCTGGAACCTATCAAGGGCGAACGCCTGGAATCCAAGGGCCTGGTAATTGGCTACTTTGCCCAGCACCAGTTGGACTCCATTGACCCGGACTCCACACCCCTGCAACATCTGGCGCGTCTGGCTCCGGATGTGCGCGAGCAGGAACTGCGCAATTACCTGGGCTCTTTCGGTTTTAGCGGTGATATGGTCACCAGCCTGACTGCCCCCTTCTCCGGGGGTGAAAAGGCGCGTCTGGCCCTATCCCTGATTGTCTGGCAAAAGCCCAATCTGCTCTTGCTGGACGAACCAACCAACCACTTGGACGTGGATACCCGCGAAGCCCTGGCGGCTGCTTTGGCTGACTACGGTGGCAGCGTACTGCTGGTATCTCACGATCGCCACTTGCTGCGTTCTACCGTTGATTCGTTCTGGATCGTGGCCGATGGTCAGGTTCAGGAGTTTGACGGCGACCTGGAAGACTACCGCGACTGGCTACTGGCCCGCAGCGCACAATCACGCTCGGAAGCTCGCCAGGAAGCGCGTGCTGATACGGGCAATGAAGGCACAGACCGCAAGACGCAACGCCGTCAGGAAGCCGAGCTGCGCCAACGTCAGGCCCAGCAACGCAAGCCCCTGGAAAGCCGCTTGAAGAAAGTGGAGTCGGCCATGGAGAAAGCTCAGCTACGTTTGCAGGAGCTGGATACCTTGATGCAGGACCCCGACTTTTATTCGGACAGCTACAAAGACCAACGGCCCGCCTTGATGACTGAGCATGGTGAACTCACCAAAACACATCAAACGCTGGAAGAAGAATGGCTGGAAATTCAGGAAGCGATGGAAGAAATTGGGCGGCAGGTTTAGGCCCATCAATTCCGTTCTGCTCATGAACTCCTGAAAAAGAAGGCGCCGTATCCACCAGGATTGGCGCCTTTTTTAGCTCTTGATGGTCTGTAAAACACGCATTGAGGCTTTACGAGATTGCTGACACCTTGGGGCTGAGACAGGGCTATGGCACAGGTACTCGCAACCTGGCTATGACACCCCACGTCCTGCGTTTTGCTGCAGTACGTCATTCACTGCCTGCGTTTAGCTAAGGCGATTCCGACCGCTAAACAGCAACAAGCTCATATCAGCCAAGCTCCTCTCGAAAATTGAATCGACAACTCAGCGTCCTGATCACTTCTTCCCGAAGTTGGCACAGCCCCACTAAGCGCACAGCAGACCCACAAGGGAGTCTTTCAACTATTCCGGCGAATAAAGCACACACGGCGAAAGAACTGCCCGAGCAGGCGGATTAATGGTACAAAGCAGCGCATTCACTTTGAATCATTAATCGGCTTACTCAGGACCCGCACATGCACCTTGCTACACAGGAATTCCCCCGTATCTGGATCTCGAACAGCTCTCCATCCAACTGGAAAGCAGAACTGGAAGCCTTGCTGAATCAAGGACAACGCTTTGTCTTGCTGACCCGCGAGCTGCCCGGTGCAGAGGAAGGTGCGGACAAGGAGGCGTTCTCGCAATGGATCAAGGACAACCGCAGCCGTTTAAGCGTTTCCTGTGCCGCCAGCCTGGTGGTCGTGGACAATGCCTTGATGGCCTTTTCCCTGAATGCCTTTGTCGCCCCCTTGAGCGAAAAACTCGGCTTTCCGGTACGTGTGGTGCATGAGGACGATCTGGACGCACAAGTGACTGCGTTTCTGCAAGCCAAGCCGGAAATGGAAAACAGCTAAGCGGCATGCTCTCACGGACAAGTGCTTATCAGCCGGACACGAAGGGCTCGCTTTTTGACAGGCGACCCTTCTTGTTGGTATTTCACGCATTAAGCACTTTATCTCCACATGCAGCGGCAATGCAGGCGTACCGATAGACAGAGCTGGCACTGCAACTTTCTACACTCTACACTGTCCATTGTCTTTTCTGATTCTGGCTGTTACCCGTTTGAGTCTCTCCCAACTTTCATCGAACTTGCCTCCAGTACTAGCTGGCCCTATTTTGCGTCGCCTGGATTCCCAGCGTTTAGTCCTGTGGTTGGTCGGCAGTTCAAGCCTGTCACTGGATCTGATCCTGGAGCCAGAAGGTCACCCCGCTCAACGTATCTCCCTAGATGCGGATCAGTGCCGCATCGTGCCGCTTGGCACACACGCCTTTATTCATTTCCTGGATATAGAACTCACTGCCGAGCTACCCCTGGACACGCTGGTGCACTACGATCTGATCCTCTCGGCCGGCCATGGAGCGGGACAAGGGATTGCGGATTGGGCGCCACATCTATTGCATCAAGATCAGACCAAACCCAACTTTGTATTGGCCAGCCGCGCTGATAATCTGATGTTTGGCTCCTGCCGCAAACCTCATCACGCCTCACGCGATGGCCTGGCGCAGGCCGACAGGGTCCTGAGTGAACACATCACCGAGGCCAAAGCCCGACCCGCCTTGCTCATGCTGTCCGGCGATCAAGTCTACGCCGACGATGTGGCAGGCCCCATGCTGGCGGCCATTCATTCTCTGATAGCGCGCTTAGGCTTGTATGGAGAGTATCTGGAAGGCGCTGTCGTCTCGGATAGCGAAGCCCTTTACCAGCATCCCGCCAGCTATTACCGGCGCGCGGATTTGCTGCCAGCGTTCAAATCCAACGACGATCTGCGTGAGCGTTTTTTTGGTGGGGTAGAAAAACCAATTTTCACCACCGCGAACGCACACAACCACTTGGTGACACTGGCTGAAGTCTTTGCCATGTACTTGCTGGTCTGGTCCCCCACCCCCTGGCAGATCATTGCCGAGCCAGCGCCCCCTTGCCTGGAACCCAAACATCAGCAACGTTGGGAGCGTGAAGCCACTGCTCTGCAGGGGTTTCGTCAGGATCTGCCCCAGGCAGCCCGTTTGTTGGCGCACGTGCAAACCTTGATGATTTTTGACGACCATGACATCACTGATGACTGGAATCTGTCGGCCAAATGGGAAAGCGTTGCCTACGGCCATCCTTTTTCACGGCAGATCGTGGGCAATGCCCTGATCGCCTATCTATTATGTCAGGCCTGGGGTAACCGCCCCGAGGTCTTTGAGTCTGTACTGGACACGGTCACCGCCTGGACCCGCTCGCCCGATGAGCATCAACGCCTTGAACATCAGACACAGGATGCAATCATCAAGGAGCTGCTGGAGTTTCGGCAGTGGGACTATGTCCTGCGCACCCAGCCTACGTTGATTGTGCTGGATACACGCACGCGCCGCTGGCATAACCGCCGCCTACCCAGCCGACCTTCTGGACTGATGGACTGGGAGTCCCTGACCGAGCTGCAACACGAGTTGCTGGACGAGCGTGCCGCAGTCATTGTGTCTGCCACGCCCATGTTCGGCGTCAAGCTGATCGAAGTCATTCAAAGCATCTGTACCTACGCGGGCTTTGCCCTGACGGTGGATGCAGAAAACTGGATGGCCCACCGAGGTGCCGCCAACACCATGCTGAACATCTTCAGACATTCACGCACTCCCGGTAACTATGTCATTTTGTCCGGCGATGTGCACTACTCCTTTGTCTACGATGTACAAGTGCGTCATAGCAAACATATTCCACATATCTGGCAAGTCACCAGCAGCGGCATCAAGAACGAATTTCCGGAAAGTTTGCTGAACTGGCTGGATCGGCTGAATCGCTGGCTCTATTCTCCACGATCCCCCCTGAACTGGTTTACGCAACGCCGTGACTTAAGCATCAGTCCACGTCTGCCAAATCAGCGCAAACACGGGGAGCGCGTCTGGAATGGCTCCGGCATTGGGCAGATCTGGCTGGATGAGAAGGGCCGCCCTGCCCGCATCCTGCATCACAACGCCAACAAAAAGCCGCCTACCGAATTTCTACCTCCAGATCAGGAGAAGAAAGGGTAAGGCGGCTAGCGTCTGGCTACTACAGGTATAACTTATTGACCCGCTACAGAGCTGACGTAGGTGGCGATAGCATCACGCTCTTGGTCACTCAGGGTCTGGGCAAAGGACGGCATGGCACCCATGCCTTCTTTCATGACTTTCAGGATCTGCTCCTTGCCTGGCTTGAGCTCATCCAGATCCGGACCGATTGCCCCGGCTGAACCAGCGTCAGCCAAGGTATGACAGACCGCACAGGCAATGGGCTTGGCGCCCGTTAAAAACAGTTCCTTGCCTGGCTCCTGAGCATAAGCCTGGGTACTAAAAACAACGACAGATACTGCAGCAA
>JTFO01005025.1_pt1 | contig 20570 bp, 13 predicted proteins | sample 235411 | NCBI WGS metagenome assembly JTFO01 (sample SAMN03067590, study PRJNA260953) | activated sludge metagenome | biome: Sludge; feature: Wastewater; isolation source: CETP activated sludge from laboratory augmented bioreactor treating... | place: India:Gujarat | collected 2013-04
GCCAATGGAGGCAAGCGTCAATCTGGTCACGTACCAGTTGCTGCCTGAGAAGTTGGAAGCCTCGCCCGTGGCGCTTTAGCGCTTAGGGCGGGGAGCAGTCACAAGAAATGAAATTACTAAAAGCGCGATTTCTAAATAGTGCATTAGTTACCTCCTGTTTTGGCAAAGCCTTTGTCCTCCTCGATAGCGAATCCAACTATAGGCTTTTCAACTACTGCACCTGCATTTATACCAGCTCCAGCTTTAATACCAAACCCAGTGACATCACCATTGTTGTTTACTGATACTTGACCACCACCAACACCAGCCATTGCAGATATCTGATTGTCACTCAATCCATTTTGAACTCAAAGCGCAGAAAGTCAGTAAACCTAAATTCAGGTAAGTTGACTCAAATTTGAACTGTTTCGAAACCCTCATCAACAGCTAAATCGCTACCACTTGCGGCAGTGCGCGCTAATTCATCACAGCGTTCATTTTGTGGATGACCAGCGTGGCCCTTAACCCAGTCCCAGCGCACGTTATGGCGAGCTGCCGCAGCATCTATTAAACGCCATAAATCAGCGTTTTTGACGGGTTTGCGATTGGCGGTTCGCCACCCATTGTTTTTCCACTTGTGAATCCACTCTTCAATGCCTTGCTTAAGGTATTGGCTATCCGTGGTTAGTACCACATCGCACGGTCGCTTTAACGCGTCTAAGCCGATAATCGCGGCTAACATTTCCATTCTATTGTTCGTGGTTAACCGAAATCCAGCCGCAAACTCTTTGCGATGTTTACCGTATTCAATAACCACGCCATAACCGCCAGGGCCAGGGTTACCTAAGCAGGAGCCATCCGTATATATATGCACTGTTTGCATGCTAAAACGTTATCTCTAAGTAATGATTTGAGGCGCAGTTTAGCAGACTTGACAAATAAATGCGTCATAGCAAAGTCAGTATACAGTTGTTAAACTCTAACGATTATTGTTGGTGTGCAGGATTGCTAGCAGTCTTCCACAGGTAAACGTCAGGTTTATCACTGGACAAGTGATATCAATTTAATTTGGAAAGAAGCACAAACTCTTATGCGGCAAATCGTTTTAGATACAGAAACTACTGGGTTACGCCCAGAAGAAGGCCACCGAATTATAGAAATTGGCGCCGTTGAAGTCATCAAGCGCAAGCTAACGGGGCGTACCTTTCATGTCTATATCAATCCGCAGCGGGTAGTTGAGCAAGAAGCGATTGATGTACACGGTATCACCAATGACTTTTTACAAGATAAACCGGTTTTTGCACAAATTGCGGAAGAGTTTATTGATTTCATCCAAGGTGCAGAATTGGTTATCCATAATGCCCCATTCGATGTGGGCTTTATGGATCATGAGTTTGCTTTATTGCGCAACGGCACGGGGAAAACTATCGACTATTGTAGCGTGCTCGATACCCTCAAGTTATCGCAACAGATGCGTCCTGGCCAACGCCACACTCTAGATGCTTTATGTCGTGCCTACGGGGTAGATAACTCAAACCGGACTTTTCACGGCGCTTTATTAGATGCTGAATTATTAGCGGATGTGTATTTGCTTATGACGGGTGGGCAAACCGCATTAGAGTTGCCCGGTAACCGAGCGAACGGAGAACTCAGTAGTGGTTGGACACCAGTGCTAAATAAACCCGCACTTAAGGTAGTGCAAGCATCAGCAGCAGAGCAACGGGCTCACCAACAAAGGTTAGCGTTAATCAATGACGCATTGTGGCAAGAATAGGCCATAGCAGAAGTAAGTGGTAGGGTAAATTGAACAAATTTTGCGGCTTTTGCATTTTTTTTAAGCAAACGATTCAAAAACACAAAAAAAGGGTTGACGGAACATTCCAGCACTCGTAATATTCGCTCCGCATTCAGGGGGACCCAGTCGGGTTGCCCAGAGTTAGGAAAGCGGAGCGGTAGTTCAGTTGGTTAGAATACCGGCCTGTCACGCCGGGGGTCGCGGGTTCGAGTCCCGTCCGCTCCGCCACTTTCCTGAAATTGGTTTTATACCGCTGCGGAGCGGTAGTTCAGTTGGTTAGAATACCGGCCTGTCACGCCGGGGGTCGCGGGTTCGAGTCCCGTCCGCTCCGCCATTTCAGACAAATTTCTTATTTTCTTTTGGAGTGTCGTGCGATGAGTTTGGCTGATGCCTGCTTGACGTGTGGGGCTTGCTGCGCGTCTTATCGTGTGTCTTTTTATTGGGGCGAAGCAACAGGCGCACCCCAAGGTCATGTTCCAAGCGAACTAACCGAATCTTTTCATCCTCATCTTCTTTGCATGCAAGGCACGAATCAACGTGAACCTCGTTGTATTGCCTTAGTTGGCGCTATCGGGGAGCAGGTTAGCTGCAGCATTTACCCTGATCGACCCAGTCCATGTCGAGAATTTGCTATGTCGATAGACGGTAGTAATCCCTACTGTGATAAAGCCCGCGCGAAGTATGGCCTGTTACCACTCATTTCGGTGCATGAAGTAGCCTAACAGGTTAAAACGCAAAGATTGTGCCACGAATAGCTCTTGAGCCTTACTCCTTAGGCAGGTACATTAGTACGGTTAAAGCATTTAACCACAAGGGAGATAAGATTATGCGCAAGAGCCTTATTGCTGTTGCTATCGGTGCGGCCATTTCAGTTGCCGCTTGTTCTGATAAAGACGCTAGCCAAACCACCGTTGAGTCAGCTAAAACTGAGCAGGTTGCGGCTAGTTCACTAAGCCAAAGCAATCCATTCTACGCTGCAAGTACACTTCCATATCAGGCTCCAGATTTTACCAAAATCCGTTTTGAGCATTATCAACCAGCATTTGAAGCTGGTATGGCAGAGCATAGTAAGGAAATTGAGGCTATTGCTAACAACAGCGCAGCACCAACTTTTGAAAACACCATCGTAGCTATGGAAAAAGCAGGTGCTTTATTAAGCCGAGTTTCTTCAGTTTTTTATAACGTTGCTGGATCGAATGGGAACGATGACACTCGGGCTTTGCAAGGCGAGCTCGCACCAAAAATGGCACAGCATCGCGACAATATTATGCTTAATCCAGCCTTGTTTGCTCGGGTTAAAGCAGTGTACGACAACCGAGCTGAACTAGAAGGCGAAGCGTTGCGCTTGGTTGAAGATACGTACAAAGGTTTCGTTCGTGCTGGTGCTGAACTAGACGCTGAGGCGCAAACCAAGATCCGTGCAATTAACTCTGAAATGTCTTCATTAACCACAGAGTTTCAGCGTAACCTGATGACGCTAGCTAACGAAAACTTGATCGTTGTTGATAGTGCTGACGAATTAGCTGGACTTAGCGAGAGTGAGATTCAAAGTCTGGCCGACGCTGCTGCGGCTGCTGGTCATGAAGGTAAATATGCCATTCGGATTACCAACACGACCCGTCAACCAGTGTTGGCATCATTAGAGAATCGTGAACTACGTCAGCGTATTTGGGAAGCTTCCGCTTATCGTGGTACTGGTAACACAGCGACAGATAACCGTCCTTTAGTAAAACGCTTGGCTGAACTACGTGCTCAAAAAGCTGAGCTACTTGGTTACGACACTTGGGGTGATTACGTATTAGAAACTAGCATGGCCGCTAAGCCAGCAGCAGCACAAGCTATGTTACGTGATTTGGTACCAGCAGTAGTGAGTAACGTGGCCGCTGAGCAAGCTGCAATTCAAGAGATGATTGAGGCAGAAGGTGGCGATTTCGAAGTGCAGCCATGGGATTGGGCATATTATGCCGAAAAAGTTCGGGCAGAAAAATATGCTTTAGATGCTAACGAAGTGAAGCAATACTTTGAGTTTAATCGAGTGGTTGAAGATGGCGTGTTCTATGCTATGAATCAATTATTTGGTATTACTTTCGAAAAACTAGATAACATCCCAACTTATGGTGATGACATCATGGTTTACGAGGTTAAAGACGTTAATGGTGAAACATTAGGCCTGTTCTATGGCGACTGGTTTACTCGTGATGGCAAGCGCGGCGGAGCTTGGATGAGCTCATTCGTGTCTCAGTCACACTTATTAGATAGCAAGCCGGTTATTTTAAATAACCAGAACATCAAAAAAGCAGCCGAAGGCCCAACGCTGTTGAGTTTTGACGAAGTAAGCACCATGTTCCACGAAATGGGACACGCTTTGCACGGAATGTTCTCTGATGTCATGTATCCATCGTTGGCAGGTACGTCAGTATCACGTGACTACGTTGAATTTCCTTCAACTTTCCAAGAAGATTGGATGTTGAACGAGCAAGTATTAAATAATTTTGCTAAACATTACGAAACCGGTGAACCGATTCCTGCTGAATTACTTGATAAAGTGTTGGCTGCGAAAAACTTCAACATGGGTTATGACACCTTAGAATATATTGCGTCAGCCTTGTTGGATTTGGAATACCACACGCTATCAGCTGATGCTGCTAGCAGCATTGACGATGTGGCGGCGTTTGAAGCAGCCGCGCTTGAACGCAATGGTGTAGCAGTAGCTGCAGTACCACCGCGTTATAAGTCGACTTTCTTTGCGCACGTTTTTGCTGGTGGCTATTCAGCTGGTTACTACGCTTATATGTGGTCTGAAGTGTTAGCCGCTGATGCCTTTGCCTTTATGCAGCAAAACGGTGGTTTGACCCTAGAAAACGGTCAAGCATTCCGTGACACTATCCTTTCTAAAGGGAATAGCAAAGAGCCGATGCAGCAATACATCGATTTCCGTGGTCAAGAGCCTACCGTTGAAGCCTTATTACAACGCCGTGGCTTAACTGCTCCGAAAATTGATTAATAGCTGATTTCGTACAATAAAAGAGGACAGAGCTAGCTCTGTCCTCTTTTTTTTGGTATATAAGCAGGTAAATATTTTGTAACAGCGAGTTTTTGAATGCCTGATGTTTTGTTCGCCTCTCAGCCTATCTACGATCGCCAAGGCAAGGTTTATGCGCATGAGTTACTTTACCGTCACGAACATGGCATTACTGCCTTTGAAGTTGGCGACAGTGTGGCTACCAGTGAGGTGTTATTTAACCTTTGTACTGGCGTCTTAGACTATGTAGAACATCACAAGCAACCAGTTTGTATCAATGTATCCACGGATTTTCTGCTCTCTGGGCAATTTCTGCCGATTGCACCAGAACATGTCATTATTGAACTCGTAGAACGGTTAGAGCCAACAGCAGAAATTATTGAGGCAATAAAAAATTGGGTCGCTAAAGGGTTTCGGTTTGCTTTGGATGATTTTGAATTTCAACAAAGCTGGGATCCACTGCTTGAATTTGCTGCAATCATCAAGGTTGATATCGAGCGAACAGGATTAGAGCTGGCGCAGCAACGGTTGCAGCAGTTGCAGCATCTTGATGTATTGTGGCTAGCCGAGCGGATTGAAGATGAACTTACGCTTAATCAGTATCGTGAGCTTGGCTTTGATTTGTTTCAGGGATACTTCTTAGCTAGACCCAAACTGATTGAGGGCACAAAAGTGCCTTCGCCTGCAGCACAGCAATTAACCTTGTTGATTAATCAGCTGTTTGTCGATGAACCGGAGCTTTATGAGATCGTGGCTGCCTTACAAACCGACCCGGTGTTGGTCGTTAACTTGCTCCGAATCGCCAATAGTCCTTATTATGGTTTGACTCGCAAAATTGAATCACTTAAAGAAGTCGTCATGCTCTTGGGTTTAGAGCCGTTGCGAAAGTGGGTGTTGTTGATTTTATCCGTGCAAGGACATACGCCTGAACAAGCGAAATTAGTATTGACTCGGGCCTATATGTGTAGCGAGTTAGTTCGTGCTAAAGACCCTTTTAATCGACTTTCCGGGCCTGCTTTTTTAGCCGGTTTACTGTCTGGTTCTGATATTCTATTAGGGTTAGATAAAACTCAGTTTATTGAAGGTCTTAATATTGCTGATAATGTCCGCGATGCTGTCCTGAAAGGCAAAGGTGAGTTAGGCGTGGTGCTGGCGGCAGTAGAGCGCTTCGAGTACGACCTAGCGATGAAACGACCTTTGCAAAGGCAAGAACAACTGTTTGAAATTTATCAACAATGTCATTTCTTAGTAGAGCAGCTGCTAAGCCACGTTGGAGCTAGTCAATAACTCTATACTGGCAATATTCCCTACCAGTTACGACCCTTGTATAAGATGCAGGCGCTAGTGCACGGCGCCTGATCCTGCTATAATCCGCATCACTTTTTAGACCTGAACTGATGAATAGGAATCACTATGTCGATTGATAGTTCAAAGATTATCTACACAGAAACAGATGAAGCTCCTCGTTTAGCAACGTATTCGTTACTGCCGATTATTCGTGCGTTTACTGATGCTGCAGGAGTCGTGGTGGAAACTCGTGATATTTCTTTAGCGGGTCGAATCATTGCTAGTTTTTCAGAATACTTAAAGCCAGAGCAGCGCATCAATGATGCTTTGGCAGAATTAGGCGAGTTAGCCAAAACTCCTGAAGCCAATATTATTAAATTGCCCAATATCAGTGCTTCTATTCCACAGTTAACTGCAGCTATTAAAGAATTACAAAGCCAAGGTTATGCGTTGCCGAATTACCCATTTGAGCCACAAACGGATGAAGAACGCGATATTAAAGCGCGTTATGACAAAATTAAAGGCTCAGCAGTAAATCCTGTCTTGCGTGAAGGTAATTCAGATCGTCGTGCTCCAGCATCGGTAAAAAACTATGCTAAAAAACATCCGCACCGCATGGGAAGTTGGAGTAAAGACTCCAAAACTCACGTGGCGCATATGCATGATGGTGATTTTTACAGTAGTGAGCAATCAACCACCTTTGCTGCCGCAGATGATCTGAAAATTATTCTAAATACTCCAGCTGGCCCGACAGTACTGAAAGAATCCGTTAAAGTGATGGCAGGCGAAGTTGTCGATGCGGCATGTATGAACGTGCAGGCATTACGCGAGTTTTTTGCCACTGAAACAGCAGCAGCAAAAGAACAAGGTGTGCTGTTATCTTTGCATTTGAAAGCGACCATGATGAAGGTGTCAGATCCCATCATGTTTGGCCATGCCGTAACTGTATTCTTCCAAGATGTGTTTGCTAAGCATGCGGATACCTTCAAGCAGCTAGGCGTAGATGCAACGAATGGCTTTGGTGATGTGCTAGCCAAGATCGCAGATTTACCAGCCGACCAACGCAGCGCTATAGAAGCGGATATCGCGGCAGTGTACAGCGAACAACCTAAGCTAGCTATGGTGAACTCAGATAAGGGTATTACTAACCTTCATGTGCCTAGTGATGTGATTATTGATGCATCGATGCCAGCGATGATTCGTGATGGCGGCAAGATGTGGGATGCGGATGGTAAAACCCAAGATACAAAAGCGATGATTCCTGATCGCTGTTATGCGGGTGTGTATCAAGCAACGATTGAATTCTGTCAGCAACATGGCGCATTTGATCCAGCCACTATGGGTACCGTTCCGAACGTAGGCCTGATGGCTCAAAAAGCGGAAGAGTACGGTTCACATGACAAAACTTTTGAAATTCCTGCCGACGGTACCGTTGTCGTAGTGAACCAAGCCGGTGAGCAAGTGTTTTCTCATGACGTGCAGAAAGGCGATATTTGGCGGATGTGCCAAGTAAAAGACGCGCCCATTCGTGACTGGGTTAAGTTGGCAGTCAATCGTTCACGCTTAAGTGGTATGCCTGCGGTATTCTGGTTGGATGCTGCACGAGCTCACGATGCTGAATTAATTAAAAAGGTAAATCAGTACCTGCAAGAGCATGATACAGATGGCCTCGATTTACGCATTATGGCACCTACAGAAGCGACCTTGCACACGCTGGCGCGTATGAAAGAAGGCAAGGACACGATTTCTGTTACTGGGAACGTATTGCGCGATTATTTGACTGACTTATTCCCGATTCTTGAGTTGGGAACCTCAGCTAAAATGTTGTCGATTGTACCCTTGATGAACGGCGGTGGTTTATTCGAAACTGGTGCAGGCGGATCAGCACCTAAACATGTGCAGCAGTTTGTAGAAGAAAACTACTTACGTTGGGATTCGCTAGGCGAGTTCTTGGCATTAGCAGCATCGTTAGAGCATTTAGCACAGCGTACTAACAATGATCGCGCGCAAGTGCTGGCTGATGCGTTGGATGCAGCAACTGCTAAGTTCTTAGAGAACGATAAATCACCAGCGCGTAAGTTAGGGCAGATTGATAATCGTGGTAGTCACTTCTATCTTGGCATGTATTGGGCTGAGGCATTAGCTGCACAAACCAAGGATGCAGCGTTAGCTGAGCGATTTGGTAAGTTGGCCGCGTTTTTAACTGAAAACGAAGCAACTATCGTGGCTGAATTAAATCAAGTGCAAGGTACACCGGTAGAAATCGGTGGCTACTATGAACCAAATGCTGATTTAGTTGCGAAGGCGATGCGCCCATCTGCAACGTTAAATGAAGCACTTGAGCGCTTGTAAGTCATAGCAAATAAGAGTCATGAAGAGCCCCGCACTAGTGTTTAGTGCGGGGCTTTTTTTATGGCTAAACATAGATTAATTTGTGATTATTGCGAGGCAAGGTGTTAATCTTGGTGCAAATCAATGACTAACAATGATAAGAGATATTGATTCATGAGCCTGTATCAACACCCTGTACTTGAGGCCTTTCTACGCCAGTTATACATTGCGAACTTAGTTGACGCTGAAGCAGTGATGCAATACACCAAGCAGCCAGGAGGGCATCGTGATCCCTCTACCTGGGATGTCATAGGCATCGAAGATGTGCAGGTGTTAAGTGCGTTGTTAAGCACTCCTGTATTAGCTGAACTCTGGGCAAAGCGGTTACGCCGAACGCCCGCTACCTTAGTTTACCCTGCTGTCGTGTATCGCTTTCGCGAAACCATGGATACTATCATTCCGCAGCGCAGCTTTCAGGACAAAACCGATACCACCAAGGATTGGTTTCGTTGTGCGTTTGAGGTGGCTGAGCGTTTTAAAAGAGTGTTTGAGCCCTTTGTGGAGTTTAAGTTAGGCTGTAAATTTAACGCAGTGACCAGCCCAGAGCACTTTATTGATCTACTTATCCAGTATGCAAGCTCGGGCGACAGTAACTTATTCGCAGAGTTTATAGCGCTTAATCCGCCTCGTAGCTTAGCTGATATAAAAGCTCACATTGAACAACTGGAGCACTACCTCCAAGGGCGTGTATTGGGGCAATCCCATGCTGTACGAACCGTAGTGAGACATGAGTTAGCAAGCGGCTGTATCGATAATGGCCGACAACGAGCTATTTTCACGTTTGTGGGGCCCAGTGGGGTAGGAAAAACAGAGTTAGCACGCAGCTACGCCCATGCATTGAGTGATGCTACCGGCTCGGGGTATCGCTTTCGTGAGTTTAGTATGGAAGCCTACGCTGACGACAAAGCATACATGAAATTGACAGGGTCTGGCTCGTATTATACTGACTCAGCGTTAGGTGACTTAACTCGCCACGTACAGTGTTATCCGCGTTCCGTGATTTTATTTGATGAAATCGAGAAAGCTCATCCTAGTGTGATTCAATCCATGCTTAGCATGTTAGATAGTGGTCGCATGACGGATATCACCTCGAATGAAGTGGCTGACTTTTCGCAGACGATTGTTATTTTTACTTCTAACCTAGGCCAAGCAGAATTTAATAAAGCCACTGGGATGGGAGAGTTAGATGTCTTTGATGTTCTGCGTCAAGCCAAACGTCCGGGCGATAGTCAGCCGGCCTTAACACCAGAATTAGTTGACCGATTAAAAAGCGGGGCAGCAATACGATTTAAGCCGCTCAGTGCCAGTACGCTCTTAGCCATTGCCGAACTGCGTGTGCGGGACTATTTGCAAGCAGGCTTCTCAGTGGTTGATTTAGATTTTACTGTGGATTTTTATGCGGCTTTACTGTTTGCGCAACTACCTAAACCCTCTGCTCGAGGTATTCAGGGTGTTGCCAATAATCTTTTGGCGGGTGCTAAGCGTGACATGTTTAGGCAGTTAACGAGCGCACAGTTACAACAGATTACTCAGTTACAATTGCATTTAGATGAGAGCTGTTACGAACGTGTGCGCGGCAGCCACAAAGTATTATTAATCAATTGCCCAGCGGCACTGGTTGCACACCTTCAACAGCAGCTGCCGCGTTATGAATGGCAAGCTATATCACTGGTGGCTGCGTTAGAATTAAAACATCAAGTGAGTCAGTACGCTGCGGTATTAATTGCCGCCGGTGTGAGTGCTGATAGTTCTAGTGCCACACCCGAGCTGGCCGAGTTGGCTGCTGCTATTCGTCAATTACACAGATTTGCTGCTGGCGTACCCTTATTGATGGTGGCGGAACACACGATTGATGATGATGAATTTGACTTGCTCGATGAGGTGATTTCTGCTGCAAGCCTATTGGCAACCCCGACCCGATTGCAACGCCTGATTGAAGTTAATGCAAGGTTGCAGATTGGCCGACGGCAAGAACAGAGATTTGATTATGACTACCACCTGCAACTCGATGGTAGCCAACTAAAGATAAGTTTAGTAAATCCCAAGTTCACTACCAATGTTAGTTCTTCACGAGTTATCGCTGGGGTGCCAGGCTTGCTGCGCGAGCGGCCGGGCGTACGTTTAGCTGATGTGGTGGGATTGCAACGTGCTAAAGCCGAGTTACAACGGGTTTTAGGTTGGCTAAAACAACCCGAGTTGTTACAACGACGCCAGTTAGCTATGCCAGCAGGCATTGTGTTAACCGGCCCTCCAGGTACCGGAAAAACCATGTTAGCCAAGGCGGTAGCTGGCGAAACGGAATTACCATTTTTGAATATTAATACTCACGATTTAGTGAGTTCAGTACAACATGGTACCGCCACTAAAATTCAGCAGATTTTTGCTGCTGCGCGTGATATTGCGCCCTGCATTATCTTTATCGATGAGATAGATATGATTGCTGGCCGTCGTGATCGTGCTGGCGCAGACACCTCGGCGGTGAATACGTTACTGACCAATTTAGATGGCCTACAAGCTGCAGCCGAGCCGGTCTTTGTGATTGCTGCCACTAATTATCCCGAGCGTCTAGATCCAGCACTCCTGCGAGCTGGCAGATTAGATGAACCTGTGCACTGTGATTTGCCAGATAGAGCTGCTCGGCAGGCTTTTTTTGAAATGTTTGCTCAACGTTATGGGGTGCAATTGAGCAGCGAGCAATTGGCCGATTTTGCTGAAATGACACAAGGTATGAGTGGAGCGCAGCTAGAAAAAGCAATGCGCTTATGTATGCTCACCGAACAGGTAGAACAACATGGCGCTGCTGGTCTTACTATTGCTCAACTGCGTAAGGCTGTAACTGCTGCACATTATGGGGCGCCGCTTACAAGCCTAGGTCAATCACCGCAAGAGAAAAAATTAGTCGCCTATCATGAGGCTGGTCATTTACTCGTATCCCGTCTATTGATGCCGCATTATGACGTGCCTTTTGCCACCATTGAACCGCGTAACAATGCGCTTGGTTTTGTTGTTACCCATAAAGATGCAACTTTAGCGGCAACTACCATGGCAGAGATCAAAGCGAAAATAGCCATGAGTATGGCTGGACGAGAAGCGGAAGCTTACGCTGATTTAGGTGGTGAAGCTAACACTGGAGCAGCGAGTGATATCAGTTATGCCACCCAATTAGCCGAAGCGGCAGTATGTCAATACGGTTTAGATGAGGTATTCGGACCGGTGACACCTGCGGCTTTGCAACAAGTGAAATTAACCGGAGCACAGGCTGACTTGGTAGCCGAACGGATTAAGTTTTGGGTGACCGAAGGGCAACAGCAAGCGGCTGCCCTATTAGCACAACAGCAAGAGTTGTTACATAAAATTGCCGCTGCGTTATATCGCAATGAGTCACTTTATGGCGATGAAATAGATGAGCTATTTGCTGATGCCTAGGTATAATAACCAACTACCCTTCATGGTATTTCAGCCCAGCATAGAGAGAACAGCATGAGCACAACTGAAGATAACATTGAGCAAAGTCCGTTAACGCAAACTTACTCAGCTAATGAGCAGACAGTTACTATTGATATTTATAAAGGTGAGAGTGGTTGGATTCTTGAAATTGTTGATGCCGACAATAATTCAACCCTGTGGGAAGATGAATTTGCAACAGATCAAGAAGCCCTTGATGAAGCCTTAGCCGCTTTGTCTGAAGAAGGTATCGACTGTTTTATTGGCCCAGCGTAAGCAGGCTTAAGTGCAGTAGCGCAAGAGGATGTTGACATGACATTAGCTTGCGCATACGGCACAATACCCCCCTTGTTTTTGTTTCGCAGCGGAATATGCCACCAGATATGACAGCACCTAGCTTTATTCATTTACGAGTTCACAGTGATTTTTCAATGATTGATGGGTTGGCTAAGGTCAAACCTATCTGTGAAGCTACCGTGGCTAAAGGAATGCCAGCTTTGGCATTAACCGATCAAATGAATATGTGTGGGCTAGTTCGCTTTTATCGTGCAGCCCACGATAAGGGATTAAAACCTATCGTTGGTTGCGATTTGTGGGTATTGCCAGCCGGTTGGACTCCAGACAGCAAAGAACAGCCGTTCAGATTAACCGCTTTAGCAATGACGAATGAAGGGTATCAGCAACTGACTGTCTTAATTAGTCGTGGCTATTTGGCTGGGCATCGCTGCGGCAAGCCTTGTATTAATAAAGAATGGTTGGCTGATCATCAGCAGGGAATTTTGTTACTCTCGGGCGGCCGAGATGGCGATATTGGCCGTGCCTTGCTGGCCAATAAGCCGGCAGAGGCTGTCCAGCTGCTGGAGTTTTATTCGCAGCATTTTGCCGATCGTTTTTATCTAGAACTGGTACGAACTGGGCGTGCTGGCGAGAATGACTACATTCATGCCGCGGTTAATCTCGCAGCGCAGCACCAGGTGCCGGTGGTAGCCACCAACGAAGTCGTGTTTTTGCGAGCAGAAGATTTTAACGCACATGAAATCAGAGTTGCTGTATCTGACGGCTATGTACTGAACGACAAGCGTCGACCACGTAATTACAGTGCTGAGCAATACCTCAAGAGCCCAGCAGAAATGGCCGAACTATTTGCCGACATACCGGAAGCGTTAGCTAATACGGTGGAAATTGCAAAACGCTGTAATGTGACGGTAAAGCTTGATGAATATGTATTGCCTGAGTTTCCAACGGGTGGTATGACCCCAGAAGATTTTTTAGTAAAAAAATCGCAGGAAGGTTTAGAACAACGTCTTATCGATTTGTTTCCGGATGAGCAAGAACGTGCAGTTAAACGCGTGGAATATGACCAGCGCTTAGAAACTGAACTTAAAGTTATCAATGATATGGGCTTTCCTGGTTACTTCTTGATCGTGATGGAGTTTATCCAGTGGTCTAAAGACAACAATATTCCGGTTGGCCCCGGCCGAGGTTCAGGCGCAGGCTCGTTAGTTGCCTATGCCTTAAAAATCACTGATTTAGACCCACTTGAATTAGATTTGCTGTTCGAACGATTTTTGAATCCAGAACGGGTATCCATGCCCGATTTTGATATTGACTTCTGTATGGATCGGCGTGATGAAGTTATTGATCATGTTGCTGATCTTTACGGACGTGAAGCCGTTTCTCAGATCATTACTTTTGGCACTATGGCCGCTAAGGCATCGATTCGAGACGTCGGTCGGGTGTTAGGTCATCCCTATGGTTTTGTTGATAAAATCACCAAGTTAGTACCTGGCGACCCGGGGATGACCCTAGCTAAAGCATTTGAAATTGAGCCGCGTTTAGCTGAAATGTATCAGCAAGATAATGATGTTCGCGACATCATTGATATGGCTAGGATTTTAGAAGGGGTCACCCGTAATGCCGGTAAGCATGCCGGTGGGGTTGTGATAGCGCCCAATAAAATCACCGATTTTGCACCATTATATTGCGATGAAGAGGGTAAACAGCCGGTTACTCAGTTTGATAAGAATGATGTAGAAGCAGCAGGTCTGGTTAAGTTCGACTTTTTAGGCTTGCGCACGCTAACCATTATTCAATGGGCATTAGATATGGTGAATGCCAATCGTGCTAAAGCTGGTCTTGAACCCATTGATATTGCTAAAATTCCGTTGGAAGATCCTGCTTGCTTCGCCTTGCTCAAGAAAGCCCAAACCACAGCGGTGTTTCAATTAGAATCAGCTGGCATGAAGCAACTGATCAAGAAGTTGTTGCCCGATAGCTTTGAAGACATTATTGCTTTGGTTGCGCTATTTCGGCCAGGCCCGTTACAGTCAGGCATGGTGGACAACTTTATTGACCGTAAACATGGCCGAGAAGAACTATCTTATCCTGACAAAGACTATCAGCACGAATCTCTGATTCCTATCTTGGAACCTACGTACGGGGTTATCCTTTATCAAGAGCAAGTGATGCAGATAGCGCAGGTGTTAGCCGGTTATTCACTAGGTGGTGCGGATTTACTACGCCGTGCTATGGGTAAGAAAAAACCAGAAGAAATGGCCAAACAACGTGCGGTGTTTGAAGAAGGCGCACGTAAAAATGGTATTGATGGTGAGCTAGCGATTAAAATCTTTGACTTGGTAGAAAAATTTGCCGGTTACGGTTTTAACAAATCGCACTCGGCCGCTTACGCCTTGGTTTCTTACCAAACGCTATGGATGAAAACCCATTATCCAGCAGAATTTATGGCCGCAGTGATGTCGGCCGATATGGATAATACCGACAAAATAGTAACGCTAGTAGATGAATGTGAAAACATGGGGCTCACCATTTTACCGCCCGATGTTAATGCTGGTCAGTACAAGTTTACGGTCGATCATGAGCAGCGTATTGTGTACGGCATTGGTGCCATAAAAGGGGTGGGTGAGGCTCCTATTGAAGCCATTTTGCAGGCGCGCAATGAAGGGGGCGCCTTTACAGATCTGTTTGATTTTTGCTGCCGGGTTGATTTAAAAAAGCTGAATCGCCGAGTGCTCGAAAAACTTATTAAAGCTGGTGCAATGGATTCGCTTGGGCCTCATCGTGCAGCGCTGATGGCAACCTTAGAAAAAGCGATGCGTCAGGCTGAACAGCATGCGCGTGCCGAAGCCCAGGGGCAGGCCGATTTATTTGGGGTGCTAACCTCAGCTGTTGATGATGTGACCATTGAGCACGAGTTCGTGCAAGTACCGCCATGGCGTGAAGTGATTTGGTTGGAGGGCGAACGTGAGACTCTTGGACTATACTTAACTGGCCACCCGATTAATCGTTATCGGCGTGAGTTGCGTCATTACGTGCCCTGCGCATTGGCTGATGTGAAGCCAACTGGGCGCGATCAAACCACCACAGTAGCCGGGTTAGTAGTAGATGTGCGTACCATGTTAAATCGTCAGCAACAGCGTTGGGCTATTGTTACCTTACATGATAAAACCGCACGCTTTGATTTTCGGGTGTATGCGAAAGATTACGAAATTTATCAACACTTGCTCGAAAAAGATCAAATATTGGTGGTAAAAGGAGAGGTCAGCTTTGATGATTACTCGTCTGCCAATACAATGACAGCACGTGAAATTATGACCTTGGTAGGCATGCGCGAGCAGTATGCTAAGGCTTTGAAGCTAACGGTTCGGCAAGAACAGTTAACTGGCGCTGGTTTGCAACGTCTAGTGGAATTGATTGAGCCTTATAAACAAGGTAGTTGCCCGCTATTGTTGCAATATCAGCAGCCTCAAGTGCAGGCGCAGTTTCATGCTGCCACTGAGTGGTATGTAACGCCCACGGACGAATTATTATACGAGTTGCAGCAGCAGCTTGGTAAGGATCATGTTGAACTCGAGTTTTAATGGCAAATAGGAGCCATAATGAGTCTTAAATTTTTAGATTTTGAACAGCCTATCGCTGAGCTACAAGCACAAATTGAAGAGCTGAAGGCGGTTGGCGCCAAGGGCGATTTTGATATTTCTATTGAAGAAGAAATTGCTAAATTACAAGAAAAGCGTGAACAGCTGGTAGCTAAAATCTTTGGCGATTTAGGTGCTTGGCAAGTAGCTCAATTAGCTCGGCATCCTTTACGGCCCTACACGTTGGATTATATTCAGCATATTTTTGAAGACTTTGATGAGCTTGCTGGCGATCGTACTTTTGCGAACGATGAGGCCATTGTTGGTGGTACAGCGCGTCTTAATGGTCAACCAGTGATGGTTATTGGTCATCAAAAAGGTCGTGAAACCAAAGAAAAAATCCGCCGTAATTTTGGCATGCCTAAGCCTGAAGGTTATCGTAAAGCATTGCGCTTAATGGAAATGGCTGAACGCTTTAAGATGCCCATCATCACCTTCATTGATACCCCAGGTGCTTATCCTGGCATCGGTGCTGAAGAGCGCGGTCAGTCTGAAGCGATCGCTCGTAATCTAAAAGTCATGGCCAGATTAAATACTCCAATTATTTGTACCGTTATTGGTGAAGGTGGTTCTGGTGGCGCGTTAGCCATTGGTGTGGGTGATAAAGTAAATATGCTGCAATACTCTACTTATTCGGTGATTTCGCCAGAGGGGTGTGCTTCTATTTTGTGGAAGAGTGCAGAAAAAGCTCCACTAGCTGCTGAAGCTATGGGGGTCACAGCCCAACGGTCAAAAGAGTTAGGCTTAATCGACACTATTATTGAAGAACCTATCGGTGGCGCTCATCGTGACCATGTGCAAATGGCAGAGCGTTTAAAGCAACGCTTAGCAGACGATCTGCAAGCATTGCTAAATCTTGATAGTGCCGAGCGGTTAGAACAGCGTTATCAGAAGTTAATGTCATTTGGATACTGTTAAGCAAAACCTATCGGATAGCTGGGCAGAGCAACTCTTTCAGCAGTTTAGCCACCAGTTAGTTGAATTGGCTTTAGAGCCAGGACAACAGCTGGTGGTTTGCCTTGGTGGCGGAGCTGATTCGCAAACCTTATTAGACCTCACCGATCGTTTTCGGCAAACGCATCCGGAATACACCTACCTAGCTATTCATTTAGATCATAGTTTTCATGAAAAATCAGCCGCTTGGGCCGCTGGTTTGGTGGCAGACTGCCAACAGCGGCAATTTCCGTTTATTTGCGAACCGCTTCAGGTTGATCTGGGGGCGCGTATTAGCAAAGAGGCAGCCGGCCGCAATGCACGTTATCAACGTCTGGTTGAATTAACTCAACCTGACGCAGTGCTGTTGTTGGGACAGCATCGCAATGACCAAATTGAAACCTTGTTCTTGCAGCTAAAGCGAGGTGCCGGACCGAAAGGGCTAGCGGCCATGGCTAAATTCATGCAACGGCATCAACGCTATTGGTGGCGGCCACTATTGGGCATCAGTAAAGCCGAAATCTACCAGTATGCGCACGCTCGACAATTGTTCTGGATTGAAGATGATACCAACTACGATGTGAGTATTGAGCGCAATTTTTTACGTCATCAAGTGGTGCCATTATTAGAACAGCGTTGGCCCCATTTTGGCGATGCTGTGCTCCGCAGCACTCAACTTTGTGCAGAAAACCAGCAACTATTAGAACTATTACTAGCAGATCGGGTGGCACCTCATATAGATGCTCAAGGACGTTTAGCTAGTCGTTGGATGGTAGGGCAGAGCGCTGAGTTACAACGTGGTATTCTGCGCTTTTGGTTGCAACAACAACAAGCACCACTACCTTCTTTTGCACAGCTAGAACAGTTGCGTGAACAGATGCTTAACACAGATAATAATGCACGCCCTAAGGTGGGTTGGGCCGATTGTTTGGTGAGTCGTCACACTGCCGATAACAAAGATCGTTTATTAACTCTTACGCGGGTTAGCAAAAAACGCTAAGCAATCCCCGCAGCACAAGGATAGAGATGAACCAGCGCAAGGCTATTTATCTTGCTTTGATGGCCGTACTGTTATGGTCAACTGTGGCGACTGCATTTAAATTAGCACTACGGGACTTGTCGCCGTTGCAGCTACTGACCATAGCCAGTATCACTAGTGTGGTTACCTTTGCGGCTATTTTAAGCATGCAAGGGCGTTGGCGAGAAACCTTGTGCTTAGGCCGACAACGTTGGTTATTCTATTTGGGCCTAGGGCTGATAAACCCAACAGCCTATTACTGGGTGTTATTTGCTGCCTATGACCAACTTCCTGCACAACAAGCACAAGCAATTAATTATACTTGGGCTATTACCATGAGCCTGCTTGCGGTGCCTTTCTTGCAACAACGTCTCACTCGCAATGAACTGATTGCCATGTTATTGGCTTACGCTGGAGTCTTTCTAATTGCCACGGGTGGCCATTGGGATTTGCGTCAAACCAACTGGCTTGGCATCGGTTTAGCGTTAGCCAGCACCTTGTTGTGGGCTAGTTACTGGTTAATTAATACCAAAAATACCGATAAACCAGTACCAGCTTTATTTTGGTGTTTTGTGTTCGGTAGTCTATGGTTAGCCTTATTACATGTGGGCCAATGGTGGTGGCAACCGGCTACCAATAGTGTTGTTTGGCCTTGGTTTAGCACGGGCTTTTGGGCCGGAATATATGTCGGCTTATTTGAAATGGGAATAACCTTCTTCTTGTGGTTAACGGCCATGCGGTTAGCTACAAAAACCGCACAAATCTCAACTTTAATTTTTCTCAGCCCATTTGTTTCGTTAATATTAATTTACTTTGTGTTACACGAGACCATTCAATTGACCACGCTTATCGGCTTGTCGTTAATTTGTGTGGGACTTTATCGCTTACGGGAGAGCTAATGAATAGCGCGTTCACTGATGTACTCTTGTTACTCGCCATTGCGGTTGTACTAGTGTGGGCATTTCGGCGGATAAAATTGCCGGCTATCTTAGCTTACTTAGTGGCAGGGATTATAGCGGGACCAGATATCACAGGCTGGATCCATGATCCTGATGAATACCATTTTATTGCAGAGCTTGGAGTGGTGTTATTACTGTTCTCGTTAGGGCTTGAATTCTCGCTTCCCAAAATGATTGCTATGCGCAAGTTAGTGTTTGGCTTAGGCGCAGGGCAAGTAGTTCTGTGTACGGCCTTGTTTGCCATTGCTGGTTATTTATGGTTAGGGGATTGGGCTGCAGGTTTCGTGATTGGGGGAACCTTAGCTTTGTCTAGTACGGCAGTGGTTATTAAACAATTAGGTGAATCAGCCCAGTTAACCAGCCGCAAAGGCCAAATGACCGTCGCAGTATTATTGTTTCAAGATATTGCTGTGGTACCAATGCTTATTATTATTCCATTGCTGGCAGCAAATTCTGATGTGGCTATTTGGCAAAGTCTGGCGATTGCGCTGCTCAAAGGAGCCCTGGTTGTGGCAGTGCTGATGGCAATCGGTAAATGGTTACTGCCGCATGTATTTCGTGAAATTGCTAAGTTAAGAACAGATGAATTATTTGTTTTGGCTACGCTATTGGTGGCGCTAGTTGCTGGTGGAATGACTCAATTGTTTGGGCTGTCGATGGCACTGGGTGCCTTCTTAGCAGGTATGATGCTGGGTGAGAGTAAGTACAAACACCAGTTAGAGGCCGATATTCGACCGTTTCGCGATATTTTAATGGGGTTGTTTTTTACTACGGTAGGGATGCAACTCGATCTCCAAGTATTTGTGAATAACCTCCATTGGATTGCCCTAGGGGTTGTTGCCATTGGTTTAGTTAAACTACTGATTGTGCGTGGTATAGCTGGAGTAATGGGGGAACGAGCAGAAGATGCTTGGGGCTCTGGATTAATGCTGTTTCAGATGGGTGAGTTTGGCTTTGTGCTGGTATCGTTGGCGCTGACTTACCAACTTCTGCCTGCTGAATTAGCTTCGATGATTGTCGGGGTCGGGGTGTTTGGTATGGCACTAACACCACTGGCGATTCAACGTTGCAACTCGATTATTGCGCCATTGCTACCTAAGGCTTCAGCAGCTAATGAGACGTTACCGCCACAACCTAACGGCGATAGTAGCCGGGTGTTGGTGCTTGGATTTGGACGGGTAGGACAAACAGTCGCTCGGTTTCTAGCTACTGAAGGTATTGATTACTTAGCTATTGATCACGACGCTAGGCGAGTTCAAGAAGCTATTGCTGGCGGGGCTAAAGTCTTTTTCGGCAGTGCTAGCCGCCGCGATATCCTAAAAGCAGTTCATGCCGACGAAGCAGAATTAATTATTATCACTTTTGCTGAAGATGAGCGTGCCTTGGAAGTATTAAAGGCTCTTCGTGGCATGAATGAGCACGCAGAAATTATTGTAAGAAGTAGAGACGACGTTCGTCTACAAGCCATGATGGAAGCTGGTGCAACTCAAGTAGTGCCGGATACGTTGGAAGCAAGCTTGATGTTGGTATCACAAATATTGAGCCGCTCCGGCGTTCCTATCCGTAGAATTTTAACCAGGTTAGATCATGCTAGACGCAGCCATTACGGCGATATGCATGGCTTTTATCCTGGCGAAACTACGGATATGGATCCGGAAAAACTAGATCGTTTACAGTTTCTTCATGCAGTGGCTTTACCCGAACATGGCCTTGTTGATCAAATCCGTACCGAGGGTAAAATTGCCCCTTTCCCACCTAGGGTTAACGCACCATTTCGCTCACGGGCATGCCAAGGCGGGTTAATTTA
>JTFO01001595.1_pt1 | contig 20538 bp, 15 predicted proteins | sample 235411 | NCBI WGS metagenome assembly JTFO01 (sample SAMN03067590, study PRJNA260953) | activated sludge metagenome | biome: Sludge; feature: Wastewater; isolation source: CETP activated sludge from laboratory augmented bioreactor treating... | place: India:Gujarat | collected 2013-04
GCGGACAATGTGTTACGCCCCATTTTGGTGGGCCGAGATACCAAGTTACCCGACTACATTGTGTTGTTTTCTACCCTAGGCGGAATTACTTTGTTTGGTATTAATGGGTTTGTGATTGGGCCACTCATTGCTGCTTTGTTTATGGCAACTTGGCAGATTTTTATGCAAGACTACAATAACAATACCCTGTAGAAGAGCTCCTACAGGGCGTTGTCGTTACTTGGTTTTGCCGTAAACAAATTCAGGGTAGGCCTCAACTCCGCAATCAGCAATATCGGCGCCGCTGTATTCGTGTTCGGCACTTATCCTAATACCCATGGTGACCCGCAATAGCCACCAAATAAGTAGGCTTAGGCTAAACACCCAAACAAAAATCACCGCAATACCGTACAGCTGAGTTAGTAGAGTGGCTTCAGGATGGGTCATGCTAACCATCAGTAGGCCGTAGACGCCGCAAACCCCATGAACAGAAATGGCACCAACGGGGTCATCAATACGAGCTCGGTCAAGCCCAATGATGGCAACCACAACCAACACCCCAGCACCCAAGCCGATGAGGCTAGCGGTTATCGCTGAACTAGCACTTGGCTCAGCAGTGATAGCTACTAACCCAGCGAGAGCGCCGTTTAAGATCATAGTCAGGTCTGATTTACGCCAGATGATACGCACCAGCAGAAATGCGGCAAGAGCTCCCGCTGCTGCCGCGGTATTAGTATTCACAAAAATTTGAGCTACCGCAGAGCTGTTGTTTTGGCCGACAATGCTTAGTTGAGAACCACCGTTAAAACCAAACCAGCCTAACCACAAAATCAAGGTTCCAAGGGCTGCGAGAGGCATATTGGCGCCAGGAATGGCATAAATATTGCCGCTGTGTCCGTATTTACCTTTGCGTGGGCCGAGTAGTAACACCCCAGCTAGCGCAGCTGCGGCGCCGGCAAGGTGAACAATACCCGAGCCAGCAAAATCAATAAAGCCAGCGTTAGCTAGAAACCCGCCACCCCAACTCCAAGACCCTTGAATAGGATAAATGAAGCTAGTCATGACGACTGCAAAGAGTAAAAAACTAGTTAATTTCATTCTCTCGGCAACTGCACCAGATACAATCGACATAGCGGTTGCCACAAAAACGACTTGAAAGAAAAAGTTCGCCTGTGGCGCAAAGTCGGTGACATCTGGGCTGCCGTACATTAGCGTATAACCGATAAGTAAATAGCAGAGGCAGGCAATCGCATAAAGTAAGATGTTTTTAACTAGAATCTCGGTGGTGTTTTTGCTGCGTACGAGACCTGCTTCTAGCATGGCAAATCCAGCTGCCATCCACATGACTAGGGCAGCACTTACCAGTAGATAAAAAGTATTAAGAGCGTAACTTAAATCGGTGACTGTCATTGTCGGTTTCTCCTAAATAGCACTGCGGTCAGTTTCGCCAGTGCGAATACGAATCACATGGGTCAGTGGGCAGACAAAAATTTTGCCGTCGCCAGTATTACCGGTAAAAGCTGCATCACGGATGGTTTCCACCACGTTTTCTAGTTGTTCGTCGGTCACGGCAAGATCAATCCGTAATTTGGGTAAAAAATCGATGCGGTATTCAGCACCCCGATATAATTCGGTATGCCCTTTTTGCCGACCAAAGCCTCGCACTTCGGTAATGGTCATGCCCTGACAACCAAGCTCAGCTAATGCTTCACGCACGTCGCTTAGCTTAGCGGGCTTGATGATTGCAATAACAAGTTGCATGGTGTAGCTCCTGTTTAGGTGAATAAAGGTTTACTGAGTTCATACATCCTGTTGCAAGCCATGTGCCAAGTTTTAGAAAAAATCAGCGCGTGCTGTTGCGGTGGGGCGTGGCGAGAAATAGTGAGGTGCAGATGAAGATAAAGGAAGATAACGCGTTGCTCACAAATCGAGCACGACTAACCGGAGAATAGGCGAATTCGCACCATTACAGTGCAGCGATCCGCTTGCCAACAGGTCTTTGTTAGTAGTGATTGCACTAAGATATAATCAAATAAACTAGATTAATTTAGCCGCAATGACTGTATGCGCTGCGTAGCTCACGTTATGATAAGTCAACAGATTTGGTTGCAAACTAACTTACTCGTATAGGAGTAGTGATGAATATCATTCATGCCATAGGGTTAAGCTTGATGCTGGCGCTAGTCGTTGCCATCAGTGGTTGCGCCGCACCCGTCCCTGATACCACAGCACAGCAGCAACAGCTGCAGGATACGGTTGAGTTTATTCGACCTTACGAGTTATCTCGCACTGATGTTAGTTTTACGAGTTTAGGCGCTGTTGCTGGCGAATCTTGCCAAGCGCATTTTTGGAACCAAGAACCGAGCCAGCAGCAAGCTTTGTTGCAGTTAAAGCAAGCGACTGCAGAGTTAGGAGCTAATGCACTAGTATTAAAGCAATGCATCAAAGCCGAATCAGCACAGTGTCGCTTGCGATGGTTGTGTGAGGGTGACGCCTATCAAATGCAGCCACTAAACTAAAAGTGAAAAGAAGTAAGGAGCCATCATGAAAGTAGCAAAACGTAATGCTGATTTGATTGGACAAACCGATATGCTGCGTTTGAATGGTCTATCCGAGTTAACCGGCTGTGAGATTTTAGTGAAATTAGAATCACAAAATCCGGGTGGCTCGATAAAGGATAGAGCGGCATTGCAGATTATTAAAGATGCCCTAGCCAGCGGCGAATTACAGCCGGGTATGACCATTGTTGAAGGTACCGCAGGTAATACCGGAATCGGCTTAGCATTGGTTGCTAGTTCGTTTGGTTTGAAAATGTTGGCAGTGATGCCAAACGACCAGTCGAAAGAAAAAGAACGCATGATTACTCTACACGGCGCCCAGTTAAAAACCGTGGACCCAGTGCCCTTCAAAAATGACAATCACTTTTATCATACGGCGCGTCGCTTAGCTGAAAGCCGTGAGGATTATTGGTGGGCGAATCAGTTCGAAAATACGAGCAACGCCAGAGCGCATTACCTGATGACCGGGCCCGAAATTTGGCAGCAAACTCACGGGCAAGTGGATATTTTTGTTTCGGTAGCCGGTACCGGTGGCACTATTGCAGGTAACTCCATGTACTTAAAAGAGCAAAATCCAGACCTGCAAGTATGGTTAGCGGACCCGGATGGCTCAGGTATCTACAGCTATTTGAAACAAGGTGAGTACATCAGCCAAGGAAGTTCATTTACCGAGGGCATTGGTATCATGCGTTTGGTCGAAAACTTCAAGCAAGCGCGAATAGACGCAGCCGTAAACTTACCTGACCAAGACCTCGTGAGCTTATCGCGCTATATTCGGGATACGGAAGGCTTAGTACTGGGTAGTAGCTCTTGTTTGAACGTTGCCGGCGCTTTGCAAGCTGCGGCGTTGCATGGTCCAGGTAAAACCATCGTAACTTTTGCTTGTGATTTGGGTGAGCGTTCAGCGAGTAAGTTGTACAACGATGATTATTTACAGCAGCGTGGACTCGCGCTGCAGCCTGAACCTATCCATGAGTTGTTAGCTCGCTATCGCGACCAAGGAGAAAAGGTATGGTATCGACAAGCGTGAAAGCATTGCCAGCTTTGGCAGTCACTTGGATGGGCCTTCTGAGTCTTTTTATTCTGCCTAGTTATGCCGCGATTTATGAAGCTGAGAATCAACCGCAAGCAGCGGCCGAGTCAGTTAAGAAAGGTGCGCCTTTAACCATCATCGCTCATCGCGGTGCATCTGGTTACGCACCGGAGCATAGTTTGGCTGCGGTTGCCATCGCATTTGCCCAGGGGGCGGACTATATTGAACAAGATGTGGTTTTAACCCGTGATCATGTGCCCGTGGTATTACATGACTTGCAATTAGACGCGGTGAGTAATGTTGCTGAGGTGTTTCCAGATAAAAAGCGCCCTAATGGTCACTACTATGCATTAGATTTTACCTTCGCAGAACTGCAGCAGCTTAATTTTCATGAACGTAGTGAGCATACTAAAGCCGGCGCAAAAGGCTCCGCTAAGCAACAATATCCAGCGCGCTTTCCTCACGATAAAGGGCGCTTTAGGGTGATGTCATTAGCTGAAAGTATTGAATTGGTGCAAGGCTTAAACCATAGTTTTAAGCGCAATACCGGCATCTATGTTGAATTAAAGAATGCGCCTTGGCATCAGCAACAGAACTACGACCTACCCGCGGCAGTGATGCAAGTGCTAGGTAAGTACGGTTATACTGATCCTGTACCCGCAACTCCCATTTATTTACAAAGTTTTGACCCTGAAGTTTTGCGCCGCTTGAAGCGCGAATTTTTGACTGAGATTCCGCTGATTCAATTGATTGCTGACAATCGTTGGAACCAAAGCTCGGTCGATTACAATCTTATGCTAACGGCTGCTGGCCTAGAAACGTTGAGTTCGTACGCCGATGGTGTTGGCATATGGCTTGACCATTTGTATCAAGGGCCAGCGGTGCAAAGCACGGATGCGTTAGCACCGGCCGCCACTGCACAATCTTCAACAGCTCAGTCGTCATGGTTAGCAGCTGCCCAACGCTGGCGTTGGCGAGAAGTGGTGCCACACGCTCATCAAGCAGGTTTAAAAGTGCACGTATATACCTTGCGAGCAGATCAACTGCCATCAGGGTTTGCTTCCTATGAAGAGCTAAAAAAAGCGTTGACTGAACTGGGTGTAGACGGGATTTTTACTGACTTTCCTGATTTATAGACCTATGAAAACTTGGCTGACACAGAATATTGACCACCCTCAGGGTTAATCCGCTAATTCGGCAAAAGTCACTTGCATTCGGTAGCCGTCGTTGCTGGCCTCAGTGCTGTCACCATCATCATAGTATCCCGGCAGCACATCAATGACCGCAAAGTGGTGCGCTTGATAGAGCCCGATAGCTGCATGATTATCGGTACGTACCTCAAGACTCAGCGCACTAGCGCCGGCTTGCTGCGCTAAGTGCATGGCGTGACGGAGCAAGGCTTTGCCAAGACCCGTACCACGTGCAGCTGCCGCAGTGGCAATAGAATAAATGCGCCACTTGCGGCTGTTCTTGCGAGTTAACAACAAATAATATCCCAACAGCTGCTGGCCATCATTGTAAGCAACATAGACTCGAGCGCTAGGGCGCTGAACCAAACGTCGAAAACTAGCCCGACCAATTCTGCTGTAGTCAAACACTTGGTGCTCTAGAGCAACTAAAGCTGGCACATCAGCCAACACCGCTTGGCGGATATGCCAAGCGGTAGGGTTAAATTCGACTGCAGTTGCTGCACTTGATTTATTTTTCATCTAAGCGCCGGGCAAAATCACGCATAATCAGATGATACAACTCGTCACCGAGCAAGAGATCTTCAACTCCAGAATCGATGGATGGGTTATCGTTAATTTCGATGACAACAGGCCCTTTATTACTGAGTTTCATATCAACCCCATACAGACCATCGCCGATCAAACGCGTTGCTTGTAAAGCTGTTTTGACCACGTCCCGAGGTACTTGATGCACGCCTACGGTCTCAAAACCACCCGATTTAGCACGACTGGTGCTACTGGCATGGTTGTAAATTTGCCAATGATTACGTGCCATAAAGTATTTGCAAGCATAAATCGGGCGATTGTTGAGGACGCCAATGCGCCAGTCAAAATCGGTTTTGACAAATTCTTGAACCAGCAAGATGGTCGATTTTTTAAACAGTTCTAGCGCTACACGCCTAAATTCTTCAGCATTTTCTGCTTTTTCGACACCAATAGAAAACGACCCATCTGGAATTTTTAACACCACCGGATAGCCCAAGCGCTCACCGATCTTCTCGTAGTCAATCGCTTGTTGGCTCAATAATAGTTCAGTGCGAGGCGTAGGTATCTCGTGCTTATCGAGTAATTCTTTTAAAAACACTTTATTGGCGCACTGCAAGATGGAGTGGGGTGCATCAATAACCACCATGCCATTAGCCTCTGCTTTCTTGGCAAAGTGATAGGTGTAATGGTTGATCCGAGTCGTTTCTCGAATAAACAAAGCATCAAACTCTAATAGCCGATTAAAGTCATTAGCAGTAATCAACTCAGCTTCAATATCGGCATCTTTTGCCGCCCGAATAAACTTTTGCAGCGCCTTTTTATCGCTGGTAGGAATAGGCTCATCAGGATCGTGCAAAATAGCTAAATCGTAGCGATATTCTTTACGTGTGCGGGCTTTGCGCCAGACGCGCTTGCTAAAGCTATCAAGTGAATTACCAAAAAAGGTCTGTTGCTGATCACTTAAATCAGCCAAGCTACCGGCATGTAACTGATTAATAAACCAACGGCCCTGATAGCTAAACTCGACCCAAATAATCGGACATGGGTAACGGTCAAATATTTGCCGTGCAAAATTATTAAGCAAGCTATGCTCGCTTTGTCCAAAGCAAATCAATACTTTAAAGGAACTGCTGCTGTCAGCTTTAGCTAAGAACTTATTGAGTTGTTTGTCAGTATTGGCCAATAGCAATTGGTAGTGAGAAAAGTTCGCTAGGTCGTTAATGGTCATCACTGAAGGTAAGACTCGCTGACCGCGTGCTTCAGCCAATAGACTAACGTAGTAACCGGTTGATAAATAGCTCAGGTCACCACATAAATTTAGAATTTGCGTGCGCGTTTTACTTGACTGTTGAAGTAAGTATTCACTAGCGGTAACGGTTGATTGGCTAGGGTAGTAGGGTTGCCAATCAGTAATATCATCAAGGATGATTAAAGCCGAGTTTTGCATGATAGCTCCAGTGCGAATTTGCTGCGCATATTTAGGCTTAATTTAGCAAAAATACAAGAGGTAAAAATGGGTATTTTTGGTAAATATTGTTTGTTTCCTTAGCTCTTAGATTTTAGTTAAGCTATTCTTGAGATTACCAATATAGCTTGGAGCTTAGATTATGTTGACGTTGTTAGCGAAATTTTTAAAGGCGCTCAACTCTGAATCGGGAGTATGGGCGCTCGCCTTCGCTTTTGTGTTAGGGATGATGATGGGGTTCACACCATTGTGGCGGGTGCATAATTTAGTGATTTTACTGATCGCTTTAATCTTTCGAGTAAACCTCACCGGTTTTATTTTAAGTTTTATCCTGTGTTCAGGCATTGCCTTTTTGCTTGATCCCCTGTTTCACCAATTTGGTTATTATTTGCTAGCTCACGAAAGCTGGCAGCCACTTTGGCAAGCCATGTATCAATCGGCCTTTTGGCGGGTCGTACAATTCCAGCACACCATTACCTTGGGTAGCTTGTTACTCAGTTTAGCTTTTGCGCCAATTTTAGCCGTGGTTAGCGCTGTAATTGTGACCCAGTACCGGCATCGTATTCAGGCTTGGTTTAATAAGTTACGCATTGTGCAACTGCTGAAAGCAAACAAGTTCTGGACCATTTACGCAAACTTGCGAGGGTAAGCTTATGACGACTAAAACAACTGCCAAACCCGTTCGTAAAAGTGCTATTCGTTGGCCTGGTTTAGCTGCTTTCGTGGTCATTTGTGCGCTGCTGGTGGCCTTTTCGTGGCTGCTGCTAGACACCATTTTACGTTGGACATTGGAACGCACAGTGGGGACTCTCAATGGCGCAGAAGTGAATATTGCTAAGGTCGAACATAGCTGGTCACCGCTCGGCCTAACAATAACTGGGATTGAAGTGACGGATCCTGGTCAGCCAGAGTTCAACCGTCTGCAAATTGGCCAAATCAGTGGCAATTTGAATGTCGAGCAATTGCTGTTGGGGCGGTTTCATTTTGAAGAAGTGGTGAGCAGTGGTATTCGGGTTCATCAACAACGAGCTAGTGCTGGTGAAGTTTACCAAGTACCAAGTAAAGATGAGCTGTCTACGTGGGCGAAACAAGGCTTAGACTCGCTTAATGTGAAATTGCCAGACGTTGACGAGATAGTGGCGCGGGTCGATTTACAGACACCGGCTGCGATTGCTGCAGCCAAAACAAACTTCGCTGAGCAAAAAGAGCGAGTCAAACAGGCGCAAGCTAATATTCCCAGCGAAGAAGACTTAAAGTCTTACCAAGCAGAACTAAAAGCACTTACAGATACCAAGGTCGAGACGCCCCAGCAATTACAACAATTGCGAGATAAATTAAAGGCGTTACAAGCTAAGTTTAAGGCCGATCGTGAGCGCTTGGTAGAGTTCAAAGCGGTAGTTGAGCAATCGGTAGAGGTGTTAAAAGCCGATGTTGAGCGCGTTAAAGATGCACCGGAACAAGATTTAGCGCGGGTTGAGCAACTGATTCAGCTCAATAGTGAAGGGTTGAATGAAATTACCGCAGTGTTATTTGGTGAACAAATGCGTCAGTGGAGCCAATATATTTTATTAGCTTACGAACAGTTGGCGCCGATGTTAGCCAAATCAGCAAATGAAGAATTGGTTAAACCACAACGAGGTGAGGGAATTTGGTTTGAGTTTACGGATAAGTCAGAGCCACCAAGCTTTTTAATCAAAAAAGCTATCACCGAATTTGTCTGGAATGACACCCTACTCGACGTGAATTGGAGCAATATCACGCATCAACATGAACAATTGGGACAGCCTACCACCTTTATTGCTCGAGCTGATAACTCGGCCTTGTGGCAAGCACTTAGTCTTAATGGTGAAATGGCCTTTACCGTGGATGGATTAGATGCCAAACAACAATGGCAAGTGCAAGGGATTCAACTGCAGCAATTGGCGCTGAGCGAGCGTAGTGAATTTGTCGCTTCTATTGCATCAGCGTTGCTTGATAGCGAGGGCTCTATTGGCTTGCGTAATAATCAGTTTGATGGGGGCGGGGTCGTTAAGTTAACCCAACTTGAGGTGCTCGCTGAAGCTGATAATCGCTGGACTCAAGTGGTTGCTGACGCACTGAAGACTTTACAACGGTTGGATATTCGTGCGGATATCAGTGGTGAATTATTGCAGCCGTCGTTTAGTTTGAGCTCAGATTTAGATCGTCAGTTAGGCGATGCGCTCAAGAGCTCAGTTATGGCCGCTGGTAGAACCCAATTGGCTGAGTTTAGTGGTAGCTTGCAGCAGCAAAGTGATGGATTCTTAGGTGAGAATCAGGCGGATCTAGAGCAATTAATAGGCCTGCTTGGTGATGCCGAGCAACGTGACCAGCAACTGCAAGAGATGCTACAGGCCAAAGTGGAAGACAAGCTCAAAGATTCGGTCAAGGATAAGCTAAAGGGCCTGTTTGGAGGCTAATGCCTTAACTAAGCCAAAAGTTAGTGACAATAAAAAGCCAGCTTGCCTGATGAGCTCGCTGGCTTTTTTATTGCGCATCTACTCTTTAGTTGCTAGTTGCGGTTGGAGAATTAATAAACTCAGCGAGCAGGTCTGCTTTACTGCTAATACTGTAAATACCATCTAAGTGTCCCCAAATACCTTCGATTTCAGCATACTGAGGATCTTTGCCTTGCGCTTGTAACAATTTAACGCTCTGCTGCGCCATATACGGCTGTAATAGCAAATCATTTTTGGCCGGTAAGAATAAGGTTTTAGCTTTGATTTTGGCCAGCCCAGTTGCTAAATCTTGTTCGTGCCCAGCTACAAACAATTGGTTAGCTCGTACAAGATAGAGAATATGGTTAGCATCGGCTAAGGGTGCTTGCCCAGCTGCAGCATTAAATAGAAAATCTAAGGCCGGTAAACTGTTGGTTACGCTGGCTAGACCTGCCTCAGGTAACACCGGTTGTTGTGGTGCTCGCATGTTCATACTTAGTGGATGCATGGCTTGCTGAGTGATCATAGCTAAGGTACTGGTGAGCCCAACTAGGGGTTTCTCGCCTTCATAATAGTCGCCTTGGTTCCAGTTTGGGTCCGCTTTGATCGGACGCGCCCAATGTTCAAGGGCTGTTATGGTCCAAGCATCCATAGCTCCGGTACCAATCACCGAAACCATACGTTCAACCATATCTGGATAGGCAGCTGCCCACTCAATCGCCTGCAAAGAGCCCATCGAGGCACCAATTACTGCGTGCAGCGAGGTTACTCCGAGGCTCTCTAATAACGCATGTTGTACATTAACAAAATCACGAATGGTGACCACCGGAAAATCTAAACCATAGGGCTTACCGGTAGCAGGGTTAAGCGAGGCTGGGCCGGTAGTAATCACATGGGGCAAGCCCGGAAAAGCATTGGCTAAAGTATCTGAGCTAACCACATAATACTTATTGGTATCAATGGCTTTGCCTGGGCCTATGATAGCGTCCCAATAACCCGGTAGGGGGTCTTCAGGAGTGTATTTGCCGGCGGCATGACTGTTACCTGAAAAAAAGTGGGTAATAAGAATCACATTGTCTTTGGCTGCATTGAGTTCGCCGTATGCTTCCCAGCCTACGGTTACTTCAGGAATCACCTCACCACTTACTGTAGCAAAATTGTGAGTAGTAAAGCTTTTCTTTTCAACCAGTAATGGCTCCGCAGCATCGGCGTTTGGGCTAACAGCGAGTAGCGCAACGGTTAGTAGCAAACCAACTACCGCAGTTAGGGGGGAACTTACACGTATACTTGCATTCATCATGAAGATTGCTCCATTAAGTAATATTGATACTGTCTGCGTAGCTCATTTTTAACGAGCTTGCCGGTACCGGTATGGGGTAGCTCTGTAACAATCAGAATATCATCAGGCAGCCACCACTTGGCAATGCGGTCTTGTAAGAATTGGTAAATGTCTTGCTTGTTCAACTCAGTATTGGCTTTGGGGACCACCAGCAATAACGGCCGTTCATCCCATTTTGGATGCTTGACGCCGATCACACAGCTTTCGTTGACGGCGGGATGTTGGCTGCAAATGTTTTCAATTTCTAATGAACTGATCCACTCACCGCCACTTTTGATCACATCTTTTTTGCGATCCACTACCTTCATGTAGCCATGCGGATCTATTACTGCGATATCGCCGGTAGCTAACCAGCCATCAACAAACACCTCAGGGTCTTCGCGTTGGTAGTAGCTAGCAGCAATCCAGGGGCCACGCACCCGTAACTCACCGCTACTTTCGCCGTCGTGAGGTAATGGCTTGCCGTCGGCATCGACGATGATCATATCAACCCCAAAACAGGCTCTACCAGCAGTGGTCTGAATGGCATAACGTTGCTCTTTGGGTAATGCCATAAGCTCCGGCTCTGGTGGTGCCGAACAAGCTAATGGACCCGTTTCAGTCATCCCCCAAATAGGTTGCCAGTAAATGTTATACCGCTCTGCGAAGGTTTTTACTAAGCCCAAGGGTGATGCCGCACCACCAACACAAACTCGCTGCAGTGATGGTACCGAGGCTTGCTGCTCGGCAAGGTAATTATGCAAGGTTAACCAAATAGTAGGCACCCCGAGACCAAGCGTAACCTGTTGCTCAGAAATAAGCTCATACATGGCTTCGCCGCTCATGCCAGCGCCAGGGAGGACTAATTTACAGCCGGCTAGCGGAGCTGCGTAGGGCGCACCCCAAGCCCCAGCATGATACATGGCTACCATCGGCATCAGTACGCTGTCACTTCGCAAGTCTAGCAGTTCATGGCTGACGGTAGCTTGGGCATGCAGCACCATAGCGCGATGAGAATTAAGCACGCCTTTGGGATTGCCTGTGGTGCCTGAGGTGTAGCACAACAAAGCAGCACTATCTTCATGCAGCGCTGGCCAGTCAAACTGGTTGGGTTGCGGTTGGATCAGTTGCTCGTAGTTGAGGACCTGTTGCGCTACTTTGGTGAGCGCAGGCTGGTGGGCGCTATCGGCTAACACGATAATCCCTTTGATACTACTAAGCTGGCTGGCTATCTCAGTGATTAAATCGATAAAGCTCAAATCAACAAACAACCAAGTATCTTTAGCATCATTGATAATCCAGCTGATTTGTTCAGCAAACAGGCGTGGGTTAACAGTATGCAAGACGGCACCGATACCACTAACGCCATAATAGAGTTCGACATGCCGATAAGTATTCCATGCGAGGCTGGCAATGTTATCGCCTGGCTGCACACCTAATTCGGTTAAAGCATGAGCCAACTGACAACTACGCTGATAACAGTCGACATAAGTGTAGCTATGAATATCTCCTTCTAATCGGCGCGATACAATCTTTTGCTGCGGATGACGCCGACAAGCGTGCCGGAGTAGATCGATAATAAGCAACTGGCTGCGTTGCATGGCAGCTGGGTGTTGCGGGGTTGCGTGAGTTGTTGTTTCAAACATAGTTATTCCTGCTTATCCTACCACCAAATGAATAAACCAATAGCCACCGCTAGCCCCATCAACGGCACCGCCACAGTGACGGCGGCAACCGGCCAATAGGCAGCTTGATGAGTTTCTTTACAGATACCGCGAATGGTCGTGACCACGTAACCGTTGTGTGGCAAAGAGTCGAGTGCGCCAGAAGAAATCGCAACAATCCGGTGGAGTTGATCCGGATTAACGCCAGCGTCGATGTAGTGCGGGCCTAGTACCGGTAACGCAATAACTTGGCCACCAGAGGCAGAGCCTGTTAAGCCAGCAATAACACTGACAGCTACCGCGGCACCCACCAGTTCGTTGCCGGGTAAGTTGGTCATGATGGCAACTGCTTGGTCAAAAGCTGGGGTGATTTTTGCAATGCTACCAAAGCCCACCACAGCTGCCGTGTTACCGATAGCTACCAGAGCGCCGGTTGAAGCTTCACTGATAGCATTGGAAAGGTTCTGAAAGAATTTACGATTGATGATAGCAATGCTTAAGACGCCACCGGTAAGGGCGATGATTAACGCATTTTGTTTAAGCTCATCATGAAAAATAAAGCTTAACGTCAATACCACAATTAAGGGCACTAAACCGCTCAGCGGTGATGGTAATTCACGCTCTTGTTGCTGTGGGTCATCAGCGCGGCTATGAAAGGTTTCACCATTAGCAACGGCTTTGTTGATCAGGCGATTGAGCCACCAATAACCAAAGCTTGCCATCAACACGGCTACTAATAAGCTCACTTCCCAAGCGGCATAGGGAGAGGTGCCAAGGTATTGAATCGGGATCCAGTTTTGAATTTCTGGTGAGCCTGCTGAGGTCATGGTGAAAGTAACCGAGCCAAAAGCTAATGCGGCGGGAATAAATCGGCGCGGCAGATTGGCATCTTTAAACAGTGATAGAGCCATCGGATAAACCGAAAAGGCAACCACGAACACACTCACACCACCGTAAGTTAAAATAGCACAAGCCAGCACCACTGCCAGCATAGCTTGCTTGCGCCCGAGTTTGGTGATGATCCATTTGGCCACACTATCGGCGGCGCCGGTGTCTTCCATGAACTTACCGAACATTGAACCCAATAAAAACATAAAGAACCAAGCAGCGACAAAACTAGCGAAACCACTCATATAGGCGCTAACAAAGTTTACCTCGCCTTGAAACAATGGCACATTGCTGCACAAGGCCACGACCACCGCGCACAAAGGTGCGCTGATAAATAAATTCATTCCCCGCAGGGTGAGAATAATAAGCAGAGCGAGCCCGCCTACTAAACCGATCATGCTTAACATGCAGTTACCTCGTTATCGAGTGAGCTATCAGGAAGGCCATGACCTGATTGACTTTGCACTTATGTGGCTGATGATGCGATATTGCCTTGCTAAATAACATAGTACTAACGTACAGAATACAAAGCTCAAACTTTAAGCTAGTTTAATCAGGCCATGACCTAACAATGCATACAAGCATCAGGTTGTAGCCAGCTTTCGCTCAACGGAGCCAGCAGCTACCACCGGGTAAATAAAATAACAATCTATCAATACAGCAACATAGACAACCGGGAGATCGACATCATGAGTCAACCCAAGTTTCGCCGCTCATTAGTAGCAGTCGCCATTACATCGGTGATGATGATGCCAGCTATGGCACAGCAAGCCGATACCGCTGCTAGTGACGAGTTTAAAGGTTTAGAACGTATAGAAGTAACCGCACGTCGCAAGACAGAGAACCTGCAAGAGGTGCCCGTTTCAGTAAGTTCATTTAGTGCGAACGACTTAGAAGAGGTTGGTGTCGAGGATATTACCGAGCTCCAACAACGAGTTCCGAACGCCACCATACAGGTAAGCCGTGGTACTAACTCTACTCTAACTGCTTACATTCGTGGGGTGGGTCAGCAAGATCCGTTGTGGGGATTTGAGCCTGGTGTTGGCGTCTACATCGACGATGTTTATGTTGCGCGTCCACAAGGTGCGGTGTTAGAAGTGTTCGATCTTGAGCGTATTGAAGTATTGCGCGGTCCCCAAGGCACTTTGTACGGTAAAAACACCATCGGTGGTGCGGTGAAATATGTCACTAAAGAGTTGACTGGCTACAACGAGCTCAGCGTGCAGGGTACTGTGGGTAGTTTCAATCAACGTGACTTAAAACTATCCGGACAAACCGCCCTTAGCGATAATTTCTTTGTTGGTGGCGCACTAGCTTCGTTGCAGCGCGATGGTTTTGGTGAATTCCGCAATACTGGTGAAGAAAACTATAACAAAGACTTAATGACGGGGCGTTTGAGTGCGAAGTGGCTAGCCACCGAAGATTTGAGTGTGAAGTTTTCTTATGACAAAACCAAAGATGAATCAAATTCTAAAGGCGGCCATCGCCTAGTGACGAGTTTAGTGACCGGGCAAACTCCTTACGATAACGTGTATGATTCAAATACCGCTATGCCTACGGATAACTTGGTTGAAACTGAAGGTTACTCGATGGTTGTTGATTGGGATATCAATGCTAATTGGGGCTTTAAATCAGTGACAGCCCGCCGTGAAGGCTACACTAATACCAATATTGACTTTAACTCTACCGGCGAGCCGATTTTCATGGTGCCTGCCATTTATGAAGATGACCAAACCACGCAAGAGTTTCAGTTAAACTACAGTAACAATGATAATTTTGACTTTGTGGGTGGAGTTTATTTCTACGATGGCGAAGCCTGTGGTGTGTTTGGTACCGTACTCCCCATGTACCTAGCCGCGTTGGGTGGGGTTACCATCGATAACGGCGGTTGCGTACAGACTGATAGTGTGGCGCTGTTTGGTCAAGGTAACTATCGCTTTACCGACCAGTTGACTCTGACCTTGGGTGGCCGTTATACCAAAGATGAGAAAGAAGCTGATGTATCACGGATCACCTACCTAGGTGTGCACTACATTAACCGAGATGACCAAAATATCGGCACACCTTTTGCCGTTAACTCAGACTTTACCACTAAAGCTGACTGGAGCCGTTTTTCACCACACGTAGCGCTTAATTATAAGCTCAACGACGATATGATGGTGTACGGTAGCTACAGTAATGGCTTTAAGTCTGGTGGTGTTGACATGCGTGCTGACCAATCGCTAAACCCAACCATTTCTGAGCCTTATGATCCAGAAATCGTAGATACCTTTGAAGTAGGTATGAAATCTGAGTTAATGGATGGCATGATGCGCTTGAATGCCTCCGTGTTCTATTCAGATTACCAAGATATGCAAGTGACAGTGCAGCGCGTGGTGCCATCAGGGGTATCTTCGCAAGTGCTTAATGCTGGTCAAGCAACGGTGCAAGGTTTTGAAGTGGAGAGTGTGATTGCGCTTTCTGACACCTTCAATATCACTGCTATGTTGGGTCATATCGACGCTGAATTTGATTCAGTCGTCTATACCGAGCCAGCCACGGGTGATACCACCGATGTTACCAATGCTTGGTCATTTGCCAATACGCCTGAATGGACCGGTAGTTTAGGTTTCAACAAGACCTTTGATACGGAAGTGGGCCAGATCGTGTGGTCAGCTAACTATTCTTATCGTGGCAAAACCCAAATGTTTGAAGCGCCATCAATGTTAGACCAAGGCAGTTACAGCTTAGTTAACACCAGCCTAGTTTGGTATCAGAACGGTGGTAACTGGCATGTGGGGCTACATGGTAAGAACCTAACCGATGAAGAATATCGTGTTGGTGGTTACAACTTTGGGCCAACCTTTGGCGATGATGCGATTGTTGCCTATTACGGCGACCCAAGAACAGTCTCCCTGACTGTGGGATACAAATTCTAATCCCACTTGGCGGTTACCAGTAGATAATTACTGGTAACCGCTGACTTTTTTAGCAGGACGCGCTAGCATGAGTGATTCTCTTTTGGTAACTGATAACTTAGCTATGGCTCGCGCAATTATTGCTGATGATCACCCTTTGTTTCGTGCGGCGTTAACTCAAGCCCTGCGTGATACCCTCTCAGATCCTATTTTAGAAGCCGCAAATTTTCAGCAACTACTGGAGTTGCTGGCAAAAAACCCACAAATTGAATTGGTATTACTCGATTTAACCATGCCTGGTAACCGTGGTTTAACGGGGTTGGTGTCGTTGCGACATCGTTATCCAGAAGTGCTGGTGGTCGTGGTTTCAGCCAACGAGCAGGTTACCGTGATGCGCCAAGCGATGAATTATGGTGCTAGCGCTTATATCCCCAAATCCTTACCTTTAGTTGAATTACAGCAGGCTGTGCAAGTGGTGCTTGCCGGTGAAACCTGGTTACCAGAACACTTATTAGCTGCTGTGAGTGCTGATGAAACTGATGCCAGTGCTGATTTTGCACAGCGCCTCGAGCAGCTCACTCCACATCAATACCGGGTGCTAGAATGTTTGGCAGACGGCATGTTGAACAAGCAAATCGCTTATGAACTGAATGTGCAAGAAACGACAATAAAGCAGCATGTGTCAGCCATTTTGCGTAAGCTTAATGTGATTAACCGTACCCAGGCTGGGGTCGTCTTTAAACAAATGCTTTATTCACCTGATGAACAGGAGCATTAAGGTAGCAGGCGCTTAATCAGGCGTTTTAGAGCTGCAATCTTGGTTGGTTTGCTAATAAAAAAAGCCTGTTCTGCGAAAACTTGCTCACGTAACACGTCATCTGGGTCGGCTGAGTTGATAATTGCCGGCAGGCTAGCATCTCGATAATGCCCTCGTAACCATACCAGTACATCGATTCCGGTATCGCCTTGGTCTAAATGGTAATCAAAAATAACTAAGTCGGGTGCTGTCTGGTTAAGTGGTAGCTCACTACGTTTACTCGCCGCTAAGACAGTAGCCCCCCAACTGGTGAGTAATTGCTGCATCGCGCTTAATACTTGAGGTTCGTTATCAACTAACCAAATATTACGTCCGCGTAAAAATTGTTCGTTTAACGAGGCCGGAGTTGCGACTGGATGAATGTTAGCTGGCTGCCAACTTTCTAATGCTAAAGCTAAGCTAAAACACGTGCCTTGCCCCTCGCGCGAGTATAACTGTAACGGGATCTGCAAAAGTCGACACATCCGCTCAACAATCGCTAAACCTAAGCCAATGCCTGGATTATCGCCGGTTTGGTTGCCTTGATGAAACTCTCGAAAAATATCTGCCTGTTGGTCAACAGGAATACCACGACCAGTATCAATTACTTGAATATTGATCTGTGTCCCAGCGCGCTTAATACCCACTAACACCTTTCCCTGATCGGTGTACCGAACCGCGTTTGAGAGTAAATTTTGGAGAATTCGGCTCAGCATTTTACGATCGCTTACCACTACCGCAGAGCTTGGTACGTAACGAACTTCTAATTGTTTGTCGGCAGCAATCACCCGCTGATTATCAATCAGAGGTTGAATGATATCGTGTAATACGACGCGCTGCTTGCTGACCGGCAGGTTACCAGCTTCTAGGCGAGTCATTTCTAACAGCATGGTGAGTAATTCTTCTGCGTTACGCAACGATTGCTGTAGCTGTTGAGCCAACTGAGCCAGCTCAGTTGGAACCCGCTGCGACAACATATCGGCGAATAGGGTGGCCGCATTAAAAGGTTGCATCAGATCATGGCTTACGGCCGTAAAAAACCTTGTCTTACTCTGGTGAGCTCGCTCTTCAGCTTGCTTTGCTTGTAACAGCTCAGCAGTACGCTCGTTGACACGCTGCTCTAATTCTTGGTTAGCTAGTTGCAGGGCGCGCTGTGCAGCAACGAGTTCGGTGATATCGGTATAAGTGGTAACAAAACCACCACCGGGCATGGGCGCACCCTGTAATTCAATCACTTGGTCTCCCTGTTCACGCTGGTAGCGATAGGCACTTCCTTGTCTCAAGTAATTCAGGCGTTTTTCTACTTCGTTAGCGATGGCTTGTTCATCTGCAACATTTATCAAGCCACGTTCGGCGTTGTAGCGCAACAAATCAGCTACTGGCATTCCTGCTTGTAATAACCCCGGTGGGTATTTAAAGACTTCTAAATAACGTCGGTTCCAGGCAACGAGACGCAATTCTTGATCGATAACACTGATCCCTTGCGGAATGTTTTCTACCGAGGCCTGCAATAGTTCACGATTAAATTTATACAGCTGCGAGGCTTGGGTCGCCCAGGTTACCACTTGCGCAATTGGAACGCCCGGTTGTTGTGTTACTGCATCTAACAAAATGCGGCTAGCCGCGCTACCAATAACGGCCGATAGCTCACGTTCAATACGTGCTAATAACGCGCCAGGGACGAGTTCATCAGCAGCAGCCAAGCTTAGATCTTGTTGTAAACGCTCGCTCAAGCGTTCCAGCTCTAGGGCATCAAAAAACCGTGCCAACAGTTGCCGCATTCGACCCCAAGTAATGGGTTGGTGTTGGTATAACTCAGGATGACCGCCAGTAGGGTCGGTAAACTGACGACGTTGTTGGTGCTCAATCGTTGATGCTTTGAAAAGCCACGAGGACACAACGTAGAGGAGCAAGTTACAGGCTAAACTTAAAAATACGCCATAACTTAGATCGCTATCGCTCAGGCTACGGTGGCTTTGGATGGAGGGTAGCAATAGGGCAAAAGCCCAAACCAGTGTACCTGCCAAAATACCAGCGCCGGCACCGATCCGGTTGCCCCGTTGCCAGAGCATCCCACCTAATAAAGCTGGCGCTAATTGAGCCAGTAAGGCAAGCGATAATAAACCGGCGTTAACTAAGGGTAAATTAGCTTCGGTAAGCTTATGAAATCCATAGGCTAAACTAATAATCACAATGATGGTACTGCGACGAATACGTAACACCCGCGCTGGGGTAAAGCTAAAGTTACGTAAGCGTTGATGAGAAGCCTTCAACCACAACGGCATCACCACATCGTTAGACATCATGATACTCAGCGCCAACGTGGCAATAATCACCATGCTGGTTGCTGAGGCTAGGCCACCAATAAAAGCAACTATAGTTATCAAAGGTTGTTCTGCTTGTAATAACAAGCTAATCATAAAGGTATCACTGCGACTCGCTTCTGGCACTAATAAGAGCCCCGCTAGAGCCACCGGTAGAATAAAAAGATTAATTGCGAATAAATACAGCGGAAAAGCCCAGCGAGCAGTACGCAGTTCTTCTGGATCGGTATTTTCGATGTAGCTGACATGAAATTGTCGGGGTAAACAAAACATCGAGATCGCACCCAACAACACATGGGTAACGTAAACGAAGCCGCCTTCGGGTTGGCCTTGCAGAATAGGTTGAATGACCGGGCTTTGCGCTGCCTGCATGACGATGTCGCTAACCCCATCAAACATCACATAGCTAACGTAGGCACCCACTCCCATAAAAGCTAACAGCTTAACCACAGATTCAAACGCCACGGCATCCATGAGCCCCGAATGTTGCTCAGCTAAGCTCATGCGCCGAGTGCCAAATAAAATAGCAAAGATCATCATGGCCAATGCAACTAACGCGGCGACATCGCCAAACCATGGGATCGGCCTTTCTGCCAGACCTGTTACAGCGGCAAAGCTACCAGTAACGGCGCGTAATTGCAGCGCAATATAGGGCACAATTCCGATCAATGCGATGCTGGCAACAGTAACTGCCAGCCACGAAGACTTGCCGTATCTATGACTGATAACATCGGCAATAGAGGTTAAATTTTGTTGTTTACAGGCATGTAATAAACGCAATTGAAGGCGGTGTGCAAACAAGAACACCAGCATGGCACCGACGTAGGTTGGCGCCATGGCCCAACCAAAATAAGCCGACTGCGTAATGGTGCCGTAAAACGCCCAGGTCGTGCAGTGGATGCCCTGTGCTAAAGCGTAGCGATAAGGTTTAATTTGGTTGGGCGGTTTACGCTCGCCACGGTAGGCAATGCTATATAACACAGCAATATAGGTTATGGCGATTAAGATAGCGACGCTGGTGCTAAGCATGGCTAGCGATGCCCATCATGGTGCTCATGAAACACAACCAACGACCAATGCCAGCGGATGGCGCCTAAGCGTAACAGTAAAGTGGTGAGCAAGCCCAACACAATCGCAATGCTTTGTGAATAATTAGCCACCAGCACAAAGATTGAACCACCGGCTAAACATGTGAATGCATAAAGTTCACCTTTTAAAAGCATCGGGACATCGCGGGCAAGGACATCACGTAGCATGCCACCAAAGCACGCACTTACGGTGCCCATAATGATGCATATTAAGGGATCAAAGCCGGCTTGCATGGCCTTTTGTGCGCCCATCACGGTAAAAAACGCCAACCCCACCGCATCCGCAATCAGTAAGGTCTTTTGATGAATGTAATCACGAAAACGTAACCACAGAATAGTTAATAATGCGGCCGTTAG
>JTFO01004493.1_pt1 | contig 20489 bp, 24 predicted proteins | sample 235411 | NCBI WGS metagenome assembly JTFO01 (sample SAMN03067590, study PRJNA260953) | activated sludge metagenome | biome: Sludge; feature: Wastewater; isolation source: CETP activated sludge from laboratory augmented bioreactor treating... | place: India:Gujarat | collected 2013-04
AAAAACCCATACCCCTTTCCGTAATAGAATATAGCGTAAATACATGCCTTCTTGCTATCCTCGCGGTTTGGCGAAAAACAAGCTATCAATACACAGATGCTGCAGACAGCGCGCCTAGCTGATGTCCTGCCAAGCGGCGACTTTGCCGCCCAGGGAGAGAATGATTGGGTTGAGTGCTATTTTTAACCCACGTTTGACTTCTGTAGAACACCTATAGAGCTCCTATCATGCGCAAAATGCAACGACAAGCCAGCAAATCTCCGCTACATACGTGTACTTTGGCGCACTTTTGAGCGGGTATGCCGAGCATGGATTACAAGGGTCATCGACCGTGCAATGACACAGACAAGCTCTACAGGTGCTCCATAGGGCTTCTTGTCTCGCTCTGTAAAAGTAATCACGTTAATTTGCTATGAATGAGCGGTGATGGTTTAATTGAATTCGTTATTACAGCTTCTATGTTGCAGTGCATTTTCCGCATGAAACATGGGATTTGATCTATTTATTACAGATAGGTGTTATTGCTGAGACGCAGGCCGAGATCGGCGGAGCTTAAGGCAAGCAGCACTGCTGACGGTGCCACGAAGAGGGGTTAGTCATGAAGTACATACACGGAATTGACATTGGTTACAGCAACCTTAAGACAGTCACGGGTCCCAGCGGGACAATTCCAAAGGAGATCCTTTTGCCTGCGGGTGCTGGGCCTGCATCGAAGATGGTCGCTGAATTCGCCTCATCCACTGATGGCGACGGCAAGAACTTCGTCAACATTAACGGCGAAGACTGGGTTGCCGGCATTAGCATGAGCCAGCTCGAAGGTGTGGAGCGAGATCTGCATGCAGACTATCCCGTGACTGATAAGTACCGGGCGCTGTTCTATGCAAGTTTGATGATGGCCGAAACCGATCACATCGATACACTTGTTACAGGTCTTCCTGTCGATCAGTTTAAGAACTTCGAGCTTCGTGAGCGCCTGGTGGAGCGTCTGAAGGGCGGAGCGGGCGGCCACAAAATCAACAACAGTCGAACAGTGACCGTTGGGGATGTGATCGTTCTGCCGCAGCCCGTTGGAGCCTATATGGATCTGCTGTCACATATTGAAGATATTGAGCTGATGGAAGAGGGGCGAATCTTGGTCCTCGATCCTGGGTTCTTTAGCTGCGACTGGGTCATGATGCAAGGGAAGGCGCTCAAGAAGGATAGCTCTGGAACATCCACTCAAGCGATGTCGCGAGTGCTTGAGCAGGCCGCCGATCTGATCAACAAGGAGCACCAGTCCACCAGCTGCTCAAAGGACCAGCTCGAAGACGCCATCCGTCGGGATAAGAAGTATATCTTCATTGACGGTAATCGTTGCGTATTCAAGCAGGCTGTAAAACAAGCGGCGGCTCAGGTAGCTCCCCAGGCACTAGCAAAAATGCGACAGTCCATGCGAGACGACTCACGCAACCCTGATATCGTCCTCCTGGCAGGCGGAGGAGGCGAGGTCTATGCCGAAGCAGCTCGCGAGATATTTCCGAGAAGCCGCGTAGAAGTGCCTCGTGACCCAACACTTGCCAATGCCCGTGGCTACTGGTTCTACGGAGAATAAAACTACCGATAAAGGGCCCTTTTAGCGGAAGGGCCCTTAAGGGGGTAACAGTATGAGCAGAGTTCTTCGCTTACAGCTTTACATACATGAAGACAGCTTTCCTGAGCTTTTTGAAGAGATTCAATCGGTGAGCCCAAAGCGCCGTTGTGAGCGCATCCGGTCACTAGCAAGTAAAGGCCTTGATTCTTCTCTTAAAATGCCATCAGAGCATGCGATCCTGCTTGCTTCGCGATTAAATAGCAAGCAACACGAGGTGCCGGAGAAACAGGATCCTGCCGCGAACACTCAAAATAAAGAAGACATCAAAGCTGAAGAAGATCGAAAGAAGCGAGAGCACTTCAAAAAAGATCTTAAACTGGACTTCTGAGGAGGTGGAATGAATAAGCCTATCCGTTACGCAATAGTTTTGGCATATATCACAGGCGGAACACTTGTAGCTCTGGGTTTGATTTCGCTGGCTGTATCCTTAATGGGTTCGATGGGCTCCGGTCAAATCATCGGATCTTTGAGCTCATTAACTTCCGGGCTGACTATGATTATGGCAACAGTTGCGGCCTCATCACTAATTGAAATTAAAGCCCAGCTAATGAAGAGCCACTATGAAACGATTAATGCTATCGAAAAAGCCGGAAAATAATCGCTTTAATCAAGACAATCACCACCACTCATAACAAGGTAGCCAGTATGAATAAAACATATAAAGCCGCCATTCTGGCCGCAGTCTTTCCTCTGACATACTCCTTAAGCGCCAGCGCAGACGAGTATAGCCTTTCACTGTCCTTGGGTGCGGCCAATCAGATTTCATCAAATGAAATTGGCTCCGGCATTCAAGGATCAGGGCTGAACGTGAAGGCCGTGACGCGGAAGTCATCAGAACCACTTGGCATTGTTTTTTCATATACAGGCACATCTGATTCGGCCGAGTACACCATATCTTCTGCGCCCTTGATTACAGCAGACATGGATTACAAGTACCGATCGTTCATGGTGGGTCCGAGCTATGATCTGAATGACCGAGCTACCATTTACGGGCTGATCGGTTCATCATGGGCGCGGGCCAAAATAAACAGCGCCGGCGTCAGTCTTGATGATAAGGGTGTGGCTTACGGCGCCGGGCTGCAGTATCGAATCTATAATGATTTCCTGATCGATGCGCACTATGAGAACACTACCATGGGCTCAACCGGCGACGGCGCTGACAGCGGCACCTACTCGATTGGGATTGGCTACATCTTCAGGTAGTGGAGTAGACACAAAAAAACCCGCTCCGATAGTATCGAGGCGGGTTTGTCTTTAGAACCAGTTGTTGACTGGCAGGGAGCCATAACAACCGAATTTTCCTTTAACCAATGGCCCTGTTAGGTCAGGCACCACATTATCAAGCAAGGGCGCAATCTCCTCAGTGCATAGACTGATGAGCCTGGGCGCTGAAACATTGCTGGGCCCGTCTCTTCGAAACAACACCGCGAAACGGTGACCAACAAGGCTTTCCAGACTCATTCCGCTCACCCCAAGATCGCTCACCACATTGTCAGAAAGATCTGCCGACAGCAGAAAGCCAGCCGAATTCTCCTGATAATCAGAGCTCAACTTGTATGCTCCTGTAAACCGCCCGAAAGCGGTCAGATACATACAATCACTAAGGCAGTGATCGCCGTACACTTTGTTTGGAAGTCCTTGCCTCTTAAGCGCTACAGCATGCCTCAGGACAGCCTCAAAGTAGGCCGGCGGAACTACTTGAATAAGGTTTGCAGAAAGATCTATTTCACGATGGCCAAAGTTGGCGCCAGATGGGAATCCAGACATCATCATAATTCCTATAAGAAGGGTGATTTGGTGACGTGTGCCATGCATGAAGCCCCAAGGGAGCATCAAAAAAGCCAGAGACAATCAAAAGAGATTGCTCTGGCTTCGAGCCTTTAAAGGCAGCTACGGCATCAGGCCATTAGGCAGCCGATTTGTTGAGGTAGACAACCTTGCAGTCATCCCCATACGGCGTTTTGAGACTTTCATTTTCCTGAACGATGTAAGTCGAGCAGTATGAATTGCGAAGCACCAGAGCCTTCACAGATACGCCGCGCCGAACATCGTGGGCATCATGTGAAAGAAGATCAAAAGGGTAGCCGCTCAGAAGGTAATCCAGCGTCACCCCATTGAGAATCTTCTCAAATTGAGCATTCCCAGTGTCGCGTTGGAGAGTCTCACGAGCCCTCACGTAGTTGATTAGCATGTTCAATGCATTCCAGATATAGAAGCCATTACCCTCATCCTTAGCCAGGCGGTTAAGGGGGCGATGAGATAGCCAGCCATACAGGAAGTTATTAAACAAAAATTCTTCTGTAAGAGGAATTTTGCGTTCTTTCTTCGTCAGCTTGAGCGCAAAGCGCTGGATGAGATCATCAGACAGCTCTACGCAGAGCGTTCCGAGTTGTTTAAGGCGATCACCAAGATCCTGAGGCTGTTCCCTGCGAGGTTGTGGCAGAGCCTGGCCCACTTGGAACGAGAGATCACGATCGAGACGACTGTAAAGCTCTTCTGTCGCCCAGGCAAAACGACAAGGGCGCTCTTTCAGCCAAGCATGAAAGGGACGACTCTTCAGCAGCGCACCAACCTGAGCCAAGAAAACCGAAGTATCCTCGATCAGTTTGATCTTGCGAGCCAGTTCTTCCTGTTGGGCAGAAGTGTAAGCATTGTGATTGAAGTTCATTTTATTTCTCCAATTGCACGCGAATAACCTCTCGATAAAAGAGCCTTATTGCGGGTGCTACAGATAGGTATGAGTTTTGGTATTGCTGTTTTTATTCGCAGCCAGCTACTACGCCTTTCTGTCTATGACAGAGAAGGAAGGAGCCATGAGTATAGCCTGTATCCAGGCAGGATTGTAAGTCCGAAGATCTGTTTATGCAGAAAAACAGATCTTATCGTTAACTCCTTTAAACCTTACGCAAAATTGCACCTAAATGTATCAAAATGCGTATTGATTCGCAGAGAGGTCTATTTATATAATCGAGCTAACAGATTGGCATGACTACGATAAAGGATTTGATTTTGAGGATGTTTAAAGGTCACAAGGCCCTGAAAGTGCTCGCCCTGACAGCATCTATCCTGTCGGCACCTCTGGCTTCTGCGTTCTCCCTTGAGGGTACGGTTTGGTCAAAAGCACCCAATCAAACAGATGCATCCCTCCTGTATGCTATAGCGCTGGCTGAAAGCAAGAAGATGGATGCATCAAAGAAGACAGTTACTCCTTGGCCCTGGGCTGTACACTTCCAGAACAAGGGCTACTACTTCGACTCCCGAGAGGAAGCAGAGGCTTTCGTCACCGATAAGATCCAGCGCGGTTATCGTAACATCGATATCGGCGTCATGCAGGTAAACTACCGCTGGCACGGGCATCGCGTTCAAGACCCTATGGATCTGTTCGATTTGGCAACATCCATTCGAGTGGCAGAAGAAATCCTGTTGGAAGCCATGGCCTCAGCTCCTGGGGATATCGCTCTGGGCGTGGGGCGCTACCACAACTGGAATGACCCTGTTCGCTCTCGCTCATATGGCCAGACTGTTTTGTATTATCAGTCAGTGCTAAATCGTATTGCAAAGGGGTAACATCATGACGTGCGCCAAAGAGCCGATTGAGCAGGAAAGGCTCACCACTACGCAGGTGGCCGTCAAGAAGCTCAACATCATGTATCTCTCATTGCTGCGCGAGGTGGCGCAGCGTGACGTGAAGGAGGCGGTTGTACGTTTCGGCGTAGAACAATCAGTGGCTGAGCGCATTGCATCGCTTGATGTAGAGCAGGTGATCAGTCAGGCTGACTGCTCCATTTTGCAGTTCAAAATGAGGGCGCCAATCGCGATGCGTCAGGCATTCAAACAGGATGTCGATGAAATGCGACGGGTTGCCGCCATAGCCAGCATGATTTCTGACCTAAAGCCGATATCATGAATGTAGTCGAGAAGAATGAGCGCATAGGTAAAGCAATAGAGTTGCTTCTTCTGGGTTTTCGTCCACCCATCGTCGTCATCGAGACAAACCTGAAGAGCTCCGTAGTAAGGGATGTGTATCGCTCATTATTCGAAGGGCAGAGGGCAAGCGCAGGTTCTCTGCCAACACCTAACTACTTCATAAAGTCACTGGAAGGTCTCGCAGAGGCCTCCGTCTTTGCGGGCATCTATCATTCAATGGCGGGGGAATCCGCTTTCGAGACGATCGACATCGATGATCTTGTGGCCGCACACAAGCTTTTTCTGGAAATTCGAGGACGGCTTGGATTCAAGAAAGATGTTCTGATTGACATCAATCGGGCATGGGTTATTGCCAGAGATCTTAGGTCGGGCCTGGCTTGGATGCGTTATTGCGAAAAAGACCAAGCTTATTTTTTAGCTGTCGACGGCCAGAAGACGTTGCCGGGATGCCCCTGGTGCTCAATGGCGGGCCGGCAGAACAAATCACCGAAGAACAAATAAAAGGAGAGGGCGCCTCCTGCGGCCGCTAACAATGAGCTATCCACTGACAGCTGAACAACAAGATGTTGTAACCGGCACCCTTCAGATGCTGAAAGGGGAAGTAGATGTGACAGGCGCGATCAAGGTGTTTGCAGCCGCTGGCTCTGGAAAGACCTCTACGCTGGTTCGACTGACAGAGACGGTGATTGAGGTCTATCCCGAAATCCGCATTCTCTACATGGCGTATAACAAGGAAATTCAGCGCGATGCTGAACGTAAGTTCTCATCCCGAAATGTACTGACAACAACTTTCCATGGGTTTGCAATCAAGCATAGCGGCGTCGATGCGGCTCGTAAGATAGGGCGTCGGATCGGTTATCTCGGAACGGAACATTACCGCGCCATTCTTGGAGCGAGCGCATCCGATCTGGACGTTAGCCTTACACGCACAGGCCTATTTAACTTCTGCAACTCCGGCGACCTTATCCCCGGGGAAGATCATATTCCAGATGTTTTCAAGGGCGTAAAAATTCCGGCCGACCGAAAGAGCCGAGTCGTTGAGTATATCACGCAGGTTTTTCAGGAAACCAGCCCTGAGGGTGTCGACACCAATATCCCGATCACTCATGACGGTTATCTTAAATACTGGCAAATATCAGGAAGTCCTGGACTAGAACAATATGATCTTGTTATGCTTGACGAGGCTCAAGATACAAACCCTGTATTACTCGCCGCGCTGGAAATGGCCGGACACTCAATATATGTCGGGGACTCGGACCAGACTATATATCAATTCCGACAGAGTATCGATGCATTAAGCATAGTATATGGTAAAACCTATCCGATGAGCCAGTCTTTTCGATTCGGGCCAGCTGTGGCTCATTTGGCGAATGACATACTCGACCATAAGTACGCACCTCGGATTATGAAAATAAAGGGCTCGCCCCTGCACGATACTTCAATTGGGCCGATTGATCGCAATGCCCGACACGCTCGTATTTTTAGAACCAATCGTGCTCTCATTCGCGAAGCGCTCGTTTTGAAAGACCGTCATGTGCCTTTTGCGATTGCGGGGAATACTGAGGATTTCATGAAGATGATCGAGTCTATGTGGATTCTCAAAACAGGGGAGCGCGTGGTAAAGATCACCAATCACAAGGTGCGAAAATACAAAACCTGGGATGATCTTATCACAGCCGTTGAGAACGACGATGATAGCAACGATCTGTACCAGGGCTATCGCATCGTGGAAGACTTCGGGGATCGAACACCCGAGATCGTTGAGATCCTATCCGACCGGTACAAAGATGAGGATGGAGCAAAGGTTGTCCTCACATCAGCGCACCGCAGCAAGGGCAGGGAGTGGGACCAGGTTATGATCGCTCCAGACTTTGATGAAATGCTCGACAGAATCAAGAGCCAGGGGGCAGGGCGGAAGCAGCAGAATGATTGGGACGCAGAGATGAATCTTCTCTATGTTGCCGTCACCCGGGCTATGAAGCGCCTGGAGATCAATTGCCAGTGGATCATCAACACCTGCATTCCCAAGATCTAGGCTTCCGTATTTGCCTATCCTGCGCAAATAACTCTTCACCACAACGCGTGATAATTCATAAGCAGCCGCACCAATTCTGTCTTGGTGCGGCTCGCTGGCGTGTGCGATGTCAACGCACGAAGCTCTTTGTTGTGTTATAATCTCAAAAAAGGAGCGAGCTATGAATATGATTTATTTATTAGTGATAACAGTAACAATGGTCTTCTTATCGAATCTTATTTCCTACGTTATAGGTCTAATGTATGGAATGAAGATCGATGGCATATCATTAAGTGACGGACTGGGTAGTCATTCAGCTCATGACCATTATATAAACCGTGTCTCATCAACGAGAACAGATGCATATCTTACTAAAACTGAGGCTTACCTGGATAGAAAATAAAGGGAATCCGGTTGGCGATTAAGATCAAACACAAATACTTAATACCGACAATCATTGAATATCGACAGGCGGCCTACTTGATATCCCGCAAGCAGCCACACCATCCCCCGCAGTATAGGATTCTGCTAACGGATGGTATTTCGGCTTCAACCCCTTACAGGCGGTAGGCTTCATCGAGAAAAAAGGATGGCCTATAAAAGCCATCCTTTTTATTTCTAAAAGAGCAGTTAATTCCTTTGAACTAAGGTTGTAGATGTGCTCTTCAGGTGCTCATATGCTGCAGCCGCCGATTGAGCTGTACCGTCATTGCCTACCCCGGCAAGATGAGCAGATCCCACGTTAGCCAGTGTTTTAAGGTACAGATCTTGATTACTTGCGCTCAGAGTCCTATCTCCTACCGCCTCACGGCCTTTCTGCTCCAGATTTTGGTGGTGGAAATTCATGCCAGAAACTTGCTCTGTTACAAGGTCCGCACGACCGTCCTTAAATCCTGGAAGGAAGTTGCTCTTTCCGCCCTCCAAATCGGCAGAATACATATAACCCACCGCCATAGGCGTATGCTCAGCCGCTGCATATGCGGCATCCTCTGGTGTCATTCGCTGCGAGAAATAATCATACATATTTGCGTATGCGTTATCATATTCCGCTTTCTGTTCTTCTGGAGAAAGAGCGGCGAAATCCTTGTAGTTGCCTTTTACGCCGTCATCGCCCCCCATTCCGCGCTGCATGTTATTATCACCTTTCATAAGAGACCACAATGTACCAAGCGTAGTGTCTTTTTGATCACCAAGGAATGCATTTTTACCTCGCATATTCTGAGCCATATCGAGCTTGCCATTGATAGCTTGGGCTTGCACCGGGAAGTTTTGATCCGTGTTGACCGCATCATTAGCGATCAGCTTATCAAAATCCCCCGTTGCTGTTTCATTTACCTCATCCGCTGCAGCTTCAGCTGTTCCGCGCGGGTCTGCATTATTAATGCCCGCAGTCACCACTCCTGTAAGGGCTCCACCTGCAGCCAATATAACCTCTTTAGGTGTATTGTTAATATCAAGCGCGACGGCAGCATCTGCTGCACTTGCATCAACTCTCCCTATTCCTTGATGCTCGAATGGGTTGCTATACCCACCAGCTCCAGACCCACTCATCATCGCCATGATCTTGCTTGCGCCGAGAGTCATTTGATCTCTAATGGCAGGATCCTGAATATTTTGCAAGTAGTCACCAGAGGCTATCGCGTACATAGCCCCCATGAGCCCCCCTGTTCCCTGCGCCTTAATATATGGCTGCTGGTCAAAATAATTGGCCTTTGATTCAGCCATCGCGCCGAGACCCCCTTGAGATCCGAAGTCTCTCATGTAATCACTGACTTCTTGGCGTAATTCTGGACTACTCAATAATTTATTATGAGCCTCCGGGCTATTCATGGACCAATTGGTTCCAACAGATTGCTGCATGGTCGCAGCCTGCTGATACTGTTGGCTTGATTGATGAAGTTGCGTTGCTTGTTTTGAAAGCGTCTCTGAATCCTGAAACAAGTCAGAAGTTATAAAGTTTGCTGTATTGCTATTGGCCTGGTCTTTGGCAACAGCTTTTGAGAACTGAGCAGCATGAGAAGTGCTTCGTGATGCATTTTTTAGCAGCTGTTTACCATCATTATTGTCCCATGTTTCACTTGAGCCGTATAAAGCCTTACCCTCTTCTGTCAATGAACCGTCTACTTTTATAAGTTCACTCATACCAAACCCCATCGATTGATGGGCGCTAATGGCGTTCATGAACTGGCGGTTATTCTGAAGCCCTGACGACACGCCTTGCGACAATGACGCAGTCATCTGAGAGTTCGCCTGCACCGCCTCGGATTCACCACCCATTTCGGACAATCTCGATGATACTTGTCTCGCGATCTGAGAGGAGGTCATGCCGCTACGGACAAGGGAGTTTTGCATACCAGAACTAAGTTGCTGGCTTTGAGATTGAACATTCGAGTTCATAGATGAAAGAGCTGAACCAAACTGAGATCCCATTTTCAGCTCGTCTTTTATTCGCTCAGCCCCCGTTGTGTGATGGCCGGAGGTCGGATTGTAGCTCGTCTGGGATGAATTCTCATGGACAGGTCCATTTTTGAGGACACTCGGCGACATGTTATCAACATCCGCTGCGCCTGATGCCATTCGACCGGCAAGGCTTGTAGCGGTAACCGCGCTTCCATACACCAGCATCAGAGTGATGCCGGGGACAGCAGCAGCAAGCATACCACCCGTGGCTATCCAGCTCTGAAGCTCCTGATCCGCCGCCTGCATCCCGTAGAAAGACGTAAGCTCGACACCTGCTGCTCCTGATGTCATGGCATTGAAGCTTCGGGAGAGGGACATGTTCATGTATAGGTTCACGATGGCAAGTGTAGGCATCCAAAGCTGGATCCACATCATGATCATCAGGTACTTCCCTATAAGGGAGAAGCCCATAGGACCCAGACCGACCAGGAAGGCCATGATGGGCGTTATCGCATAGATAAGCCCTTCAAAGAAGGTCATCATAGGACGAACTGTTGTTTGGAATAGTGCTTGTTCAGCGGCCCACTGTGCGTTGCGCTGCTGAATCGAAGAGTGAAGCATTGTCGCAGCGGCAGCTTTCTGAGCGCTGAACTCATTCTCTATGGTTGCCCAGTTGAATATTGGCTCCAAGAGGGTGGTGAGCATATACTGCTGAGCCTGAACTCCGGACTGGCCGACAGCGAACAGGGCCTGATCTATCTGAGTGCTCGCATCCGCTGCTGAATCAAGTGCCAACCTGCCTTTCAACTGATCCATCAAAATCCCATTATGCTGGGCAACTTCAGGCGTTTTGGCAGCAAGTCTTCCATACATCTGAGCACAGCCACCGACTTCGGGAACAGGCCCCAGGTAGATCTCCGTCCCGTACGAGTTTGAATCGTAGCGAAGCTGCTCCATGGAGCTTCCATTTGGAAAGCGCTTATTCTTTTTGATGTCGTCAATAGTGTACTCTTTGAGGTCAACGCCAACCAAGGTGCAATCCTTGATGTAGTTGGTCCAGCTCCTCCATAAATCGCCATTTGAACCCATGGCATTAACAGTTCCAATACCTGCTTTGGTCATGGTCATTTGACGCAATGTTGAAAGAGCCTTCAGGGCAGATGCGAAGCCCTGATCCGTCATTGAAACGTAGGAAAAACCTTGCTCAAAAAGCTCGGTAGATCGCAACCCTATCTGGGACACGATGCTACCAGCAATCCCGACACCTTGTGGCACATTCGCAACAACGTGCTGTTTGTTGTTGTACACATCATCAATGACAACCGTGACCTTACCACCAAACATCGCCATAAAAACGATGTAGTTCACGAGGAACACTTGGAATTGGATGCCTTGGCCACCGTTCAGGATTGACTTTAGGCCAAGCATTATCAACCCAACAAGCATGCCGATACCGGCAAGCGTAGAAAGCTCGCCGGTGCCTGCAATCATGGCTACGCCATTTAAGATTTGCTCCAGGAATTTACCATCCCCTACGGAGTAAATTGTCCATGCCATAATCTATACCTGATTCCTTATTGGTTAGCCCGGCCGTTCGGGGCATCTTGATCGGGGATCATGATTGGTGTTTTATCAACGGCGATCATCAGATCGTTATACTTCCTGAACACCTCTCCGAGCCCGCCAATCTGACTGCTGAGCGCCTGATATTCACGGTCCAAAGCCTCGGAAGATTCTGTTGCCATTGCCATGGCGGCTGGATGCCAGCCGGAATCTTGTTGTTTAGAGAGGGCGCGAATTACGGCTGTTTGCATCTGACGGACAAGCTCGTAGCCCATTGCGAGGGCGAGCGGTTTTATAGCATCGGCTTTGAACACTTCTGCCATATTGTAACGTGAAAGCCTGAATATCATGCCTCCAAGCCCGTGCGGCATTGCTCCCAAGAATCGCTGTTCTGCATCGCTGAGATTCTGGCCGGTCCTTATTTTAAGAATGATTTCATTGAGTTTTTTGTCAATCAACTCATGAAACCCGTCTATCTTCGCCAGAGGAATAATAGAGACTTGCTCACACAGGTTGACATCCCCGCATTTGAGCTTCCGTCCCTGCGTTGTTCCGTACATAAAGTCGGTAAGGTTGAGTTCCGCCCCATACCCTTGCATGCTGATTTTCGGCTGACTCTTGGAAATGTTGTCCTTGTCAGGCTCATCCTCCAGAAGAATGATGGCGCCAGTCAGGGTCATCATTACTTCCATGAGATCCGTGCCGCCGAACGTGCTCCAGCTGCTTACGTTGGAATCTTTCATGGCCTTCCATGTGATATTTCCGACAAACTGCTCTTTCAACTGGGGTGTCATATTTTCCGTGTTGCCTTCCATGTTGGTCTTCATGGACTGGAAAATAGTGTCAAAACCATCACTAATGGATTTTTTCAAGGAAGCTTCCTGGCGCTCCTTGCCGTCAAATGCACTGGCAACATCATTGACCAAGCCTTTAGCAAGCTGGCATGAATCTCCAAGATGCTGGTTCATCCAGTCAACAACTTGCTGAAGGGTTTGTATGATTTGTCGAACTGCCGGTGCCATGGCCTCCAGCGCAAGCTGGAAGGCATAACCTGCTGCATTGGATGCAATCGTTCGGCCCAGCTGCACAAACTGCTCGGCATTGATAAAGCTAAAGCTACCACCAAAGAAATCGATCCCCCCGCATCCTGCTGCGAATGAGGGTGGCTGAAATGAAACAAGGTTTGCATTCATAACCTTGTTTCGGACCTGTAAAGAACCGCCGCTAATGACGCCGCGCCGGCTCGTCTTATAGGATCCAGGGCTGGTGACGTTTGTCATGGCGCCAAACATCTTGTTCATTTCACTGTTGATTGAACTCGCAGACGCAATGGTTGAGGTAGCGGGTGATGTTGAAATAACAACTGCCAGCCCAACAGCAATAGAAAGTCCGGCCCGCTTGAAAAGCTTGGGCATTTTAAAAGTGGCTTTCATGATAATTACTCCATTCTCCTAAGCTCTTTAATCAGTTCAAGCGGATCTTCGGTGATTTTGCCTTCTGGGCTCTCTTCGCGAAGCGCATCCAGTACATCCAGAGTTGACGGGGTGTACTGAACACCCTGTGCCGCCTTGAAGCGTTCCTCTGTGATAAGCCCCTCGTCTTTGGCCACTCGCAGTACGCGCTCCATCAGCTCCACCTGCGTGGCCGCAGCATGGGAAACCGGTATCCAGCGATCGGGCGGAATCATGACAAACATGGAAGGCCCAGTTTTAACCCCAAGCATCTCAGCCTGTCCCTGGTCCATAACGGTTTGATCGGCCAGGCGCCCATCTGGATGCTCTTGTCCATCGATACTGATGGCCATGATCTCAATGCCCAATCGCTCTCGAAGATTGGCAAGGTTTCGACCGGCGATAGTACAGGTGGGGCACGTTTCTTTATCGCCTGAGAAGAAATAGGCAATGCCGATTTTGTCCTGCAGGTCGACAAATGTTTCCTGCAGCACCTCGTTTGCCCTGAGGTTCATAAGCACGCCGGTAGCGGGCTCATACGGACGGCGACGGGTCTCGTCCAGGATTGGATCGCCTTGAACTACGGATTGAGCCACTTCAGTGAAGCGCTGAGCCTTGTCCATCATGACACGCTGGATCATGTAATAGTTGCGAACATTTTCAGGAGTAGGGTCGTCGATAGCGATTTCCAGATGCTTCTGCAGATTATCCTGGAACCACTTAACAGAGAAGGTTTCAGGGCCTTCGTCGGACGCAGCCGCACTTTCCTCAGGCTCTACTTCTGGGGGAGGGTCCACCTTCATGACAACCACAGGCGATTCTTCTTTTTTTGGCTCTTCCTTTTTTTCTTCCACCTGTTCTTCAACCAGCACGGGGTCCTTGTACCAGAACCAGCCTTCTTCGTGCTCGCGGATGAATGTAGCGCCATGACCTGCATAAGCAGGAGTCTTGCTTTCAGCTTTTGGTTGGGTGCCGACATTAGCCGACGCCACACTCGCGCTAATGGCGCCAGCTAGTAGGCAACCTGCTATTGTCGCAGGAAAACCAGAAGATTTAGCAAGGAACATTGATCAAACCTCTCCAGAAAGAATAAGTCCTACAACCGCCTGGGTTCGAAACATGATCTTTCGGCCGATCCGGAACTTGTTCTCAGCAAGCTTTAACGCCCACTTGAATCCTTCAGCTTCATCAGGACACTTCTCTGCCTTTACCACGGCATTTCGGATGCTGTTTCGATTCCGATGGAGCAGCCGAGCGAGATCACCCAACTCAATTAGCGGCCCGTATGTATTGAGAATGTCTTGTTCCAGCCCGGGGGCAGGGGAGCCTGCAGCCGTGGAGTTCATTTCCGCTTTAGTTTCTTTAGATGACATGTCAAACCCTTCAACATACTAACGTATTTGCAGGTCTACATGCTAACAAAAAAAAGAATGCGTAAATTCGTGAAAGTGCGGCATTTCAGCAAATAGACGCAGGAGTGCATAAAAAATGGCGGGCAGAGCCGCCGACTGGTTTATTCTTGACTCGTTTCGCGAAGGGCGAGCTTCTCGCTCAGCTGCTGCAGGAATGACGCGGATGCAGGATCACCGTGCATTACGGTATTGGCATCTCGATAGTCTCGGAGCTGCTCAAGAGACTTGTGCCGCGACACAAAGTTGATATCCGACTCGGGCACATCGCTGGCATATGCCTGGGTTATGCCTCCTCGGCGAAGAGAGTGGCCCGAAAACTCACCAAAGTCCTCTATACCGGCTTGCTGACATCGTTTTTTTATCATTTCTGCAACACTGAAGCCAGAAAGAGGCTTATCTTCCTTGCTCACATTGCCACCCTTAAAGACTCGGCGAAACAGGTACCCATCTTGGATGCCTGAGAGTTCCAGCCAGTGCTTAAGGGCTGCGTAAGGGCAGGCGGAACCTCCTATTTTAGGGATGGGAAGCATAGCACCAGCTCGCTCCTTGTCTGTCTTGGAGCCTTGAATCGTGAGCAGTGCTCGATCAGGCATGAACTTGATGTCCCGAACTCGAATTGCCGCCAACTCCGATCGCCGTAGGAAGAGGGCGCTTCCGACAAGTATCATCGCTTTATCTCGAATCCCGCTTGGTGAGCCATCAAGGTGCACTAAAAGCTCATAAATACTATCAACCAGAAGGGGCCGGGCTTTTTTAGCAGGGGTTCCAAGCTGGCGCGCGATACCCTGTATCGTTTTCTTTACGCGCGGCTGGTGTGTTGGCGAGTCGAATCCAAGTAATGCGTGAGCTTCGCTGATGGCAACAACCCTGCGCTTCAGCGTCCTGAGAGATAAAGACGAGGCATTATCCTCAAGATAACGAATAACATCTTCAGACTGGCAAGGGATATCGCCACCCCAGGCCAGAAAGTGCCGAAGATCTGACCGGTAAGCGCGAATGGTGTTGTTTGATAACGAAGAGTCAGCATAAAAGCCGCTCTGAGCCGCAATAGGCCAAAGCTCGTCCAGTATCGGATACGCACTATGTTTTGCAGGAGCCATCTCAAAATCCACAAAAGACTTGTGTACCGACTATAGAGCCCACAGAGACGCTCTGCAAGAAGCACATACTATTGTGTGTATATTATGTTTTTTCTTTTGGAAGGGGCTAAAATCGCGTTTTCTTGCGCTTTTTACCAGAATCGTACAGCCATTCGAAGATTTACTGCATCATCCGTGCTTTGACCTTGCTTGATCGCACCAGGAATCTCGTCTTCGTACACCACGTCGATATCAACCCCATTGGATACCCGAAAACTTGCCCCAAGACTGTATGCGACAGGCCTGCCAAGATCATTGATGGAATATCCATCAAACTTAGCGTGATCGTCTTCCGGGATGGCTTCAAGCCCCGCATGGAGATGAGAACTCATCTGCTCATTTGAGCGGCCTTTTATCGCAGGGATAGTATCAGAGGCCCCGATATCCCGGCTGACCGAAAAGAACTGTCGATCCGCGACCTTCGGGGGCCTCGGAGGGAAAGAAGATTGAATGGCGCCAACACCATCTGTCTCTGTTTTGTTATGGTTCGCCATGGACCCGGCCATCGCGTTCGACGCGCTCAAGCAGGATAGTAGAAGAACGGAAGCCGGCTTAAGGATGGCAAGTTTCATATGGTCACTTTAAGTTATTTGAACACACCTTAATGTTACCAGAATCCAAGACGGATCTCATTCGGTTTTATACAGAACAAGAAAGCCAGCAATCGAGCATCCCGCCAGAAGGAAGGAAATCCAAACGCGATCCGCAATGGTTGAAGGCTCGATTCGGTATTGGTTTAAACCCATGCCGCCGGTAAAGAACAACTGAGCTCCTCCCATCAAGAGGGCGATGCAGGCAATTACAATGAAAGGGCGAACCATGATGAACATTTTTACCATCCATGCTGTAAGCGCACGCAGGACGCAGTAATCTTGGTGGATGTTGTGCCACAACATGGATAAAATGTACAGAATCACATCGACTTTTAACTTGCGATAATTTAATGTTATCGCAAGTTATCACTCTCGTTTATATATTAATTGGTATGGCTGCGTTGGCATGGTCAATTCCTTCGGCATTGATGATGCTATTGTTCCGCCCTCCTCATGACCATTGATCTTCAACCCCTCCCCACAATTACCTTCCGTTACTCATCAATTGGCTGGGCAGCTTCCCCATTTCGGTTTGGGAAGCACCCAGCTGATGGTGTCATCGTCAAAATACACTGGCTCTGAGGTGATGTTTGATACACACCATCCTGACAAGTCTTGGTTGAAAGCATAGGCCCGGTCAAGCATGGCGGTCATAGAAGTGACATTACTGACATCCCAGCCCGAAATATCCTGATTGAATTTTTCGGCTAAAGGAAACATAAAATACATGGAGGTGACGTTCGAGGTGTTCCAACCCGATATATCCTGATTGAAGTTACGTGCGGCCTGAAACATACGCGCCATATTGGTGACGTTAGTGGTATCCCATGCGGTTACACCATCGCCGTTGAAGCTTGTAGCGAAGATAAAAGCCCAGCTCAAATCGGTAACGGTGGACGGTAGCACCGAGGGTACCTGGGTCAGATTGGGTGCTTGTCGGAAAGCTCCGCTCAAGCTGTTCAAGCCTAAACCACCAAAGCTCTCGACGCTGGTGATGAACTTAGATCCTGTGTAGTTGGTAGTGCCTGACCCGAATTGCTCGGCGCTGCCTTCGATTCGAACCTGATAAGCACCGCTTATAGCATACGTGCAGGAAGGATAGGTGCCAAGGTTGGCGTCGATGAGGTTCTGCACGCAGCCGTTTGCCCCACCGTCTCCCCAGTCAATGGTCACATCGACATCACCGCCCAAGGGCAGCTCCAGGGTAGAGCCGCCGTCCAAAGTGGTGTCGATATTGATGATCATAGCACCGGTTGGATCGACTGCCTGATGACCAGGCCCCTGAGGTGCAGCCTGAGCAGCTTTGAGACCGCTGACCCGGTGATGATACTGATACTCCAGAGCAGTGACTGAAAACGAAGCAAGAGCCGCAATGGTTCTATATAGTACATAAAACTGTGTAATTTCTTGAATAACCTCGCTATAGCGGGGTTATTTTTTATCTCAATATCGTAATCCTTACAGTATAAAGTGTGTAATTTATGCATTGGCTCAACTGCGATAAAGCCTCTCTAAGTCCCATTCTGCCTCACAGCCTGCTGATTACCGCTTTTGGTTTTTACACACTCTCTTACATAGTGTGTAAAACGAAAAAGCCCCTAAGAACTCAGCATTCTCAGGGGCTTCAGTCAGGCAGTCAGTGGAATTACATAGTTTTTGCTATATTCTCCGATGGCGGCTGCAGTAGCAGTCTTAATTGCAGACGACATGTTGATTTTTACTCCTCATGCTTTTTTTGGCGTTCGGTTAATTACCGACTACGTTCCATTTGCGCTTGCCGGCATCATTGGCTTCGAACTTCAACTGACCAGATTTCCGCATAGTCTGTATTCTCCCATCAACCACTATCCCCTTTATGCTGATATGTTTCAACGATCGTCGGCCAAAAAAGGCCGGATAGGCTTTCTTTGATGGCCACTTGCGAACGAAAAGGCAAGAAAACTGGAGAAATAAAAAGCCAATCACAATAATCATATTCGCCGCCAGCTCTTTCGAATTCTCACTGTGAAACGGCAAGTTTAGCATGAATAGAATCTGTGCAATAAATGTGATTGCCCCGACTACCGTGCTTGCGTGATAAGTAAACTTCATGCCCCCTTTCTTCTTTAATTTCAAGGCAGACTTTTGAGGCGTTCAAGGCAGGCTTTACATGTCACATGGAACTCTGTCGCGGGTACGTGCCGTTCGCCCCGCTCCGCTGTCCCTGTTACCCCCATTGAGCGTGAGCCAAGAGTGTTGCTCGGTTTGCATAGCAGATCGCCAGCTTGACGCTTGAGCCGCCCTTTTGTGTAGGACTCATCGAAAACTACATGCCAGACGGTTGCTTTGTCCCAGCCGTTGCCGGCACCCCGCTCGCTTAGGCCGCTTAGCTTAACGATGTGTCCAATGTGTACGGCGACATCCAGACCAAAGCGCTCTCCGAGTGTGAGTCGGCATTGATGTTCTGCTTTTATCTGAGCGTTGCGCTCACATGCTTGCTGCTGATCTTGGATGCGTTGATGCTCTTCTACACGCGCTCGTTCTTCATTGCGCTCCAACTGGACAACGGCAACAGAAACACCACGGACTTCAGCTTCGGCGTGGACACACGCTTCTTCCTCCGTCCGAGCGTCCCGAATGAACTTATCAAAAATTCGCATACTCGGACCCTCGCAGCCTTTCCGTTTACTTTCGAGACATGCTTTTGAGGCGTTCAAGGCAAGCTTTACATGTCACGCGGCCTCTGTCGTGGGGACATGCTGCTCGCCCCACTCCTCTGTCCCTGTCACCCCCATTGAGCGCGAGCCAAGACTGCTGCGCAGTTTGCATAGCAGATCGCCTGATTGACACGAATAGATCGGTCACGACCGTTTTTACAGTGAGGGCACCAAATACCCTTGCTAGGACTGCATAAAGCTGTTTTTCCGCACCTGGGGCACGTACATTCTATTGAACCTGCCATATCCAACCTCCTTTCCGTGGTTTCACGACATTGATTTAATCGTTAAGCAATTCTTCATCAAACCAGATATCAAGGTATTCACCATGAAAAAGAAATCGCCACCCTGGTGGCAGGTGTAGCAGCGGCTCTAAGTCAGGTCGATCATTTGCCAGGTGCTGACCATGCACGGGCTCAAAGAAGCTGGAATCATCACTATACTCACCAGCCCAAACATACCACCCACTGGTGCCCTTCTCAGGGGAACACCGCATGCCATGAATGACTTCACCAAAACCTTCCCTTACACTGCTTGAAAGCCCTAGTTTCATCTCCAGCATGGGATCAAAAGGACTGATGCCTTGCTCAGCTATGCGTTGTTCAATATTCACTCTGGAGTCCTATCTTGAAGCAATTTCTTCATGCGTTTTCCAAATTGACCTAATTGGCCACCCTGCTGGCTGGAACAGGTTGGGCAGTGCGGCTGCACAGCCTCTTTTGTACGCTGCCTGGCAACATCGATCGCTCCTTGTTCGTAGTGCTCAACAACAAGAGGTTTTTTATGGTCCGCGATCTGCGTTGGTGTCACCCTGCCACAGTCCACACATGGCTTTCCTTGGACATATTCTTTTTGGGCTTTAGTCGGTCCAGCAGCAGTTGGGCGTTGATAGGGATCTTTTACACTTGGGTTAGGCTTGAAATCTCGGTCTGGAACACCGGATTTTCTCGTCCCGCTCCCCCTTATGAAGTGCACGAGCTTCTCATAACTTTCCCGTGCCGATGGCGATTTTAAGATGCGATCCTTAAACTGCGTAGTTGCACGGGTCTGCACGATCTCAAGGAGTTTTTGTCTGTGCTCAGGGTGCTTCACCAAATGATCACCTAGCTTATCCATCAGCATTTTAGGGCAGCCGCTGGGCTGGATGCACTTTTTGATAGCTTGGCCAGCCAGGATGGTTCCTGCGGTTAAAGCCGCTTTTGTCTTCCAGCCCGCATAAGCTGATTCAGGATTGAGAGTGCCCAAAACAAGAATCAACAAAGCGAGGAATGAGAAACCTGCTTTACCCACCCATTTGGCCATGTTCGCCATAACAGTATCCTTTCCGTTTAATCTGACTCAGGTTTTTGTTTCTTCATCAGATGGCTCTTAATTGAGAAAAAAGCTACGAGGCCACATCCAACCCCAAATACATTCATGAGGGCGAAGTTAAGCCGGTCCCCAAACAACCAAATACCGAAAAAAATCAGCAGCGACTGCATTGCGATAGCAACAGGAACCGCTAGGAGAAAAGATTTCCGTCTAACGCTCATCATCTATCATCCCTTTCCGTTAAATGCCTAGCTTGTTCTTTATTCGCAATGCCTTTCGACTTTTCAACCAGATGATGGGAGATGACCCCAAAACCATAATAAGCCAAGCTATGCCCCAATAATCAAATTGTG